>Ga0233425_10005098_pt1 | contig 21201 bp, 21 predicted proteins | sample Watercolumn_Towu_2_FD_181712 | JGI IMG/M metagenome (GOLD analysis project Ga0233425, IMG submission 181712) | Freshwater microbial communities from Lake Towuti, South Sulawesi, Indonesia - Watercolumn_Towuti2014_140_MG | ecosystem: Environmental > Aquatic > Freshwater > Lake | place...
ATGTATATATCTCTATCCCTGCCTTGAGTAGTCTCGAAAAGAAAGCCCTGCCTGCAAAGTATGCTGCAGATACATCCGAGACGCCGGGAAGGAGTAATCTGACGCTCACGCCTCTTGATACGGCAGACTCAAGGATGTGGAGCATCCGCCTGCTTGGTATGAAGTATGCCGTTGTAAGGCAGATGCTGGTCTGTGCGCTGTTGATGCTGTAGTAGATGAGTTTTCTCATGCGTCTGCGGCCTTTTGCGGAACTGGCGAATACCGGCAGCACAGAGATGTCATCTCCTGTGTAAGCCGGAGACTGACTGTCCTGAAAGGGCTCTTTGCTCCATATCTGCCAGCTTTTTGCAAACTCATCAGTAAGTCTGGCTACGATAGGACCCTCAAGGAATATGCCTGTATCTCGCCATCCTTTAATCCGCCTGAAGCGGTTATATCCCCTGTATTCGTTGGCAATGTTCAGACCGCCTGTGAATGCCTTAAGCCCGTCAATGATGATCAGCTTTCTGTGGTCCCTGTGCACATAATGAAAAGGTGCCGACCATTTGAAAGGCCGGGAGGCGCCAACACTGACACCGGAAGCCTTAAGTTCTTTCCAGAATGACCGTGGGGTGCCGAATGATCCGAAATGGTCATAAATTATGTAAACTCTTACGCCCTCAGATGCCTTCCGCTTGAGGATGGAGGCAAGCTCGTTTCCTGTCTCATCATTGCGGAAGATATAGAACTGAAGGCATATCAGCCTTGTTGCATTGCTTATGGAGTTGAAGATATCCCGGAAGGAGTCCCTGTCCTTCCATACAAGTTTCACCCTGTTGCCGTCGCTGAAGCTTGTCCCGTAGAGCCTCTGTATGCTCTTTTTTGAGTAGGGACTCTTTCCTGACGGATTGTTCATGTTTCATAATTGCTTAAAGGCCGGATGACTGTCAAATGCAATTTTATGATGAGGTTGAATTGGTTTCGTGGATAAATAAACCTTTTATTTATTAAAATATATAGTGACCAAAATATCAGGGATTCCATTCTGCAGATGAAGATAAAGGCAACAGGAGCAAAAGAGTCAAATATCAGGTGCGATGCGCTGATCCTTCCATTTTTCGAAGGTGCTGCTGATGCATATGACAGGCTCGGAAGGCCGTTTGGAAGGCTTATATCGGGTGTGTTCGGCAGAGAATTTAAAGGAACCCATAACGAGGTTATGCTCCTTCCTTCGCCGGATGGCATTGCAGCAAGGTGGATATTGCTTCTTGGGCTCGGCAGACCTGATGAGCTTTCTGCAGAGAAACTGAGGCAGTCAGGGGGGAAGGCACTTGGTTATCTCCGTGACAATGGAATCAGAACTGCGGCGCTCTCGACCTCTCTTTTTTCTGCCAACAGACTTGATCCCATACATTTTATTGATGGGGCCCTGCTCGGTCTCTATACCTATTACAGATACAAAAAGAATGGAAATAAGAAGAAGGTTGACTCTCTTGTTCTTCTTGCGAAACCTTCAAAAGAACTTCCTGGAAAGATCAGGAGAGCGGCAATTGTCTCTGATGCAGTTGCTTTTGCAAAAGACCTTGTGAATGCCCCTGCAAATGACCTGACACCTTCAGATCTCGCCAGGGCTGCGCTTGGAATGAAAGGGAAGGCTCTTTCGGTAAAGGTGCTCAACCGAAAGGCAGCAGAAAAGAGCGGCATGGGTCTCTATCTTGCAGTTGCCATGGGATCGGCCCAGGAACCTAAATTCATCATTGCAGAATATAAGGGAAGCAGGAAGCAGCCTGTGGTACTTATCGGCAAATCGATCACATTTGACAGCGGAGGTCTGTCTCTCAAGCCCTCCGACGGTATGGAGAAGATGAAATACGATATGGCGGGTGGGGCTGCTGTGCTCGGAGTCATTAAGGCTGCGGCTGCCATGAGCCTCCCGGCGCATATCATCGGTCTTCTGCCTGCAACAGAGAACCTCCCTGGCGGTACAGCGACAAGGCCTGGCGATGTGATCAGGTCGTTGGGTGGAAAGACAGTAGAGATAGCGAACACTGATGCCGAAGGAAGGCTTGCAGTCGCAGATGCGATCGAGTATGCAAAGAAATACAGGCCTTCAGCGATCGTAGACATTGCGACCCTTACAGGTGCATGTGCCATTGCATTCGGCGGAGAGGTATCTGCCCTCATGGGCAATGATAAAGAACTGACCTCTTTGCTGATGGCTGCCGGTGACGAGGCATATGAAAGGCTTTGTGAGCTTCCTCTCTATGATGAATATAAGGAATACCTGAAGAGCGATATTGCTGATATACGAAATATCGGCAACCGTACAGGCTCCCTGATGGCATCCGGATATTTTCTCCATGAGTTCGCCGGTACGACGCCATGGGCCCATATTGATATTGCAGGTACTGCATGGACAGAGAAGGACAGGCCTTATACTCCCAAAGGCGCGACAGCGTTCGGATTAAGGCTTTTGCTGAATTTCATAGAGAGGTATAAATGATAAGATATATTTCTGCGATTGCCCTGTTTCTTGTATTGGTCCCATCATATGCCTTTGCCTGGGGGCCATTGACCCACATATATCTCGGCAATGAGCTCTTTTCGCTCGGAGCCATTGTCCCTGCTGCAGTTCTTGAGATAATAAGGCGGTTCAGAAAGGACTTCCTGTACGGCAATATCATGGCCGATATTATAATCGGGAAGAAATATCTGCCTGAGGAGAAGAGTTCTCACAGTTGGGATGTTGGTTTCGATCTGCTCGCTGCAGCGAAGACCTCCCAGCAGAAGGCCTTTGTTTACGGCTATCTCTGCCACCTTGCTGCAGATACGGTCGCACACAATTCATACACTGTTGACAGAAGGAACATAGGGCATACTCTCCTCGAGATGAAAGCCGACAGTATTATTGACAAGAAGTACTGGATCCAGGCAATGACCATTGACAGAAAGACCCAGCTCCGCAACGACATATTTCTCGAAAATACTCTCGAACGCCTTGTCTTTTCCTTTAAGACAAATAAGCGTATCCTGAAGGGGATGGTCATATTTTCCCTGCTTAACCAGGAAAAGGTCGGCGATTTCATTGACAGGAGGATGCCGACATCCATTCCGGACAGGGACAGTATAGAATTGCTTCATCAGGAATCACTCGACAATATGATAGATATACTCGAGAACCTCGACGGTTCGAAGGTGGTATCTGCAAGCCCGAGCGGAATTGTGCACAAAGGCCGGCTTGCAAGAATGCTGCTTCAGATACACACCGATATCGGCGCCCGGCGCCTCTCAGCCCGCCTGTAGCTCTACCTGCATTGAAAAAAAAGTTTGCCGTCATAATCCAGAAGAGACAGGCAGAGGCCCTGAGAATGTCTGTAGGTCTTACGCTCAAAAATAACGAGTTGGGTATATTTGTTCTTGATACAGTCCTTGACAGAACGGATGAGTCAGTAATGATGAGTCTCGATCTTCTCTCCGAGATGGGTGTAAAGATAAGGTCTAATGTCATGAACAGCGGCTCTGAACTTATGGCTACGGAAGATATCGCCGGTCTCTTGTCCTGCTACGATCATATAACTGCTTACTGACACCAACTGACAAGTTCAGCCTTCCATTGGTCAAAGAATTAACTTTATTTCTTTTTTTCTGATAAATCAACGAGATAGATCATCTAAAGTTAGAATTTCAAGTTGCCAACATTGCGGATTAGATGCTATGTTAATTCAGCAAGATTAGCATTTGAGTGATCAAATATAACTGAAAGGTGGTGATTATGAACAATTTCAGAGATGCAGCTTAGCGGAGGTAAGGTGCTTGGCAATAGCGTATTAACCAAATATAACGGGGAGAAAAAATGAAAAAAGTTTTATTCGTGGCTTTAATACTTACGGTTGTTGTAGGCGGATACCTTGCATTTACAGCTGTTGATACAAAGACATCCGTGGCAACTGCAGCAAAGAAGACATATTCTGCCACAGTTTATGTTGCTGGCATGGGCGGCCATTTTGCAAAGGCTGATGTTACGATCGATCCGAATAATGCCGATGATCCCATCAAGATCGCAAACCTTGACAGGGTTGTGATCGGCGACAAGACAACTCATCCCACCCACGATGCGAGGATAGATGACGGCGATGCAGGAAAGATGTTCTGGTCAACATATATACTCGATCCTAACAAGAAGCAGCATGTCGGCGTTTCCGATCTGAAGACAGGCAATGTGATCAAGGATGTTGCACTTGATCCTGACAAGAGGTCCCCTGGAGAGAAGCCTCCAGTATATTGCGCATCAGGACAGTCAAAGGCCAACTACCTTCCAGTCTTTATGGGCAACGAAGGCTATGTTGACGTATTCGACAAAAAGTCCTTTGAGCACAAGAAGAGGATATTCGTTGACGGGCTTGGCTATAAGGCCGGTTCCTATGTCTTTGTTCACGGCATAAACTCCAATGACTACAAGAAGTTCCTTGTAACAATCACAATGAAGGGTGATGACGGCAAGGCAAACGGAGCAGTTGATTTCATCCTTGTTGATCTCCCTGCAATGGAAAAGGGTGAGTGGAAGGTGCTTGCAAAGGCAACACATAAGGGTGAGCCTGGCAAGACCATAACATTCAGACAGTATTTCAGCAAGGACGACAAGGTCATTTTCCAGTCAGCAGGAGACAGGTTCTGGCTCCTCGATGCAAAGGACCTGAAGCTTGTTGATGAGAAGATGTCAACTGCGGGACAGAACCATGATGCAATTCCTACACCTGACGGCAAGTATGCGCTTCTGACGCTCAGGACCTCAACAGAGGGCTGTGACGCTGACGGCAAAGCTATACCTGGCAAAACCATCACTGATGGAACTCTGCAGCTTTATGATGTTGATGCCAAGAAGATCTTTGGCAAGACCGGTTCAGTCTGTCTGGCATGCCACAAGGGCATGGGCCTCGGCGACAAGAGCGCGGTTCTCTGCGGCTTGGACGCAAACTTCAAGAAATAGGTCAGATACTTTCCTGTTCTATCTATGCGGCTCCGGCCGCATAGATAGAACTCTTTCAAATCCATTATAATAAACAGACAATGCTGAATAAATTTACGAGGGCCTCGTTCTCTGCGAGGAACCTGAGAAGAAAACCTCTAAGGACGATAATACTGATCATTGCGATAGCGTCTCTTGTCTCTGCCCTTGTATTTTCGCTCTCCTTTGTAGCCCGTGTAGCCCTTGGAATTAAAATAGCCTCTGAGCGTCTCGGCGCAGATATCCTTGTTGTCCCTGCAGGATCGAGGGGAGCTGCCGAGGATGTGCTTCTCGAGAACAAGGCAAAATCCTTCTATATGGACAGGGGCATGATGGAGCGTGTCAGGGCCGTAAAGGGGATAGACAAGATGACCTTTCAGACATATCTTACTACCATGCAGGGCAAATGCTGCGATGTTCCTGAAACCGTTGTGGTTGCCTTTGATCAGGATACAGATTTTCTTATAAAGCCCTGGCTGACAGAAAAATTCAACCGCAGGCTTGATAAGGGAGAGGCCCTTGTAGGCAATGAGTCTGCCTTCAATATAAGAGTAGGTCTCGTGGAAGTTGACAGCGTGCTCTTCGGGAATGTCTTCAAAATGGTCGGAGTTCTCGACAAGACCGGCACAGGGCTTGACAATGCTCTGTTCATAGATTCTTCCAATCTGGATGATATTATCAGGAAGGGAAGTGCAGACCTGAGGCCGAACCAGATATCGATCATATTTCTCAAGGTAAAGCAGGGCCTTGACCCGTACAAGGTTGCTGGCGAGATAGAGGATGCAATAGTAGAGGTCGATACAATGGCAAGGAAGGACATAGGCAAGAGCATAATAACCGTGCTTCGTGACATAGGCAGTATTTTTATATTTACAATGGCTCTTATCTCTCTGCTCTCGGCATTTCTTACATGGGCCATCTTCTCTGCAATAGCAAATGAGCGCGCAAGAGAGGTAGGTATCATGAGGGCCATAGGCGCAAGGGAAAAGCATATAGTTGCCGTGTTTCTTTTTGAGGTCCTTATAGTAGGGACCATCGGCAGCATTATAGGCATACTCGTCGGTACAGCCTCATCCATTTTGCTTGCGAAAAGCTTCTCTATAATGAAGAACCTCCCAATGCATATGGGAATAATGCAGCGCATCATCATTGCATCTGCCGGATTCGTTGCCGGGAATGCTGTATGCATTGCAGGGGCGCTTGCCCCGATCCAGAAGATTAAAAAGATGGAGCCTCTAATGGCCATCAAAAAGGAATAGACAGTGCCACAGATAGAGATAAAAGAACTGACAAAGATATACAGCATCGGTGATCAGGAGATAAAGGCCGTGAACAATATCTCTCTGAACATAGATAAGGGAGAGTTCATATCTATCGTCGGACATTCCGGATCTGGCAAGACAAGTCTGGTATCCATAATAGGCGGCATAATGAGGCCGTCCTCAGGGCATGTATTCTTCAACGGCCAGGATATATGCGCGCTTGATGACGACAGGCTTTCAGAATACAGGAACGAGAAGATCGGCTTTATCTTCCAGTTTGCAAGCCTCCTGCCGATGCTGACCTCAAGAGAGAATGTGATGCTGCCAGGTCTTTTCAGGACAACGCCGCAACCCGGAGATGATGCAAGGGCGCTCCAGTATCTTGATCTTGTCGGACTGGGTGACAAGGCTGAAGCCTATCCTTCCCAGCTCTCGGGAGGGCAGCAGAGAAGGGTTGCCATTGCAAGGGCCCTGATGTACGAACCTCAGATGGTACTTGCCGATGAGCCTACAGGTGACCTTGATGAGGAGACCGAGGCAGAGATAATGGGCCTCTTCAGTAAGCTGAACAGGGAGCATGAGATCACCTTTATCCTGATAACGCATAATCTCGAACTCGCTGGCATGGCAGGACGAAGGCTCAGGATGACGAGGGGAGAGCTGGTCACGGTCTGATCAGAAGAGCTTCGCCCCTTTCTCGATGACCGCTGTATCTATAACAAGACTGTTGTTCTCTTTGTAGCTTTTCAGGTAGATTGGATTGCACCCGTCCTTTTCTTCCCACTTTTCATCTTCAAGCCTGAATTTCATATTGCATTCGTTGCAGATTATTTCAGGGCCCTCCTGACGATACCCTTTTTTCATCTTGTAGCAGGTATAACAGGCGTCAAAATATGCAGATATGGTCCCTTTTCCGTCAGTCCTGACAAAGAAGTTGGTCCTTTTCTTTGCCCCGCTGTAGGAGTAAAAATGAGTATTATTATCAGAGACCTCGGTCAGGGGGATGATCACTTTACCATCCTTTACAGGGGCCTCCTGATACTTTGGAGGTCTGCCTGAACAACCGGTACCTGTGGCCAGTGAGACCATTATCAGAACTGCGCAGCAGAGATGAGTCAGGTTATTTAAGATGTTTCTCACTGATCTCACTGAACTTGACCATCGCTGTTCCCTTGTGGTCCTTCATGAACTCTCTTGCGCTCTGTTCGTCTGTAACAGGAATAAGTTCTTCTCCCATAGGTCCGTATATGCTGCTTCCTGAAACGAAAATGAGTTTTGTCGCATCCATGAGTTTTGTCGAATAATATTCAGTAACGAATATTGCAGAAATGTCAGAACGCCTCTTCGATTTCGCATGCTTTTCCATATTCAGATAGTAACGGAACATATCCTTTGGCCCGTCAAACACAGCATATGTCCCGTCCTTGAATATTACCTGTGCGATCCATTGTCTGTACTTTGCAACGAACATTCCGCAGACAGGACATTTGTCATCTTTCTTCACTTCTACCGGCTTTATATCAGCACCGCCTGGAGATACGAATAGAGACAGGAGAAACAATGCCGTGATGCAGAACCTTTTAATCATTCCGTGAAATCCTCTCTGGATTTAGTTAATCAAATAAGGGTGAAGAGAGTCAACAAGGCTGCATGAACCTGCCGTCTGCCATTGTGAGCTTTCTGTGGCAGCATTCAGCAAGGGCCATATTATGGGTCACGATGATGAATGTTATGCCCCTGCTGCGGTTGAGATCCATGAACAGGTCAAAAAGACTGTTGCCTGTTGCTGTGTCGAGATTTCCTGTAGGTTCATCCGCAAGGATAAGCCCTGAGTCCTGCATAAGCGCCCGGGCAACAGCAACGCGCTGCTGCTCTCCTCCAGAGAGTTCTCCGGGTTTGTGTTTCATGCGCTTGGAAAGTCCGAGGTAGGAAAGCAGCTCTTCCGCCTTCTTTTTTACCTCTTCAGCCGGGCGCCTGCTGATAAGTCCTGGCAGCATGACATTTTCTATCGCATTGAACTCCGGAAGCAGATGATGGAACTGGAAGACATACCCTATGCTCCTGTTCCTGAAATGGGCCAGGGAACTGTCATCCATTGCAAAGACATCGCTTCCCCTGAAGGTGACCCTTCCGGATGTCGGCCTGTCGAGAGCGCCGAGAATATGCATGAGAGTGCTCTTGCCGGCTCCTGATGCGCCTGTAATGCTGACCATCTCTCCCTCCTCAACAGAAAGGTCTATGTCTTTCAGCACTTCAATGGTTCCGGCATCTGTTCTGAAGGAGCGGCTGAGCCCTGACGCTTCGATTATCCTACTCATAGCGCAGCGGCTCAATAGGGTTTAGTTTAGCGGCCTGCCATGCAGGATAGAGGGTTGCAAGGAAACTGATGATTATCGCAGATACAGAGACAGCAGTAAAATCGAAGAGGCTCATCTTTACCGGGAGATGGCTCAGGTAATATACGTCAGGCGGCAGTTTGATTATCTGGTACCTGTTCAGAACTACGCCGAGTATATAGCCGCCGGCCACTCCGATGAATGTGCCGATCAGTCCTATGAAAAGACCCTGCAGCATGAAGATGGCCATGATGCTCCTGTTCGTTGCGCCTATGGCCTTCAGTATTGCTATTTCCCTGCTCTTTTCTATCACATTCATGATCAGGTTGCTGATGATATTGAATGATGCAACAAGAACGATCAGTACGAGTATCACAAACATTGCGAACTTTTCGAGCTTGAGTGCGGAGAAGAGGTTCTTGTTCATCTGCATCCAGTCCATTACGATATGCTTTATGCCCAGGCTGCCCTGTATCTCCCTCTTGACCTTCGGGGCATTGTATATATCCTTGAGCCTCACCTCTATGCCTGATATGTCGGTCTCTTTCATACCGAAGAAGTCCTTTGCAGGCCTCATCGCAGTCAGTACAAGGTTTGCATCATATTCGAACATCCCGACCTCGAAGATCCCGACCACCCTGAAGCGCCTGATCTTGGGGATCATTCCCATCGGCCCTATCTCTCCGGCCGGAGATACGACATTGATCACATCATCGAGAAAGACGCCGAGGTTCGATGCAAGCTCCCTTCCGAGCAATATCCCCGGTGTTTCGCCATCTTCAGCAAGTCTGCCGAAGCTCCCGATCTTCACATGTGAAAGTATGTCGGTTGTCCTTGACTCTATCTCAGGGTCTATGCCGCGTATATAGACACCATGTGCACGATTATTGTGGGAGACCATTACCTGGCCAATAACAAAGGGGGCATATGAAAGTATTCCGGGGTTCTCCTTCAGCTTTGCTGCAACCTCAGGATAGTCAGACATTGCGCCTCTTGCGTCTCTGACTATTATGTGTGCATTTGCCCCGAGGATCTTCTTCTGGAGGTCCTGATGAAATCCTGACATGACAGACAGGACCACAAGCAGGGCCATCACTCCGACAGAAACCCCGCCGATGGAGATGGCCGTGTTTACCGACAGACCGCGGTGCTTCTTTTTTGATTTCAGGTATCTGAGAGCAACGAATATCTGATAAGGCAGGCTCATCAATAATTACTGTTCCGGTTTCAGCTGAGGGAACAGGATGACATCACGTATGGACTGGGAGTCTGTCAGGAGCATCACGAGCCTGTCTATTCCGATGCCTTCTCCTGCTGCAGGAGGCATGCCGTATTCGAGCGCCCTTATGAAATCCTCATCCATCTCGTGAGCCTCGTCATCTCCGGCCTCTTTTGCCTTAACCTGTGCCTCGAAGCGGCCTCTCTGGTCAAACGGGTCGTTCAGTTCCGAGAATGCATTTGCGATCTCGCGGGAGCATATGAAGAGCTCGAATCTTTCTACAAGGCCGGGATCGTCGGACTTTCTCTTTGCAAGCGGCGAGAGCTCTACCGGATGGTCAGTTATAAAGGTCGGCTGCACAAGATGCGGTTCAACCTTCTCCTTGAATATCTCGTCAAGGATCTTGCCCATTGAAGAGCCGGTCGGGATGTCGATCCTGTTTGATCTTGCCCACTGTTTTGCCTTTTCTGCATTGCCGAATATCTCTTCCGGGACACCGGCCTTTTTGAGCGCCTCCAGCATCGGCAGGCGCGGCCAGGGAGGAGTCAGGTCTATGGCCTCTTCACCGTATTTGAATTTCAGAGTGCCAATGGCCTTCATGGCAACCTCGCAGAAAAGTTCCTCAGTTAATGACATCAGGAACTGGTAGTCCCTGTATGCAATATAGAATTCGAGCATCGAGAACTCGGGATTATGGCGTGTTGATATGCCCTCGTTCCTGAAGTTCTTGTTGAGCTCGTAAACTCTTTCATAGCCGCCGACGAGCAGCCTTTTTAGATAGAGCTCTGGAGCTATCCTGAGAAAGAGGTCTGTGCCGAGTGCATTATGATGTGTCCTGAAAGGCCTTGCGGTAGCGCCGCCTGGTATCTGATGCATCATCGGGGTCTCGACCTCTATGAAGCCCTTTGATTCGAGGAAATCACGGACTGCCTTTATTATCCTGCTCCTCTTTGCAAAGTTCTCCCTGACCTCAGGGTTTACGATCAGGTCAATATACCGCTGTCTGTAGCGTGTCTCGATGTCTTTAAGCCCGTGCCACTTTTCAGGAAGCGGGCGGATGGATTTGGTAAGAAGCTGAAAAGAGAGTACCTCTATAGTGAGCTCATCGGTCTTTGTCCTGAAGAGTATGCCCCTGATCCCGACGATGTCGCCGATGTCTATCTTCTTCAGCAGCCTGAAGTCTTCTCCGAGCACATCTTTCTTGAAGTAGACCTGCAGCCTGCCTGATGAGTCCTGGATATGTCCGAATGCGGCCTTGCCGAAGTCACGCATTGCGATCAGTCTGCCGGCTATTGAACATTCTACCTTGTCTGTATCGAGCTGTTCCTTTGAACTGTCTGCGTGCTTTTCCCTGAGCTCTGAGGTGTGGTTCTCTGCATGATACGGATCGCCATAGGGCTTTATGCCGAGTTCTTTCAGTTCATCAACTTTTTTTATGCGCTGCTCGATAAGTTCGTTGAAATCTTCCACTTGGTCCTCTCTCAGAAAATGTTATGGATTATAATGATTAGCGGCTTGCGGCGTCAAGGAACAGCCGGTATCAGGACTTCTGCTTGTACTTCTCCATTAGATAGCCTATGAGCGACTCCACCCTTGATGCGAGCTTGTCAGGATCAGGGTCTGACCCCTTGTTTACATAATTTGCAGGATCAAGGTTTTCCATCTGCTTTCTGAGTCCTTCATCAGCCTTCTCTGCAGAGAAGAATACGATGGGTGTCTGAGGTTTGCCGTTCTGGAGCTCGAGCGAACGCATCAGCCTTGCCGCTGTCAGTCCGTCCATTACAGGCATGTTAAGGTCAATGATCGCAATATCTGTTTTTTTGCCTTCGTTGAGCATCTTTGTATATGCAGAGATGAATTCGAGGCCGTTCTGATAGGAGAGGACATGTGTGGAAAAATTGCGCGCCTTCAGTATGTCTTCGAGGATCTTTCGGGTGTATCTCGAGTCATCCACCACGAGGGCATAGCTCATGACATTTGCAGGCTTCTGTTCTTCCTTTTTGGGCTCCCACAGGTTCTGGACATCGAGAGTGAAGCCGCAGTATGCGCAGGTGATCTCAAGCCTCTCATTCCTCTTGAAAGTATTGACAGGCACATCTTCCCCGCAGCAGAGACAATATTTTTTGTTCTGGTCCCCCATGACGGTTTAAATTATAATTAACGGGAATACGCTATTGCAAGAACGATTTTGTCAGCTTATCACTGAAAGAGGTGACATATGATACTTAGATTTCTTGGCGGTGCGCGCAGGGTAACAGGTTCATGCTATTACCTTGAAGGGGCAGGGATGAAGATGCTCGTAGAATGCGGTATGCATCAGGGCCCTGACTCAGACTCGATGAACAGGAGGCCTTTCCCTTTTGATCCGTCAGAGATAGATCTTCTCTTCCTTACACACTCGCATCTTGACCATGTGGGACTTGTCCCCAAGCTTGTGAAAGAAGGGTTCCGCGGAAGGATAATCACGACCTCTGCAGCTGCAGACATTGCAGAACTTATATTGCATGACTCTGCACATATCCAGGAGTCTGACACTGAATGGTTCAATGTCAAGGCGCTCCGCACCGGCATGCCCCTGAGAGAACCTCTTTATCTCTCCTCAGATGTTGACAGGGTCCTTCCGCTCATAGAGAGAAGGCATTACGACAGCATCGGAAGACTTGGTGATAATCTCAGGTTCAGGTTTGTCAATGCAGGACATATATTAGGCTCATCTACCCTTGAGCTGTGGTACAGGGACAACGGTAAAGAGAAGAAGATCGTATTCTCCGGTGACATCGGAAAGAAGGACAACCCGATCGTGAATGACCCTGTATTTGTCGAGGAGACCGATTACCTTACGATCGAATCTACATACGGCAACAGGCTCCACAAGAGCATGCAGTCATCCATTGACGAGCTGGTCGATGTCATAAAGGACACCTTCAGAAGGGGCGGCAATGTGATAATCCCTTCCTTTGCGCTCGGCAGGATACAGGACCTTCTCTTCATTCTCAACAAGCTGGTCAAACAGGACAGGCTGTTCAGAATACATGTATACATTGACAGCCCGCTCGGAGAGAAGATAACAAAGGTCTATGCTGCCCATTCTGAATATTTTGACGATGAGGCGAAGAAGATATTCAACATAGTGAGCAAGGATGCCATACGCATTCATTTCACAAAGAACACCGAGGAGTCCATTGCGCTTAACAGGATAAAGAAAGAGGCGATAATTATATCGAGCTCAGGCATGTGCGAAGGGGGAAGGGTGAGACACCATCTCAAGCATAACCTCTGGAGAAGAGAGAGCAGCATAGTCTTTGTCGGGTATCAGGCAGAGGGGACGCTCGGAAGGCAGATAGTCGACGGTGCAAGGACTGTAAATGTTCTCGGAGAAGATATAGTTGTCCGCGCAGCTGTCCATACTCTTGGAGGTTTTTCTGCCCATGCAGACAGAGATGAGCTTCTTGAATGGATATCAAGGTTCAGGAACAGGCCTGAGATATTCATAGTACATGGTGAAGAAAGAGTTTCGCTTGAGTTCCAGAAGCTGATCAGCGAGCGGTTCGGGTATGTTGCGCATGTCCCTGAAATAGGCAGGAACTATCTGATATGAGATGAAATGTCAGAGCTCAATTATTTCTGCTGTCATTTCTGACAGGTCAGCTACGGCTATTGTTGCCCTTCCGTTAAGCCAGCCGCTCAGTTCGCCAGGATTGACGATAAGTGCATTGCCCCTCTTCCTGATGTCCGGCTCATGAGTATGACCGTAGATAACAAGGTCGAAATGTCCGCTGTCTGCAAGAGCGTCAGCAACATGGTGCTCATGCATTACGACGATCTTTTTCCCCTCAATTTCTGTAATATGCGGCTGTGTGAATATCCTTCCGTTCGAGAGCTTTTTGAGAAGCACCTTTTCCCCGTCATTGTTTCCGAATACCCCTGTAAATTCGCATTCAAGGTTTTTAAGTGCCCTGAAGGTGAAGGGCGACGAGAAGTCACCTGCATGTATAACATGCCCCACCTTCTTTTCATTAAGAAATGCAACGGCCCTGTGTATCATTGGCATGTTGTCATGGCTGTCAGAGATGATGCCTATCTTCATAGGCAGTAATTATGAAATTGTCCTGATGGTGAAGTCAATCTCAGAAGATCAGTGCGCCAAGCACTCCGGCGGCTATGATGATGAAGGTCGGCTCTGACTTTGTGAAGTTCAGAGCGACAAAGCTCCCGGCAGCTACTAAAATGGTACCTGCATCAGCAAGAGAGGTGCTGCCCAGTGAGAGCGCAACTGCTGCAAGCAGGCCGATAACTGCGGCCTTGATACCTTTGAAACCGGAAGAGACGATCTCTGATTCCCTGTATGCATAATAATATCTGGCTGCGAGCGTGACTATGATCATGCTCGGAAGATATGAGCTGACCACTGCCAAAAATGCACCTGTCAGGCCGTGTAGCTTGAATCCAATGAAAGCGTTCATTACTGTCAACGGTCCGGGCGAGAGCTGTCCGACCGAGAGTGCGTCAAGGAACTCCTGGTTTGTGAGCCACCTGTGCCTTTCAACAAATTCTGCCTGAAGAAGAGGAAGCATTGCATAGCCGCCTCCTATCGTGAGCGCATTTATATAAAAAAGTATCCAGCAGAAGCTGAGCAGGCTCACGAGCATCTCTTCCTGAATAGCAGCAGTCCTGCAATGGCTGAGGCCAGAATTATCAGAATGGGATTAAGCCTGAAAACAGCGAGACAGACAAAGGCGGAAATGGCTATGGCCGCGGTTTTGAGATCCCTGATCGACCTGCCGGACATCTTAATAATAATGGACAGAAGAAGCCCAATGACAGATGCCCCGATGCCTTTCATGATTGGTTTGATAAAGGGATAATGTTCTGCCTTCATGTACAGGGCAGCAAGGAGTATTGCGATGACCGTGCCGGTGAATATCTGGCCGAGGGTAGCTGTAAGTGCCCCGGCGATCTTCCTTAATCTATAGCCTATGCATATGCCTGTATTGATGATTGGCGGGCCGGGGGTCATCTGACCTATTGCAACGCTCTCGATATATTCATCATGGGTTATCCACTTCCGCTTCTGTACGAGTTCCCTCTCAAAGAATGACATCATTGAGTAGACTCCGCCGAAGGCGAAAGTGCCCATCTTGAGAAAGGCCAGAAATATGCTTCTGAGTGAAACTGGTCCAGTGGTCCTGATGTCTGCCATTAACGAAAAGTCTATCATATCCATATGTTTCTGGTCATCGAGGTTGGTAAAACGGTTTTGAAATATGATATTTTAAATAATTCACTGCATCAGGAAAGGATGTAAAATGGCTTTGACACTGGCTGAGAAGATATTCAGGTCCCATCTGAGGGATGAACCGTTCCCCGGCACTAAGGTGCTCGGCATAGATGTGGTCATGTGCCACGAAATAACAACACCTATCGCAATCAATGATCTTGTCGCGAGGGGTAAGGACAGGGTTTTCGATCCTGACAAGATAAAGGTCGTAATTGACCATGTCACCCCTGCAAAGGATACAAAGACTGCGCAGCAGGGCAAGATACTGCGCGACTGGGCAAAAAGACATCAGATAAAGGATTTCTTTGATATAGGCAGGAATGGGGTTTGCCACGCCATATTCCCGGAACATGGCTTCATCCGCCCTGGTTATACAGTTATCATGGGAGATTCCCATACATGCACGCACGGGGCATTCGGAGCTTTTGCAGCCGGAGTTGGAACAACAGACCTCGAGGTCGGCATCCTTAAGGGCGTATGCGCCTTCCGTGAGCCGAAGACCATAAGGGTCAATGTGAACGGGAAGATGCCGGATGCAGTATATGCCAAGGACGTTATCCTGAGAATAATCAAAGAGCTCACTGTGAAGGGTGCAACCGACTGTGTCATAGAGTTCCATGGAGATGTTGTAAAAAAGATGTCAATGGAGAGCAGAATGACCCTCTGCAATATGGCGATCGAGGCAGGCGGTACTTCCGGCATATGCATGCCGGATAAGGTTACGGTCAATTACCTGTGGCCTTTCATATCAGGTGAATATGCTGACAAAAAGGCTGCGCTTGCAGATTTCAGGAAATGGCATTCTGACAGGGGTTGTACCTATGAGAAGGTGCTGGATATTGATGTAACGGATATGGAGCCCCAGATCACATACGGCTATAAGCCCGACGAAGTGAAAAACATCTCGGAGCTTGAGGGAATGCCTGTTGACCAGGTATATATCGGCTCATGTACGAACGGACGACTTGAAGATCTGAAGGTGGCTGCAGCGTATCTGAAGGGGAGGGCCATTGCTGCTTCAGTAAGGGGAATAGTATCTCCTGCAACGCCGAAGGTGTTCAGGGATGCAGACAGACTCGGCATTATAAGGATATTCATGGATGCAGGCTTCTGCGTCACAAATCCTACATGCGGAGCATGCCTCGGAATGAGCAACGGCGTGCTTGCTCCAGGTGAGGTCTGCGCATCAACAACGAACAGGAATTTCAACGGCAGGATGGGCAAGGGCGGGATGGTGCACCTTATGAGCCCTGCTGTTGCTGCTGTAACCGCTATAGAAGGGAAGATAGCAGACCCGAGGAAATACGGCAAGGAGGCATCAAAATGAAGACATTCGGAGGCAAGGTCCTCTTTCTGGACAGGTCTGATATAAATACTGATGAGATCATACCTGCGAAGTATCTTACTGAGATATCAAAGGAAGCTTTAAAACCTCATATGCTCGAAGACCTTAAGCTCGAAGGGTTCGAACCCGGCTCAGCGAAGGTAGGACAGGCAAGGGTTATCGTGACGCGGGCGAATTTCGGCTGTGGCTCCTCCCGTGAACATGCGCCCTGGGTTTTTGAGATCAATGACATAAATGTTGTAATAGCATCGGGCTTTGCAAGAATATTCAGACAGAACATGTTCAACTGTGGAATGCTTGCCATTGAGGTGAGCGAAGCGGTCTGCAGCAGGCTTTTCGAGCTGAATGACAATGATTCTGCGATCACTCTGGATTTTGCAAATGACAGGTTCACAATCGAATCTGCAAACGGAAGAGAGACCTTCACCTATCAGATATCGCAGTTTGACAAGGCGCTTGTCGAGGCTGGCGGATGGGTCGGGTTTGCGGATGCAAGGTACTGATCCATGGGGCCTGAGGCAAAGCTCAAAGAGCTTGGAATAGACCTTCCTGATATCCCGAAGCCTCTCGGTTCGTATCTTCCTTATGTTCAGACTGGCAATCTCGTCTTCATAAGCGGTATGCTTCCGCTTAAAGAGGGCCGGCTGATATCTGCAGGTATTGTCGGATCAGATATCACACAGGAAGAGGCTGCGGCAGCTGCAAGGACCTCTGCAATAAACGGCCTGGCAGTGCTGAGATCAGCTCTTGGCAGCCTTGATCTTGTAAAAAGATGCGTGAAGATAACAGTATATGTTGCCTCTGCTCCCGGCTTTATTGCCCAGCCTGTTGTTGCAAATGGAGCATCAGATCTGCTCTTTGCGGTCTTTGATGAAAAAGGAAGGCATGCAAGGGCTGCTGTTGGCGTGAATCTGCTTCCCATGAACTCTCCTGTCGAGATCGAGCTTGTTTTCGAGGCAGAGTGATCTCTTTTGTCTGGAAATAGCTTGAGAAATCCGATCTTCGGAATATCTCCCCTTGGCCCTTCGCGTAAGGTCAAGGCTTCGATCAGAAAGGCTGTAGGCAGTATAAACGGTCCGATTTCTGATGCAGCTGAGCGTCTTGAGAAGCTTCTATGTTCACGGCATGGCATCAGAAGAGAGAACATGCTTTTTGCAGGGTCTGTCAGTGAACTGGTTTTCCTCGTCTTGCAGGCCTTTGCACCAAAGCAGGTCATTGTTGCGGCTCCTGCAGGGTTTTTATACGGCGATGCTGCCTCTGCCTCCGGAGCGAGTGCAGATTATATGCACAGATCACCGCTCCCTGACTTCCTGAAAAAGGCTGCTGATTTTGATGCCGCCTTTCTGTCGAATCCTGACAACATTACCGGCAGATATGCTGACATCGATATCACAGGATATATCCGGGACAGCAGATGCCTTTTTGTCATTGATGAGTCTTTGATAGAGTTCGCCTGTGTTTCGGGCTCACTCAGATTGGCGTCAGTATCTGAGAACCTTATTGTGCTGAGGACAACGGCGAATTATTTCGGCCTGCCCGGGCTTGAGCTTGCATACGCTTTCGCTTCCGGGCGCATTATCTCTGAGCTTGGCAGAAGACGCATAAGCAGTCCGAATCTGCTTGCATTGGTTGCTGCCGCCGCCGCAATGAGGGACAAGGCATATATCAGGGCATCTTCAGGATTCATTTCAGCAGAGAGAGGCATGATTGCAGGTGCTGCAGCAAGGATACCTGGTGCAATTGTGCATGAGAGCGATTCAAACATACTGCTTGTGAAGCTGCCAATGCCTGCCGGGGATATCTGCGCAGCAGCTGAAAGAGGAGGCCTTTCAGTAATGAACTGCACTGATATCCGCGGACTCGATGATACGCATATCTGCATATCAGTCATGAAGCATGAGAAGAACCTTAAACTGGCAAGACTGTTCCGGCGGATCGCTTATGAAGCAGAAAGGAAGGATCGTCTATGAGATGGTATGGAACTTGGCGTATCCTGCTGACCCGAGCAGCATCTCTCCCCTTATGTTCAGCATCTCTATAAAAGCCTCCACTACATATGGGTCGAACTGCGTTCCTGCATTGCCCAACAGCTCTTCCTTGATCTGGTAAAGAGAGAGGGCCTTCCTGTAGGGCCGCTCTGACATCATGGCATCGAAGGTGTCAACTACCGAGAGGATCCTTGCCTTGAGAGAGAGTTCGTCCCCGCCAAGTCCGTACGGGTATCCTTTGCCGTCATATCTTTCATGGTGCTGTATTATGGTCTGACGAACGCCGTCAAGCGTGTCAATGGGGCCGAGTATCTCATCGCCTATGAGTGGATGGGATTTGATCAGGCTGTACTCCTTTGAAGTGAGCTTTCCCTGTTTCTGCAGAATGAAGGTCTCTATTCCGATCTTTCCGATGTCATGCAGTATGGCTGCATGCTCGAGGACCTCAAGTTCCCTGAAGTCGAGGCCTATATGCCTGCCCAGTTCGAGTGCCAGCAGCTTTACCCTTTCTGAGTGTCCCTTGGTGTAAAGGTCATTTGCTTCAAGTGCATTGACCAGAGACTGTATGGTGGCAAAATAGTTTCTCTTTACGCTTTCATACAGCCAGGCATTTTCCATTGCGACTATGGCCTGGTTCGAGAGTGTGGTTATTATGTCAATGTCGTCCTCAGTGATCCAACTGCTCTCATTGCATCCGTCGAGTATCATCGTTCCCATGACCTGCCCCTTCATCTTGAGGGGAAAGCCTATTGCTGTCTTTGAAGTCATTCCATGCGACAGGGTTACAGGTTTCCCCTGGGTTATGATCTCGGAGATATGCTCATGGTAATCTATCGGCATCTCACTGATCCCCTCTGTGCCAAGCCCTTTTCTGTACTGGATCATGACCGGGTGTTTGTTGCTGTTGCGTATGCTCAGCACGGCATATTCCGCATTGAACAGATCTGCTGTTGCCCGAGTAATGATCTTCATGACCTCCTCGGTCTCGACGACCGCTGTAAGTATCCTTCCGACCTCGTTGATCTTCGTGAGGCGCTCGACCGCCTTTTCGAGCTCCTTGTTCTTGCCCTTGACTTCTTTTGAGAGGGTAGTTATCGCCCTGTTTGCGGTCTCAAGCTCCTTGATCTTGAATTCGAGCTGAGAGTTGAGCTCTTCGAGCCTGTATTTGTTCTCGAGGTCAGTCCTTATTTTGGAAAGTTCGCGCTCCTTGGCGATGTTCTTTTTGTATAATTTGTTTATCTCATCGATCATCTTGTTGAAGGCCGTGCCTATTGAGCCGAGCTCATCATATGAAATGACATGGACAGTCGCATTCCAGTTGCCGGACTCTACATCCTGTATTGCGACAAGCAGGTTCTTCAGCGGCCTCATGACGAATTTTGTGAAGAGCAGGCTGAGTATTACAGAGACGGCAAGCACTATTATTATGTTTGAAAATACAAGGATCCTTTTGATCGAGAGCATTGTTGAGAGGCTTCTCGACATGTCGAGCCTGATCTGCACTATGCCGTTTATCTTTTCCTTGCTGTTGTGGCAGCCGAAGCACTCCTGCCTGTTTGCAACTGTCCTGAAGTAATTGATTGTCGAGTCGTTCTGTATTGTAGGCCGCTGCTGTATCTCCCTTGAAGAGAGTTTTATATAATCCTGCGATTTTGCCCCTATCTCTGATGTGTTGGTAGATTTGAGTATCAGTCCGCTCGGAGAGAGGATCCTGATCATCAGGATCTCTCTGTTCTTCCCGATGTTTTCGAGTATTTTCTGTACTTCGAGGGTTTTGCCCTCCCTCATAGCGTTCTCTATCGTGCTCTCTATGATGCTGCCGATGAAGAGGCTGTCTTCGATCTTTGCCTCTATCATCTTCTCGTTCTGCATCCTTATGACGATGGCGGTAGTTATGCCAACCGTAATGATGATGGTCAGGGCAATTATGGCAATGATCTTTGTCTTGATTATCACGCATTCAGACATGCAAAAAATGTGCCCGACAAAACTGCGTAACTTATTGGAAATACGATAAATATCTGCATTTTTAATCTTCTGGTGTATGTTATTTCGCGCAATATGCAGAAAAACCCACATAAGCGCCATTTTATAGTGTAGAATTATAGCCCTATGGGAAAACCTTTTGTTGTGATAGTCGGCAGGCCGAATGTCGGGAAATCCACGCTCTTCAACCGCATGACAGGCACTCATGCTGCCATAGTCGAGGACATACCGGGCGTTACGAGAGACAGAAACTATCTTGATGCAGCCTGGGGCGGCAAGAATTTCATGCTCGTGGATACCGGCGGCTTCTATATTGACCCTCCGGAAGATATTTTTGTTCAGGCAAAGGAGCAGGCGCTCTTTGCAATAGCCGAGGGCGATATCGTTGTTCATCTTCTTGACGGCCGTGACGGCCTTACGCCTGCTGACATGGAACTTGCCCGCCTCCTCAGGAGCTCCGGCAAGAAGGTTCTCTGGGCTGTGAACAAGATAGATGCCCATTCAAGAGAGGACAGGCTGTACGATTTTTATTCAATAGGCACAGATGAGCTCTATCCCCTGTCTGCGGCAACAGGATATGGCTATGAGGACTTCATGGACCGTCTTGCAGGTCTTCTTCCTGATTATTCCGAAGAGAAGACCGATATGCCCAGGATAGCTGTCGTGGGCAGGCCCAATGTCGGTAAATCTACCCTCGTGAATGCGCTTACCGGCAAGAACAGGATGGTCGTAAGCCCTGTTGCAGGCACTACAAGGGATGCTATTGACAGCGTATGCACCGCTCACGGAAAAAAATATCTGAT
>Ga0233425_10005099_pt1 | contig 21200 bp, 13 predicted proteins | sample Watercolumn_Towu_2_FD_181712 | JGI IMG/M metagenome (GOLD analysis project Ga0233425, IMG submission 181712) | Freshwater microbial communities from Lake Towuti, South Sulawesi, Indonesia - Watercolumn_Towuti2014_140_MG | ecosystem: Environmental > Aquatic > Freshwater > Lake | place...
GCGCCAACAGGTCGCTCGTGTTCGGGAGGGGACGCTCAGTCGTAGCGGTGTCCATCGAGTCGCTGCTCCGCCGCAGTGCCGGCTTTCCGCGTGAATTCGCCGGCTGTGCGCGCCAACCTCTGTGCCGAGCCGCGCGAGTCGCCGAGGACCACAGACACCCTCCGGCGAACCGGTCCCGACTCCCCCTCGCGGGGCGACTCAGGAAGGGACTGACCTGCATGTCGACACTGGGACTCGAGCCGAGCGACACCGCTGTCGTGCTCTTCGATGGGACGGACCTGAGCGGCTGGACCACGCGGGACGGCGGCGCACCGGGATGGGACGTCGCCGAGGGCATTGCCACCGTTACTCGAACCGGCGACATCGTCAGCAAGGAGACGTATCGCGACGCGTACCTCCACTTGGAGTTCCGCTGCCCCGACATGCCCGAGGCGACGGGCCAGGCGAAGGGCAACAGCGGCGTCTACTTGCAGGGCCGCTACGAGATCCAGGTCCTCGACTCCTACGGCTGGGCCGTCCCGGGCAAGGGGGACTGCGGGGCCATCTACGACCTCCACGCCCCGATCCAGCCCGCCTGCAAGCCGGCGCTGGAGTGGCAGACCTATGACATCGTGTTCCGCGCGGCGCGCTGCGACGAGGCCGGGAACGTGGTTGAGAAGGCCCGCGCCACCGTCGTCCACAACGGGCTGGTGGTCCACAACAACGTGGAGCTGCGGCCGACCGGCGGCGCCCTCGACACCAACGAGTCTGCGCCCGGCCCGCTGCTGCTCCAGGACCACGGCGACGCCGTCTCTTACCGGAACGTGTGGCTGGTCCGTCTCCCCGAGCAGGGCTCCGAGGAGTACGGGCCCGCGTAGGGCGCGGTCAGCCGTCAGACAGGAGGTCGGGGAGTCAGTGCCGGCTACCGGTTTGCGCCGTCCCACGCGTCGCAGTAGGTCGGAGCTCCGACACCCGACCGCTGGCGCAAGCTGGTAGCCGGCGCGGGTTCCCGGATCACTCGGCCTCCGCCGACGGCTCGGCGCCTCGACCTCCGCCTCCCAGCCACGCATACAGGCCCGGTAGGACGAGGAGGGTGAGCGCCGTGGAGGTGATGAGGCCGCCGATGACGACCGTGGCCAGCGGCCGCTGCACCTCCGCGCCGGTGCCGTGGGACAGCGCCATCGGGATGAACCCGAGGCTCGCCACCAGCGCGGTCATCAGCACCGGCCGCAGCCGCGTGCGGGCGCCCTCGCGGACGGCATCCAGGATGGGCCCTCCGGCGTCGCGGAGCTGGTTGATGTACGACACCATCACCACGCCGTTGAGCACCGCGACCCCGCACAGCGCGATGAAGCCGACGCCGGCGGAGATGCTGAAGGGCATGCCGCGGATCAGCAGCGCAAACACGCCCCCAATCACCGCGAAGGGCACGCAGCAGTAGATCAGCAGGGCGGGCCGGAGCGCGCCGAACGTGGCGTACAGCAGGAGCGCGATCAGCGTCAGCGCGATCGGGACCACGATCATCAGCCGCAATCGGGCGCGTGCGAGGTTCTCGAACTGCCCGCCCCACTCGAGGTGGTACCCGGGCGGGAGGGCGACCTCTCGCGCGACCGCCGCCTGTGCGGCCGCGACGAAGCCGCCCATGTCCCGGCCGCGGATGTTGCACTCCACCACGACGCGCCGCTGGTTGTGCTCGCGGCTGATCTGCGCGGGACCGTTTACCAGCTCGATGTCGCACAGCTCCGCCAGCGGAATCTCCGCCCCGTCGCGGGCCGTGACCAGTAGGTCCGCGATGGCCTCCGGGCTGTCGCGGAAGGGCTTCGCGAGGCGCACGACGATGTCCCACCGCCGCTGGCCCTCGATGAACTCGCTCGCGACCTTGCCGCCCAGCGCCGTTTCCACGATCTCCTGCACATCCCCGATGCGGACCCCATAGCGCGCGAGGTCGCTGCGGCGGGCGCGGAGCTCCAGGACCGGCAACCCGGCGACCTGCTCCACCTGAACCTCGCTGGCGCCGGGTACCTCCGCCAGCACCGCGCTCACCTTCTCGGCCTGCTCCCGCAGCACGTCCAGTTCAGGCCCGAACACCTTCACGGCCAGGTCGGACCGCACTCCGGACACCAGGCAGTTCACCCGAAGCTGGATCGGTTGGGAGAGGGAGAAGTTCACGCCGGGCATCGCGTCGATGGCTCGACTGATCTCGGCGACCAGCTTCGCCTTGGTCATCCCCTTCCGCCACTCGTGCGGTCGCTTGAGGCCGATGAACACGTCGGCCTCCTCCGGGCCCATCGGGTCGTCGGCGATCTCCGCAGCCCCCGCGCGGGAGACGACGTCGGTGACCTCGGGGATCTGCTTCAGCCGCCGCTCGATGACGCCGTGGATGTCCACCGCGGCTGGCAGCGAGATGCTCGGCAGCTTGATGATCGACGCCGCGGCCGCGCCCTCGTCGAGCTGCGGCACGAACTCGGAGCCCAGTCGCGGGAAGATCACCAGCGCCGCCGCGAAGCCCGCGACGGCGACCCCTATCACCGCGAACCGGCGCCCAAGCGTCCAGTCCAGCACGCGCTCGTAGGCAGCCTGCAGCCGGTCGAAGGGCAGCAGCTTGCGCTCGCGCAGGCCGCGCTGCGCCAGCAGCGCGCAGAGCGCCGGGGTGAGCGTGAGCGCCAGGAGCAGCGACCCGACCAGCGCGTAGACCACGGTGAGGGCCATCGGACGGAACATGCGGCCCTCGATGCCCTCCAGGGTGAGGATCGGGAGGTAGACGATAATGATGATGCCCACGGCGAAGACGACCGGGCGGCTCACCTCGCGCACCGCCTCCAGGATGAGCGGCAGAGCGGGCTGCTCGGCCGGCTTGTGGGCCAGGCGCCGGGAGACGTTCTCAGCCATGACCACGGCGCCGTCGACGATCAGCCCGAAGTCGATGGCGCCCAGCGACATCAGGTTGCCCGTGACCCCCGTCTTCACCATGCCGATCGCCGCCACCAGCATCGACAGCGGGATCGCGAGGGCCACGATCAGCGCGCTGCGCAGGTTGCCTAGCAGCAGGAACAGCACCGCGATCACCAGCAGCCCGCCCTCGAAGAGGTTGGTCCGCACGGTGCGTAACGTCGCGTCCACCAGCTCGGTGCGGTCGTAGTACGGCCGCAGGTGCATGCCCTTCGGCAGCGTCGGCTCGATCTCGGACAGGCGCTCCTTCACCGCCGCGACGACCGTGCGGCTGTTCGCGCCGATGAGCATCATCACCATCCCCGCGACCACCTCGCCCTCCCCGTTCATCGTCACCGCGCCCTGGCGGAGGGCGTCGCCCACCTCGACCCGCGCGACTTCGTGCAGCTGCACCGGCGAGCCGTCCTCAGCGTTGAGGGAGATCCGTTCGAGGTCCTCCAGGCTCTGCGCCAGGCCCACGCCGCGGATGAGGTACTGCTCCGATCCGTGCTCGATGTAGGCGCCCCCGGCGTTCGAGTTGCCGCGCTCGACCGCCTCGAACACGTCGGCCAGGCTCAGGCCGAACAGCCGCAGTTGATCCGGGTTCACCAGCACCTGGTACTGCTTCTCGAAGCCGCCGAAGGAGTTCACCTCCACGACCCCCGGCACGGTCATCAGTTGCGGCTTGATGTTCCACTCCAGCTCCGCACGCAGATCGCGCGGGGTGTAGCCCTCGCCCTCGACAGCGAACTCGTAGATCTGCCCCAGCCCGGTGCTGATCGGTCCCAGCTCGGGATCACCGACGCCGTCGGGGACATCCTCCTTCGCCTGCTGCAGGCGCTCGAGAATCAGCTGACGCGCGAAGTAGATGTCCACATCGTCCGGGAAGACGACGGTCACCTGCGACAGCCCGGTCTTGGAGATCGACCAGACGTCGCGCACGCGCGGGACGCCGCTCATCGCGGTCTCGATGGGGAAGGTGATGAGCTGCTCGATCTCCGCCGGGCCGAGGCCCGGCGAGACGGTGTTCACCTGCACCTGCACGGGGGTGAGGTCCGGCACCGCGTCGATCGGCAACACGCTGAAGGCATACAGTCCGACCGCCGCCACCAGCACCCAGAGCAGCACGATCAGGGCGCGGTTGCGGACGCTGAACTCGGTGATTCGATCGAGCATGGCGGGTCTCCCGGCTCAGTCGCCGCAGCTGTCCTCGATCTCGCTGCCCTCAGACTTCAGCAGGAAGGCGCCCTCGGTCACAATGCGGGCGCCCGGGTCGATCCCCGACAGCAGCTCGATGTACCCGCCGCTGCGCTGCCCGGTCGCGACCTCCACGCGCCGGTAGCGGCCGGGCTCCTCCTCCACGAAGACGAACTCGCAGTCGCCGTCGCCCTGCACGGCCTCCGCGGGCGCAGCCAACGCCTCGGCGAGGACTCCGACGCGGATGGACACCGTCGCGAGCATGTCGGGCCGCAGCCTGTCGCCGGGGTTGTCCAGCAGCCCGCGCACCTTCGCCTTGCGCGTGTGCTCATCCAGCGCCGGGTCAACCGCGTAGACGGTAGTCTCCAGCGCGCGCCCGGGGAAGGCCGTCACCTCCACCCGCATCGGCTGGCCGGCAGCCAGGCGCGGCAGGTCCTTCTGGTAGAAGGCGGCCTCGACCCAGATTGAGCGCGCGCCGATGATCTCCAGCAGCGACGTCCCGGCCTCGGCCATCGCCCCCACCCGCGCGGTGCGGGCGCTGATCCGGCCCGACACCGGCGCGACCAGGGTGACGCGCCCATCTCCACGCTGGCGGCCCTGGCCCAGCACCGCCACGATGCGCTCGGCGGCCCGCTTGCGGGCTCGGGCGCTGGTGACCACAGACTCCGCGTCGGCAAGGGCTTCCCGCGAACGCAGGTCGCCCTTGTGCAGCCGCTGCTCGCGATCCCACGCCAGCCGGGCCTGCTCGTGCGCGGCCCGCGCCACCGCCACCGCCGTCTCGGCCTCCGCGGTCCCCTGCGCCGAGGGCAGGGCCTCCCCCGCGACCGCCGACTCCCGCGCATGGCGCGCCTCCGCCACTTCCAGCCGCGCCCGGGCCTCCGTCAGCTCCGCCTCCGCGGCCCGCACATCCTGGTCGGCGGTCCCGGCGGTCAGACGCGCCTCGTCCGTCGGCGTCTCGACCGTGTGCAGGGCCTGCCGCGCGTCCTCCAGATCGGCGCGTGCCTCCGCCTCCTCCGCGCGAGCGGCCTCGACCTCCTGCGCGGTCGCGAGGCCGTCCGGGAGGACGGCCTCCAGTCGCTCCCGGTTCGCGCGAGCGGCCGCCAGCGCCGCCTCGGCCTGGCCCACGCGCGCGTCGGCTGCCACGCGGCCCGTGCTGGCCCCGAGGCGTCCGGCGATCCGCTCACTCGTGGCCTGCGCCGCGCGCGCGGAGGCCAGCCTGGTCTCGGCTGCCCCGACCGCCTCCCGGGCCTCCGACAGCCCGGCCTGCGCCTCCTCAAGTGCGGGCCGGTCCGATGCGCCCAACTGCGCCAACCGACGGACGCGCGTCAGCGTCGCCTCGGCGAGACGGAGGTTCTCGCGCGTCTCCTCGTTGGCCCGCCGGGCCTCGTCCAGCGGCGCCGCAGCGAACTCGCCCTCGGCCGCCAGGGCCTCGCGCCGGGCCAGCGCCTCCTCGGCGGCCTTCAGCTCCGCCGCGGCGGTAGCGGCCTCGGCCTGGGCCGTCGCCAGCTCAGGGCAGCGCAGCACGGCGACGGCCTGACCGCGCGTGACCGCATCCCCGGGCTTCACCAGCACCGCCTCCACCGTGCCCGCGACCGCCGGGCTGACGGTCGCCGTCTCGTCCTCGTTGGCGTGGAGGACGCCGGGCGCGGTGAGCCACTCGTCCAGCTCCCGGCGGCCGAGAGTCTCGACCCGGAGGCCTGCGAGCTTCCGCGCCTCCTCAGTCAGCTCGATGATACCCTCCTCACCGGCCTCGGGGGCGTGCTCATCCTCGACGACGCAGTCCTCGCACGTGTCGGCATCCTCGGCGCCGGCGCCCAGCGACACCAGCACGATGCCCCCGAGAAGGACGCCAATGAGCACACACAGCGCGAACAGGGAGCGCCGCGAGGAGCGGAGCCTATTGACCAGGGCTGCCATCGACTGTCGCCTCCAACGGCGCGCCGAGCGAACGCTCCAGGCGCACCTGAGAGTTGAGGCGGTCGCTGACCGCCCCCAACCACTTCGCCCGCAGCTCGTTGAGCGTCGACTGCGCTTCGAGCACGTCCGGCAGGCTGACCGACCCCGCCGCCTGTCCGCGCTGCAAGCGCGCGACCACGTCGGCTTGCCGGGGCAGCAGGTCCTCGGTCAGCCCCGCCTCACGCTCGGCCGCCGCCGCCAGCGCATCCCGCGCGGACTGCACCTCCTCGCGGATCTCCGCCTCGACCACCTTCACCTCGGCCAGCGCGCCCTCAGCCCGCGCCCGCGCTGCGCGTTTCCCGTGCTTGAGCGTCCCGAAGTCGACTAGGGGGAAGTCCAGCAGCGCCCGCCCGAAGTTCACGCCTTCCTCCCGCTCCAGCGAGAGCTCCAGGTCGGGCTTCCGCTCGGCAGCGGTGACCCCGACCTGGGCCAGCGCCGCCCGGGCCAACTCGTCCATGCGCACCATCGCCGGCCGGGCCGCTAACGCCCGCGCCTGCAGCTCCGGTCCGGGGGGCAGCGGCGGGCCCGTCGGCGGCAGAGGATCGGCGGCGAGAAGCGCTGTCTCGGGCGGCAGGGCCAGCAGCGTAGCAAGCCCGGCCTCCGACTGCCGCACCTCCGCCTCAGCCGCCTGCTGCTCCAGCTCCGCCTCCCGCAGGGCTGTCTCCGCCCGGTCGAGGTCGATGCGCCGGCTCATCCCGACCTCGACGAGGCGTGCCACCGCGTCTCGCGTCCGCCGCACGACCGCTGCCTGCTCGCCGGCGAGGGTCACGCGCTCCTGAGCCAGCCGCAGGGCGGTGTAGGAGCTCCGGGTCGCCGCCGCGAGTTCGAGCCGGAACTCCTCATTGCCCGCGACCGCCGCCGCAAGCTCGTGCCGCGCCGCGCGGGACGCCCACCTCCTCCGCCCGCTGAGGTCCAGCACCGACGACACCGCCGCCTCCAACTGCGCGATGATCGTCGCGGGGGACAGGCCGATGCGCAGCGGCTCGGGGCGTCCCGCCGCCTTCGCCTCAGCCTCGGTGGCGGCCAGCTCGGCCGCCTGCACCGCAAGCTGCGCGTTGGCCTCCAGTGCCCGCGCGACGGCCTCCTCCGCCGTCAGCGCGGTCGGCTCCTGAGCCGATGCGCCGCCGGCGAACGCGACCAGCCCGACCAGCAGAATCTGCATGGCAAGCGCTCCCCAGGGAATGCCGTCGCGGGCCGCAGGACCTGCGGCCGATCACTACTTCGAAATGGGCGGGAATCGACCAGCTAGACGGGGGGGGCTCGGAGACGAGCGGTCACGATGACGGTGCCCGCCGGGAAGGGGCATGAGATCGACTCAACGCGGGTTCCGCCGTTGGGCGGTGCGGGACACGCCGGTTCAACCAGAGTGGCCGAGGGGCTCTGCGCGGCGCTCCCCAATGATGCGGGGAGGACCGTGGTCGCGTCGCACGCGCATCCGTCGGCCGAGCGGCATGGGGCGTCGGCGGGGCAGTGGCAGTCTGTATGGACCGCCAAGCCGACTGGGGCCACGACCGTCGACGGGCTCGGTGGGCACTCCGCACACAAGCAGTGCGCACGCCCGACCGTCAGAGCCAGGATGATCAGGTACGACTGACTTCTCAACGGAAGCACCGTCCCCGGGTTCTGGTCTGCCCAACGTCCCTCTTGCGCCGGAGGTTCCGTGTGCGCGATCGGCCGACCTCCCCGACCTGCGCCTGCCCGGATCCCTTCCACGCCGGCCTCAGTTGAAGCACACCAGCCGACCATTGGCCAGCCCGAGGTAGGCCCGGCCGTCCGAGATCGCCGGGGAGGACACCGTCCGCGCACCGAGGCCCGCGGCCTTGCCGAACCGCTGCGTCGCGGTGTCGAACGGGTAGAGGTAGCTCGCGTAGTCCGCCAGGTACAGCGTCGTGCCCACTACCGCCGCCGCCGAGTCGCTGAAGGCCACGCTACCCGTGCGCGGCTGGATCGCGTAGCCCCGAGCGCCGGTCTCCAGGGCGACGCTGCGCAGGACGCCTTGCCAGTTCCCGTAGCCCTCTCCCGTGACGAACCAGATCGCCTCGCCGATCACACTCGGCGCCGTGGACACCGACATCGGCCCTTCCTTGTCGGTCTGCCAGGGGTTCGCGCCCGGCGCGCCCCAGACACGCTGACCCGTGGCCAGGTCGAAGACATGGACATTCGCCGAGTTCCCCGGCTGCAGCTGGCTGCGGGAGAGCGTGCAGACGACCACGCGCGCCCCCGCGATGACCGGGCACGCGATGACGGGGCCGTCGACCGTTGCCGGCTCGGGCCACGCCGCCGTGCCGTCTGCCAGGCGAACGCAGTTCACCCGGCCGCTCCAGTCCGCGTACACCGCGACCTCGTCCGTCGCCGCCGCGCCGGCGTGGACCTCGTCGCCCGCCTCCGTCCGCCAGAGGATTGTGCCCGTCGCCGGGTCGAAGGCATACAGCCGCCCATCCGTGCTGCCGCAGACGATCCGGCCGCCGATCGCCAACGGGGGAGCGATCACGGACCGCCCCGTCCGCCCGCGCCACAGCCGCTGTCCCGTCGCGAGGTCGTGGGCGTACAGCCAGCCGTCCACCGCGCCGCAGTACACGCGCCCGTCCGTGATGCACGGGGACGAGACCACCGCGTGGCCGATCTCCGCCTGCCAACGCGGCGCGCCCGTGGCCGCGTCGAGGGCGTGCAGGTACCCGGTGGTCGTCCCGGCGACCACGATGCCGCCCACAATCGCCGGCGCCGAATCCACCGGCCCGCCCAGCTCCGCCGACCAGACGGTCTCCGCCAGCGTCGGCGCCGCGCCCTCGGCGAGGCCCGTGCGCGCCGGATCGTGTCGGTACATCGGCCAGTCCGCCACGGCACTAGACGCAAGCAGCGCAACCACGCCGCCCAGGAGCCATCGGGTGCGCGTTACCGCCAAAGCGGACCTCCTCGCTGACCTTCGGCACACCGTTCCACGCTGAACACGAACGCACCTTGCCGACGGTTGTTCCGCCGGAGAGGCTTCGCGCCGCTCTAAGTCGAAGCACGGGGCGACCGCGAGCGGCCTCGCGGCATCGCCGACGACTGTGGGGTGAGGCAACGTGGGTCGGACTCACTTGGCCGCGCTGGCGGCCGGACTGACGCTCACCTCGGGACTGGGGGCACAGCCTGTGGCCTACGGCATCGGCTCGTGGAAGACAGAGGGCCTCGGCAACCACCGGGCCGTCGTGGAGGTCGCAGCGCCGGCCGAGGCCGTGCGTGTGCACCTGCCCTGGCGCCGGCGGGATCTGGACCCGGAGAAGAAGGCCGTGCTCGTCTGCAACGCCGCCGGAGACCGTGTGCAGAACGCCGTGGCGCCCGTGGTGACGCGGGAGTACGGGGACCTCGTCTTCGAGCCCGTCTCGGGCGCCGGGACGTACCACGTCTACTATCTCCCGCACGCCACCAGCGGACTCAGCTACTTCCCTACCGTCCAGTACGCGCCGCCCGAACCGACCGCCGACGCCGCGTGGCTGGAGCGGAACGGCCTGACGGGGGGCGAGGGTTGGCGGCAGACCCCCGAAGCCACCCTCGTCCGCTTCGAGGCCTGCAGCGAGTTCCACCGCTTCGACCCGATGGAGGTCATCGCGACCCGCGAGGAGACCGACGCTCTCCTGGCGAGCCGTCCCGGCGCGCGGCTGCTGATCTTCCCCGAGGACCGGCGGCTGCCGATCCGGATGACGGACGACCTCCCGCTGCGCTGGATCGAGCGCGGGCCGGGCGGCAGCGTCGAGGGCGAGGCCGCCCGCAACGAGTACTTCGCCTTCCAGCTCGGCCTCCTCGCGGTAGGGCAGGAGGCGCGAGGCGTGCGCGTCGCCTTCGGCCCGCTACAGGGCCCGGGCGCCGCGATCCCGGCGGACGCGCTGGGCTGCCCAAACCTCAACGGGACCGACTGGCTGGGCCGTCCGCTGCAGCCGAGCGTCTCGGTGCCTGCCGGGAAGGTGCAGGCGCTCTGGTGCGGCGTGCAGCTCCCGCGAGACGCGGCTCCGGGCCTGTACCGGGGCGAGGTGGCGATCTCCGCCGAGGGCGTGGCCGAGACGCGCCTGCCGATCGAGCTCACCGTACGGGACGAGGTGCTGGAGGACGGCGGGGTGAGCGATCTGTCGAGCATGGCGCGACTGAAGTGGCTCAACTCCACCATCGGCCTCGACGAGGACGTCGCCGAGCCGTACACCCCGCTGGAGATCGACGGCCGCACCGTCCGCTGCCTCGGTCGGCAGGTGCGCTGGGACGAGAGCGGCTTTCTGGCGAGCATCCGCTGCGGACGGCAGGAGGTCCTGCGGGGTACGCTCGGGCTCAGCGTGACCACCGCCGCCGGCGACGTCCGCTGGCAGGGCGAAGCCGCGCGGATCTCCCACCGCGCGCCCGGTGTCGTCACCTGGAACGCCTCCCGCCGGGACGGGCCGCTCGCGATGGAGTGTGCGGCCAAGATGGAGGCGGATGGGCACTTGGGCTACCATGTGACCCTGACCGCCGACGAGGCGACCGACCTGCAGGATGTGCGGCTCGATGTGCCCGTCGCCCGCGAGGTCGCCGCCTACATGATGGGGCTTGGCAAGCGCGGCGGCCTCCGGCCGGAGCGCTGGGAGTGGAAGTGGGACCCCGGACGCGCGAACAACATGCTGTGGATCGGCGACGTACACGCCGGCCTGCACCTGAAGCTGAAGGGCCCGCAGGACGAGTGGCATCTGTGGGGCGTCGAGCCGGGCGCGCTGGACAACTGGGGCAACGGCGGACAGGGCGGCTGCACCGTCACCGAGGAGGGCGGCGACACCGTCCTCGTCCGCGCCTTCACCGGCCCCCGCCGACTCGAGGCGGGGCAGAGGCTGGAGCTCTGCTTCGGGCTGCTGATCACGCCGGTGAAGCCGCTGGATCCGGCCCACTGGCAGCAGCGCTACATCCACGAGTACTACACGGTGCCCGACCTCGACGCTGTCGTCGCCGATGGCGCCAACATCATCAACATCCACCAGGGCAACGAGCACAACCCCTACATCAACTACCCCTTCCTCACCACCGAGAAGCTCGGCTCCTACATCGCCGCCGCCCACGCGCAGGGGCTGAAGGTCAAGACCTACTATACGGTCCGCGAGCTGAGCAACTTCACCCGCGAGCTGTTCGCGCTCCGGAGCCTCGGGCACGAGGTCTTCATCCCCGGCGGGGGCCTGGGCGATTCGTGGCTGCAGGAGCACCTCGTCACCGACTACGGCGCGGCCTGGCATCAACCCTACGCCAACGGCGAGGTCGACGCCGCCATTGCGACCCAGGGCCTGTCCCGCTGGCACAACTACTACCTGGAGGGGCTCAGCTGGCTGATCGGCAACGTGGGGATCGACGGCCTGTACCTCGACGGGATCGGGTACGATCGGGAGATCATGAAGCGCGTGCGGAAGGTGATGGACCGCGCGCGGCCGGGCTGCCTGCTCGACTTCCACTCCGGCAACTCCTACGACTACGCCGACGCCCAGGCCAGCCCCGCCTGCCTCTACGCCGAGCACTTCCCGTACCTCGACAGCCTCTGGTTCGGCGAGATGTACGATTACGACCTGCCGCCCGACTACTGGCTGGTCGAGATCTCGGGCATCCCCTTCGGCCTCTACGGCGAGATGCTGCAGAACGGCGGCAACCCCTGGCGCGGGATGCTCTACGGGATGACGAACCGCCTCCACTGGCAAGGCGATCCCCGCGCGATCTGGCGGCTCTGGGACGACTTCGGCATCGCCGACGCGACGATGATCGGCTACTGGGAGCCCGACTGCCCCATCCGTACCGACAGCCCGGACGTACTCGCCACCGTGTACCACAAGCCCGGCCGCACCCTTCTCTCCCTCGCGAGTTGGTCGAAGCAGAAGGCGAGCTGCCGGCTGACCATCGACTGGCAAGCCCTGGGACTCGACCCGCAGCGCGCGCATCTCTTCGCGCCCGAGGTGAAGGGCTTCCAGCCCTGCCGTCTCTTCGCGCCCGATCAGGCCATCCCCATCCCGCCCGGGCGCGGATGGCTGCTGTACCTCGACGAGGAGCCGCACGAGGTCCCGCCGCAGATCGATGCCTATGCGAACCGCCGCCTCCTGCTGGAGGACAACTTCGACCGCGAGACCCTGGGCGAAGCCTACACGACCGCCCTCTCGGAGCGCGGGCAGGCGGCCGTCAGCCTCAGCGACGCCGCGCTCCGAATCGCCGGCACGGATAACTGCTACGCCTACGCGGAGCGCGCCCTGCCGCCCGGCACGACCTTGGCGCAGTGCGTCGTCGACACCGGCACCGACATGGGCGCGACGTGGGGACCGGGGCTGACGCTACTCTGGCCCGACGGCAAGGTCGTCCGAATCAACATCCGCTCGATAGGGACGTTCGGGGTCGACGACGGCGCCGACTTCGTTTTCAACGGCCAGACCACGCCCGGAATGACCTTCTACCTGCGCCTCCGCCTGGAGCCGAACGAGGTCCTCGCCGAGGCCTCGGCGGACGGCGAGTTCTGGGACGTGATCCACAGCTACCCGCGCGACCGCTTCCCGGGCGAGCCCTCCGCGATCCGCCTCGGCAAGGGCGGCCCCGGCTGCCGTCCCGAGGACCATTCCACGATGGAGCGCCCGGGGACGTGCGCCATCCGGGAGCTGAAGGTCTTTGGCCCGGCGTAGCTGGGCCTACTGCCCGTAGAACCACTCCACCCCGATCCTGGCGACGTGGATGCCGTCTCGCGCGTGGTAGCCCACCAGCACCGCGCCATCGGCGAGGAACTCGACACACTGGTAGCCGAAGTCGTCGAGCGGGTCGCGGGCGATGTGGCGCACGTTCGTGAGGGTCTCGCCCTCGTCGCGGGAGATCGCCGTCGCCAGCGCGCAGCGGCGGTGGATCTGCGGGTTGACCGGGTCTTGGGCGTGCTCGTCGATCCAGATGAACAGCAGATCGCCGGTCGAGGGAATGCGCCGGACGGTCGGTAGCCCCGCGTAGGGCATGGCGATGTCGGTCCGCAGCGCCCCCGGGCCCCAGGTCTCCCCCTTGTCCTCCGAGTACGCGAACACCGGGTGCCCACTGTAGGTGCGAGCGAACATCAGGAGGCGCCCGTCCTTCAGCTCGACCACGTCGGCCTCCTGAACCTCGATCCTCTGCTCCCCGAACAGGTCCACCGTGTTCTTGCTGGACTGCCAACTGAACCCGCCGTCATCGGAGAAGAAGGTCAGCCCCACATAGCCGCTATGGTCCTCCGTGCTGGGCAGGTACCCCTTGCCCTCCGCGGTGGCAATGATGCGCCCCGTGGAGAGCGTCGCTAGACGGTCGTTGTGCACCTGCACGTAGCCCGGGTAGGGAGTGTAGCAGTACGGCTCGGTCCAGGTCTCTCCCTCATCGGCCGAGAGACGGTAGTAGTTGGTCGCGAAGTAGGGGGTGACGGGGTGGGTTGTGTAGATGTACGTCAGCATCAGGTTGCCGTCCGGCAGGCGCAGGAAGCTCGGGTGGCAGACGGTACCCCTCGCCGGCGGGGCGGGCCGCGGCATCAGCACCGAGGGCTCGGACCACGTCCGCCCCCCATCGACGGACCGCAGGACCATCAGGTCCCCGTCCGTGTAGGACAGCAGGATCGACCCGTCCTCTAGCTGCGCGAAGTCGCCCATGATCCCTCGGTAGCCGTGGTCGCCCTTCGGCTTCTGCAGCACGTGGAAGTCCTCGAGTAGGGCGTCCGCCAGAGCCGAGGCAGTCATCAGACTGAGCAGCGCAACAGCCAGACCGGTGAGACCGGGTGACATGGTTCCCTCTCCTTCCGCCTTGGCGCGCGTGCGCTCGTGTGGGACCACAGCGCGGACCCGTCCCCAGCAGGACCCTCCCGCTCTCCCACCGCGACTCCCTTCGCTGTCGAGCGTCCTATCCCTTGAGACAACCGCGACGAGAGAGGTGGTCTCAAAACTCGGTGCCTGGCACTGGTTTTCCCTCACCGCACCTGACGCGGCGCGTCACTCGGAGGAAAACCGTTCCTGGCACTGATTCCGGAACCACCTCGCTGGTACTGATTCCCCACCAGCCTGCGTCGCCTCTCCGCCCCCCGAGTTTGCAGTTCAGTGACGACTTCGCTCGACGCGGTTGCCGCCCGAGTGGCAAGGGCAACATGCAGCGCGTGGAATGGCGACCCGAGGACAGCCCGGGAGATAGTGCACGATGCGTAGGGGCCAGCGTTCCCCTTGCGGCCGGCAGAGCGGGCGGCGAGGCATCTCCCTGATCGATGTGGTGGTGTCCGTGGCGCTCATCAGCGTCGGACTGGTGGGCGCGAGCGCGATGTTCACCCACGCCATCACCTCGCTCTCCTATGCTCGCGACAAGCGGGCGGCGACCCAACGGGCCGGGGAAGTCCTCGAGGCTGTGCGGACGACCGACTTCGACGCTCTGAAGACCAGCATGGAGTCGGGCAGTGGGTACATCCTCCTTGCCTCAGAGCCCGACCCGGGCGGGACGGGAGCCGGCGGGGGCGAGCTGTGCGCGCCCGTCGATGGGTCGGAGGAGCCCCCTCCTGACCTGGAGGTCGACGTGCAGACGACGTTGACCCCGTTCCCGGACAGCTCATCCGCGTCGCGGATTCTATGCACGGTCGCGGCGGACTGGGACGGCGAGGGGGGCTCAGCCGGACGAGTCGAGATGGCGACGGTGGTCTCACGACATTGAGCCGAGGCGCATCGCGAGGCAACATGAGGCCCAGGGCGACCGGACGACGAGGCCTGACTCTGGTGGAGTGCACGGTCACGATGGGCGTGCTGGCCATCACGCTGCTGGCCGTGGGAGCCCTGCACATCGCGGCGTTGCGGACCTGGTCCTGGGGGATGGGCTCGTGTAGCGCGGACAGCTATGCCACCGTGTCGGTCGAGCAGATGGGTTCCCGCGTCCGGGAGGCGATTCGGGTCTCCGAACTGACGCCGACGAGCGTGGCGGTGGTCCTCCCGCAGCAGGACGCTCAGGGGCATAACGCGCTCCTGGCGACCGGAGGCCTGCCGGAGGGGGTCGAGCTGAAGTACTTCCTGGGCAACGGCTCGAAGCAGCCCGATGCGAGCGGCCGCACGCTGTATGAGGTGCGCCGACCGGCGGCGCAGGCGGGCCAGCCGTGGCCATACACCCTCGCCACCCGCGTCGGGCCCGAAGGCTCGGAGGGACACATCACCGGTGTGGCCTTCGTCGACCGCAGCACGGTGGAGCGGCAGGCGGTGTTCGTTGGCGTCATGAGCGAGGCGACCTACGCCGGCCGCTGCGCGACTTCAGCGGCCAAGGGTGAGTTCACCCTGCACAACGCGCCTTGAGCGCGTTGGGGAGGCCGGCGCCATGCACAACTGCAAGTGGCGCGTCCGGGCTTGCCGGCCCCATCGGGGCGCGGCGTCGGCGTATGCGATGGGGGCGCTGCTGATCCTGATGCTCACGGGCGCGGCGATGCTGCAACTGGGGATGCAGGCCACGCGCAGCGCGACGCTCGTGCAGCAGGATCACCAGGCACGGGCCCTGGCCGAGGCGGCGGTCGACACCTGCCGCTGGATGATGGAGCAGAGCTCGGCGGGCGTCTGCAACATCAACCAGTTTCTGGCCGCCAGTGGTCAGTTCGGCCCGACGACTCCCCAGGTCTGCTCGCAGGGACGGTTCTGGTTTGAGGCCTGGAAGCCGTACACGACCGCGGACGGCACCGTCGTCTCCGGCGCGACGGGCATCCGTGCGTATGGCGAGACGCCTCGCGGCGCTCGGGAGTGCCTGCACGTCGTGGTCAGCGGAGGCGGGAACGCGGGCGTCTTCGACTACGTGCTGTTCTCCGACAGCACGCTCGACTTCAGGAACTACTGCTTCGTCAACGGCAACCGTAGTTTCGCCGGAGCGATGACCTCGACCCCCAACAACCGCGTCGTGTCCGCCAGCGCCAACTGGATACAGGACGCCTTCATCGGCATGACCCTGAGGGTCATGTCGGGGGCGGCGACGGGTCGCACGTACGGCATCTCGAGCAACAACCCCAACCAGTTGTCCCTGGGGCAGGGCGATCCCGGGGCGGACGGCGCCCGCAAGGGCGACCAGTTCTGGGTAGTCAACGAGGGGAAGGGCATCTACAGCGCGAGCACGATGACGTTCCAGGCCGCCTGCGATGTCCTGGGCCCCATCACGACGGCCGGGTCGGTGGTGTCGCGCGACAAGTGCAGCCAAGTGCCCGCCGGAGCGCCCCTCACAGAACACGCGCCCCGACAGTTGATGCCGCAGATCGACGTTGCCGGCTACCGCCAGGCCGCCCAGGCCGCCGGAACCTACCGCAGCGCCAACTACAGCGCGCAAAGCATGACGTTCAAGGGAACCAAGGCCCAGCCCGAGATCGTGTTCGTGGAGGGCGCTGTGTACCTGGCGGGCGGGACCTTCGCCGGGTACGGGGTCATCGTCAGCCCCACCAGTGTGTCCGTGCAGAACAGCTTCACGAAGTCTGGCGGCGCCGCTGGGCTCGCCATTCTCTGCACCGGGCCCGTCTACGTCCAGAACCAGTCGACGGTGAACGGCCTCATCTACTCCCATAACGCCACAGGCGCCGGGTCGGTCTACTTCCAGAACACGACCACTCTGACCGGCGCGGTGGTGGCGGACGCCATCACCTTCCAGAACCAGTTGCACATCGACTACGACCCGGCTCTGCGGCAGATCGGGGGGCTCCCCGGCGCCGGTCAGGGCCCCATGCGCATCCTCTCCTGGGAAGATGCCTGAAATCAGTTCCGGTTACTAGTTTTTCTGCGGGCTTAGCCACGCTAAGAAACTAGTAACTGGAACTGATTTCTTGACAGGAGACGGAGCCGGCCGTATACTCGCCGCATGTCACGATCCCCTCGCATTGTCGTGCCGGGAATCCCCCACCATGTCACCCACCGCGGCAACAACCGCGGGGAGGTCTTCCGGAGCGACGACGACCGGTGGGTCTACCTCCACTGCCTGCAGACGCAGTCGGAGAAGTTCGGCCTGCAGACGGTTGCCTACTGCCTCATGACGAACCACGTACACCTGATCGGGGTGCCGGGTTCGCCCGAGTCCCTCTCTAAGGCCGTCGGCCGGGCCCATCGGCAGTACGCGAACTACTTCAACGAAACCCATGAGCGGTGCGGGCACCTGTGGCAGGATCGGTTCTACTCCACACCGCTGGACGAGGCCCACGCGTGGGACGCGCTGCGGTACGTGGAGCAGAACCCGGTCCGTGCCGGCCTGGTAGCGGAGCCCTGGGAGTACGCGTGGTCCAGCGCCGCCGCGCACTGCGGTCTGGCGAAGGGCCCGCGGCTACTCGACATGGCGGGCTGGTGGGAGCGGCACACGCCCGAGGAGTGGCGCGACGCGCTACGCACCCGACAGGAAGAGGGCGTGGCCCGGATGTTCAGCGAATGGACGGTTCACGGGCGCCCCATCGGCGATGAGAGCTTCCTCGACACGCTCGAAGCGCTCCTCGGACGCTCCGTCCGCGCGAGGCGCCCGGGCCGGCCCAAGAAACTAGTTCCTGGTACTGATTTATAGGTCGAGGTAGTTGAGGCTGATATTCGATGCCGAAGTGATCGGAGTAGGTCGGCCAACGGTCCGCGGCTCTGCGCCGGGGCCAAGCGAGAGCATCCACACCCTCCGACAGCCCTCGTCTGCGCCCTCCCCCGTGTAGAAGTCGCTGTGGTGGATGAACCCGAGCCTCCCTGGACGGTCCAGCTCGCGGCCGTGGTCGGGGAGGATCAGCATCCGCGTTCGGTCGCGGTAGGCCGGCAGCTCCTCTGTCGCGCGCCACAGCCGCCACGTCAGCTCGTCCGTCCGCCGGATGGCGTCCACGTAGCGGGACCAGGAGCCGTAGTGCGCGCAGTCGATCTCCCCCAAGGCCACCAGCAGTACGCTGGGCGCGAACGTCGCCATACACGCCAGGGCGCGGTCGGTCAGGAAGGCGTCGTGGCTCGTGCTACCCTCGCCGTCCCTCCAGGACGCGTACTCCCGCGCGACGAACTCCCGGGCCTCCGGTGACCGCAGTCCGGCTGTGGCGAGGCGGCTGGTGGAGCGGGCCAGGCGCGCCGCTTCGGCCGAGGCCTCCAGCTCCGCATCGGGGGAGCCCTGCGCCGCCGCGTGACGCATCAGCCGGTCCATCGCCTCCGCGGTCGCGCGCGGGATCGTCGGCGGCTCGACGACGTTCGCGGCGTAGGCCGGTCCGTAGCCCTCCGCGAGGCTGCCCCCCACGTTGGCCAGGATCGAGGCGTACACGAAGGCCCACGCGGCGGTGTCCGGCGCGCCGCGGGTCTTGCGGAACACCTCGAACACCGTCGGGTGGGCGACGGGACGGGTCCAGTCCAGGTCGTCCCACTCCCAGTGCCCGGTCACGATGGAACCGGCGGAGTTGGGGTGGACGACCCGGCCCTCCACGCGCATGTTCGTGTACAGCGTCCCGCGGGGGACCAGTTCGTTCCCGAGCCGAGGGATGTGGCGGCGTTCGGGGTCGTCGATCGTCTCGCTGGAGCGCGTGCCTCCGCCGAAGAGAACGATGATGAGCTTGCGCTCGGCGGGCGACGGCTCCGCGCGGGGGCGCGCACCCAGCAGCAGGCCGACGCCCCCGGCGGTCGCGTGACGCAGGAACTCGCGGCGGGTCGTGCTCACGGTTGAGGCTGCGGCGGCGCCATCGCCTGAGCCGTCTCCTCGTCCGGGGGCGGAAGGTGAGCCCGCCACGAGGCTTCATCAACGGCGAGGAACAGCTCGCCGGTCTTGTCACCCACTCGACCCCGGTAGATGTCGCACGCGACCTGCTCCTCTGCGACCGCGTAGTGCGGTGCCACGACGCCCGGGCGATCCTCGGGGTCGCCCTTCTGGCAGGCGACCGACGCCCGGAAGCCCACGCCCACCGGCAGGGCGACCTCGAGGTTGATCGGCCCGAAGTCGTCCCACAGCGAGGCGGGGTGGACGACGTACGCGACCTGGTAACTGGCGGGATCGCGGGTATCGCGGCAGGCATACTGGCCGTAGCGGACCGTCAGCAGGTGTGTCTCCCCGGGCGGGAAGGTGGCACGATAGTACAGCAGGTTCATCGGCGCGAAGGTGAAGACCACCGGGAGGTTGCGCAGGATCGTGCGGCAGGCGGCCTTCTCGGCGTCGCTGATCGGTGCGTTCTCGTCGAAGTAGTCCACGCGGGCGTACACCGTGGGGTCGTAGGCTGGGGGAACGCCAAGCTCGTCGGCGTTCCCTGGGTCGACATCGATCTCCCGCGGCCGCACCTCGCCGGTCAACAGGTCCACCGAGCGTTCGCGAACGTCCCCGCCCCACGCGGCGAAGAGCGCCTCATAGGTCGCCGCCGTCTCGGGCTCGAAGCACCCCGCGAGCTGAGCAAAGAGCTGGGTCGCCTTCTGCTCGCCGATGGCGGCGAGTGGGCCCAGGTTCGCCTCGACCAGCTGCCCGAGGGTCTCGTCGCGCATCCAGACCCACGACCGATCCCGCGCCAAGCCGCGAGCCTCACCGAGCTCCAGGCCGACGTACTCAACCAGAAGCGCCGCATCGCGGGCGTTCCAGTCCCGCGCCTTGGCGAGGTATGACTGCAGGGCCTCTCGCGCCCCCTCACGGCCCTCCCGCACCGCCTCGGCGAGGTCGGACAGCCGCCGGTCGGCGGCCAGGCCGCGGTCGATGGCCCGGCGGGCGCTCGCGCGGATGATGCCGTAGATCGCCGAGTTCGAGATGATCGTGGCCGAGAGATCGTGGTCGCCCAGCGTCACCTGAACGTCCGGCTGGGGCACCATGGAGAACGGGTCGAGGTAGACGCCGCGCAGGATGGGGAACCCGAAGTCCACCTCCACCGTCTCGGCCGTGGGGTTCTCGATCGTGTAGGCCGCGGAGACGGCGGCCAGCGGAAGTGAGCCCTCGGACCGGTGCAGCGCCGTACGCCCAAAGGTCACCGAGAGGTCTTCCTTCACCACCCGCAGTCGCGTCTCGCGCATCGGCTTGAGGTCCGGGCCCAGCCGCGCCAGCACGCCCTTGGCCGCCGGGTCGCCCTCGGGGTACTTCACCACGAAGGGTCCGCCGTTCGTCCATCCGACGCTCGCTGCCATGAGGAACAGCCACGAGAGCACCACGGGCCCAGCTCGTCTCTCCATGATCCACCCTCCCTCATCCGTCGGCTCGGCCGTCGCGAGTCGTTACGCCTACAGACGCCCGGGAGGCCCACCGGGTTGCTCCGGCGAAGGAGCCGGCAGGCCGTCTCCTTTGGGAGGAATGCACCGATGGGCCCCTCCGCCGAGAGCCTGCTCCTGTTTGCCGCGCTGCTCCTCGCCACCTCGGGCTGTGTCAGCTCCCAAGCCCTCGACGACCTGCTGGCCGGGCGGTTCCAGTGGGAGGTCAGCCCGCCCCTGGTCTTTCCGGCGCAGTCGGCGGAGGACACGTACCACTCGGTGAAGGACCCCTCGATCGTGTGCCACGAGGGACGTTGGCACCTGTTCTGCACGGTGCGCGGGGTGAAGCGCACACACCAGATCGAGCATCTCACCTTCGCCGACCCGGCCCGGCCGGAGCCCGTCGAGCGCCGGATGCTGACGCTGCATCCGGGGTACTTCTGCGCGCCCCAGGTCTTCTTCTTCGCGCCGCAGGGGAAGTGGTACCTCATCTGCCAGGCAAGCGACGACACGTGGGACCCGAAGTACGGTGCGGCGTACGCGACGACTGAGGACATCGCAGACCCGGACTCCTGGAGTTCCCTCACCCCCTTGGGCGCGAAGCCGGCGGACGGCAAGGCGGGGCTGGACTTCTGGATCATCTGCGATGAGACGAAGGCGCACCTCTTCTTCACCACCCTCGACGGGCGGATGTGGCGGGAGGAGACGGCACTGGCGGACTTCCCCCACGGCTGGTCGGAGCCGGTGCTTGCGATCCAGGGCGACATCTTCGAGGCGAGTCACACGTACCGGCTGCAGGGCCTTGGGAAGTACCTGACCGTCGTGGAGGCGCAGGGCGGACACGGTTGGCGCTACTTCAAGGCGTACTTGGCCGACCGGTTGGACGGGGAGTGGACGCCGCTGGCTGACACGCGCGACCGGTCGTTTGCCAGCCTGGCGAACACAACGCCGGCGGGCGAGCAGTGGACCGAGTCGATCAGTCATGGCGAGCTGATCCGGGTGGGAGTGGATCAGACGCTGGAGGTGGACCCGGCCAACCTC
>Ga0233425_10005100_pt1 | contig 21195 bp, 23 predicted proteins | sample Watercolumn_Towu_2_FD_181712 | JGI IMG/M metagenome (GOLD analysis project Ga0233425, IMG submission 181712) | Freshwater microbial communities from Lake Towuti, South Sulawesi, Indonesia - Watercolumn_Towuti2014_140_MG | ecosystem: Environmental > Aquatic > Freshwater > Lake | place...
TATAATAATTCAACATTACCTGGAACGTAATAATCCAAGTAATTTGATTCGATTTATACTGAATGGGCGGATTCGTGAATTACGGATGGCCCGCAAAATTCTTAAATTGATTTGGGGTAGCCACAGTGAAGCTTCTATCAACTCTGATATTAATGCAGGCCAATCTAAAGAGGAATTAAAAATTATTCTATCTCAACGCAGCGGCGTCGATGTTCTCTCGGAAGTTAAAAATAAGCTCACAGAAGCCTGCACAGGAATTTTAAAAGCTGAACCTGAACATCTACTCGCTCTCGAGGCATTGCTACCTGAAAAAAGAAAAATTTTATTAATTAGCCTGTTAAATGAGTTTGGTGAATTGGTTAAAAAGCTAAATTCCCTAAACACAAATTCACTTAAATCTCTCCCAGATCTATGGATTAGTCAGCAAGTTCAGCTTCGCCAAAGAGCTCTGCTAGAAATGATAGGGGCCTACACACAACTTCCCAAGGAAGGTGAACTAATCCCCTTAGCAAATGAACTGCTCAAAACAGCAGATTTTAGCCTGGAAGATTCAGAAATATATTCACTTTGCCCAATCCTTAGCGCCTTACTTGAATCAAAACCCCTTGTGATAAATGGTCAGTTGATGGCAGCAGATCAACCCTATGCCCTGCTTCATCTGCAAACCCTATTAAGCAATTGGATGCTTAGAAATGCTGAACGGATTGCCACGGAGCTCTTGGAAGCATGTAGCAATTGGCCGGAATTACGCCGCACGATGCTACCGATTCAACTCCTACCAACTCGAGAGTTAGATCGACTGCGCAACCGTCTGAATTCAATTGAGCGCTGGCAAAACAATTTTATTAAGCCGATTGCCATATATGAAAGCAAAAGAATGATCTACAGCATCAAAGCTGGCAGAATATGTTCCGAGGTGATAATTGAACCAAGAGACAACGAACTTAAATCTCTTTCATGGTGGCAACAAGCAATTACAGTAATCCTTGAAGCAAGAGATGCTCTGGCTCCCCAACTCGAAATTTTGATCAATCGCCTGGGCTCCTTCATGGTCCTTCTCCTAACGAGGGTCTTGGGCAGGGCAATCGGCCTGGTGGGGAGGGGAATCATTCAAGGACTTGGCAAGGGGATTCAAAATTCAACCCCTCAACAGTGATAAGCTTTAGTTTAGGTAAAATCACAGTGTGAACGGCATGCAAAAAAAACTTTTTAGCTTTTTTCTTTCAATCCTTATTTGTATTTCAATTTTTACCCAATTGCCCCTAACTGCTTTTGCGGATCGGGATAGCAATAGTTATGATGGAAATATATTTGCACTTTATGCTGGCAACGGAGCAATCGTGCCACCAAGTACAAGTTTAGAAGTGGCAATCAAAGAGAAGCGTCCAATTCTGTTAGCCTTTTATTTGGATGATAATAGTGCTAGCAAACGCTTTGCCCCACTGCTTTCAGATCTGCAAAGCCGATGGGGTAAGGATGTGGAACTAATTGCCCTCTCTAGCGACCCCTATTCAGTTGATCCCAAAGCACCAATAACATCACCGAGTCATTATTGGAATGGATATGTACCCCATGTTGTTGTGATCGATTCGAATAGCATGATTCTTTATAATAGCCAGGGGGATATGACGGAGACTGAAATCGAAACTGCTTTAGCTAAAGCTACCGGCCGCTCCATAGATGATCTACCAAGGAGCAGCCAGAGTTTTAATGAATATAATAGTGAATTCAGATCTAAATAAATCTACCTAAAAACACATCACCAAAATCACTATCAAAAACCTGCTCACCAATATTTTCCAGCTCATCATCACTAAGACCGGCCAAACGATGAAGATGGTGTCGAACCACAGTTGCTTTGCTTAATTGATGGCCATTTTCACCTGCGAGCTTGATCAATTCTTCATGGCTTCTGGTGGCCCGCACCTGATCAGAAAGGGACTGGTTCTTACGTGCTTCCGCTAAAAAAAGGTCGAGATTTGCCTGGCTCATCAGAAAAATGCGTTGAACTCCATACCCATAGCAAGTGCTGATTAACCTTGCTTTAGCAATTCACCAAATTTCCATTTCCCCCTTTGAGCTCGCGTAAATTGCATCGGCGTGGCCAAAGTCAAGTTCATAGGTGTCGGCGATCGATAACAATTCCTCAAGATCTGCTGATTCTAGTTTTTCTTTTAAATCAGGATTTGCTTTTGCTGCCGCTAAGAAATTAGAAATAACTGGAGTCGGCTCACTCACTGGCTTCGCAATACCCGGAGCTGTTCCCCATAGTTCCATTGCATGTTTGGCATGGGCATACAGCTCATCAGCATGGCCAAAATTTAGGTTGTGCTCCCTAGCAATTGCCAACAGCTCAGCAAGATTGGCAGATTCAAGCCTTGCTTTTAAGGCCTCATCTAAACCTAGCTTTGCTACGAACTGAGCGACTGTTTGATCGGTCATGGGATAAAAACTCTGCCATAGGTGTAGCACAAGCCTTTTGCGTCTAGATCAGTGAGGGCTTAATCTCGCCGCCATGGAACTAATACAACTGCTGATTAGTTTTTTTTCCCTGGTTCTTGGGGGTCTTGCCTTCTTATTGCTTTGGCTTGAAGCACGCCATCGCCTGAGGCCAAGCTCTCCGCTACAGCTGAACTTCAGCAACTGGCTTGTTGGCTTCAGCCCTGGGGAGTGCTGCATTGAAGGCTTGGTAACAATCAGCAATCCCCATCACCATATGGAGATTTTTGTGCCGGAACTCAAGGCAGAACCCAGCCTGCTGGGTTCTGTCAACTTGACGGATATCAACCTAACCACCGAGGTGGAATCACTCCATCCCGATGAAGCAACAAGACCTGATCACTACTGGTTTGCCTACATCGTAAAAGGGCGCAAAAGCACCCAGGCCAGAATTCGCATCTGGATTAAAGGTGAGCAGCTAGAACAGCGTCTAGATACACTTTGGGTAGACATCAATTGGGTTAATTACGGACCATTCGGTCGTTTGCAACGGCGAGAGGGATTACTTGTTGCCCTTAAGCACCCAGCTCCTCTGGATCCCCAACTCGCCAAATGGAGAACCGGGGATAGATGTTCTGTGCTAGCTGTGCCAACCCACTTACTTGGGGTTCTCGACAACATCGAAACCGTGCTTGGCCACTACGCCACTGCAATCCTTCAACCAGGCGACATTCTCACCATTGCTGAAAGTCCTTTAGCTGTTATGCAAGGCAGGTATCACCATCCTTCCCAGGTAGAACCCTCCGCACTAGCAAGGTTGCTTTGCAGGGTTTTTCATCCCACCAGCAGCCTTGCAACCGCCTGTGGCTTGCAAAGTTTGATCGATTTGGTTGGACCAGCGAGGGTATTAATGGCCTGGTTAATTGGTGCATTAATGAAATTTGTCAACATCAAAGGGGGCTTTTATCGATTGGCCGGCCCCCAGGCCCGTTTAATAGACGATGTAACTGGATCCACCCCCCCATACGATCAAACAATTGTTTTAGGACCAGAAGATCCTGAAAAAGTTGTGAGCGCTATGGCCGCCACCTTGGGTCACGGGGTGGCCGTGGTTGATGTGAACGACCTGGGGCGGGTGAAAGTTTTAGCCGCCAGTAAGGGTTGTGATCTCTCCCTATTAGAGCGGGCCTTGAAGCCAAATCCAGCTGGAAATGCAAATGAACGCACCCCTCTTGTGGTGGTAAGACCCCGATCCTGAATTCAACTGGATAAAGTGGGGTTGATCGGGCTTTGCCATGGAGTCCAAACTGCAGCAAGAAGATCTGCAGATTGAATTCCTGCAGATTGGCCACCTACCTCAATTAAATAGACCGGAACTTGATTATTTGATTCTTCAGCTACAAAAACTTGCCCTACTCCGTCCAATTTCTGCCCTCAGATCCTGGTTAGCTCCCACCAGTTCGCCAGCTCCACTAACACTTGTTGCCCTAAACCCTAAGGGCAATCTAGTTGGTTTATTGCTTGCTGAACCCTGCAACCGCAGAGGCACCTGCTGGCGTTTAGAGCATCTAGAAACATGGGGTGAATCCAGATCAACCCTAGATGTGGCCAGCTGTTTAATCAAAGCAGCCATGGATAAAGCCATGGGAGCCATCGCTTGGGTGGCCCGTGTTGGTAGTAGTGCCCTGGAGACCTTGGCTGCCCTTAGGGAACAGGGGTTCCAAAGCCTTCAACATCAACAGGTTTGGCAAATAAATTACCTTAGCGAAATCCAGGGAGCAGAAATATTGCCCCAGAACTTGCAACTGCAACCCTTAACTCGGGCTACAGCCGTTTTGCTTTTGCAACTTGAGTTAACCGCTACTCCAAGTCACTTGCGTCAGTTGCAAGATCTTCGCAGCGAAGATCTTTTAGATGACTGCCAACCAGATTCACTAATTTTGTTAGATAGCCAACGCCATCAAGCAGTGGCTGGAGCAAGGTTGTTGCGGCGCCGCCATCGCGGCCCTAGCGAAATTGAATTAAGCCTTCATCCAGGTTGGAGCCACCTACTTGGAGCTCCCCTTGGCCTACTTCTTACCAGGGCAGTAGAAAACCATCTGCCTTGTTTAATACGTTGTGAATCGGGCAATGAAACAGGTTCCGCCTGGCTTGGCCAGCAAGGAGCGATCCAAATTGATCAAGAATTAGTGCTGGCTCGCAGCCTCTGGCGACGCCATGAATTGGTGCAAACTCCAGGCTTGGCAAGCCGCACTTTGGAGCGACTGGTGGGTCAATGGCAACCGGGCCAACGTCCGATTCCGGAAGCGATGCGGTGGCGATAACTCCCCCACCTCGACCCCGATCAGTTTTGGCAATTGACGTTGGTAAAAAACGTATTGGCCTTGCGGGCTGCGATCCGCTCGGCTTAACAATTGCTCCGCTGCCAGCGATTGCCCGCGGCAAGTTCAACCAAGATTTAACAACGATCAAACCCCTTGTTGAGCAGCGCCGCTGCCAAGCCCTCATCGTTGGTATTCCACTTGATCTCGACCAAAATCCCACCCCCCAGGCTGAATATTGCCGTCGATACGGCAACCAATTAGCCCTGGCGCTCTGTTTACCCCTGGCTTGGGTGGATGAACATTGCAGCAGCTGGAGTGCAGCCGAAAAATACCAACTTCATGGCGATCGCAGCGGCGCACTCGATAGTGTCGCTGCCGCTCTCCTACTTGAACAATGGCTAAGGGAAGGGCCTGAACCGGTCGTAGTGGCGGCCATTAATCAGGGCAGAGCAGCTAGCCCTGAGGGATCCTGAATGGGTCAGCTAAGAAACGATGAGCGAATCCGCCTCTCTTTCCGGATCCGGCGATGTGCCCACAGTTGTGGTGCGTGATGGCAAAGCGAAGGAATTGCTCTGTTTTCTCGAGCAATTGATCCCCCTTGATGGGCACGACTACGCCCTGTTAACCCCAGTTGACACCCCTGTGTCTCTCTTTCGACTCAGCGACGACGAAGAACCGGAACTTTTAGAAGGATTAGACGCCAGCGAGCCAATTCTTTCCACCGCCGAAGTTGTACTTCAAGAACATGAACTCACCTTGGTGCGCTCCGCTGTAACCCTTACTGTTTCAGGGGAACTTGAAGAACCTGATCCAGAAGAATTCGATGAAGATGAAGATGAAGATGAAGATGAAGATGAAGATGATGCCGAAGATGATGATGCCGAAAACTATGAACTATTAGTTAGTTTTATGGTTACTGATCAAGAATACGGATTATATATTCCTTTAGATCCATTTTTTGTTGTGGCCCGCATGGAAGATGGCCATGCCCAATTGGTAGAAGGAGAAGAATTTGAACGAATTCAACCACGTATTGAAGCTGAATTGGAGGAGAGGGAGTCGCAGGATTGAAGCTTCGTGAGTTACTCGAGCCCAACTGGGTAGCAAAGGGCAGTCTTGCTGATCTGCCCTTAGAGGTGTTTACCGATCTAAATATCAAAGCCTTAGTGCTGGATGTGGATTGCACCCTGCTGCCCCGGCATAGCCATGAGATTCCAGCCGATGTGCTGGTTTGGTTGCAAAAAGCTCGCCTTCAATGGCGTTTACACCTTTTCAGCAACAACCCAAATCGCCGCCGAATTGAAGTAATTGCCAATGCATTTGCACTTCCCTTCACCGCTGCAGCAGGAAAACCAAGGAGAGGGCCCTTACGTCTTGTATTGAACCAGTTGCAACTGCCTGCACCGCAGGTAGCACTAATCGGCGATCGGGTTTTTACCGATGTTTTAGCGGGCAACCGCTTAGGGCTTTTTACTGTGCTAGTCCATCCGGTTGGTCGCGATGGCAAACCGAGTGGTAATCACAGGCTGCAACGAGGGGAACGCACCCTGGCCCGTTGGCTTGGTGCTCGCATGGAGCAAGGTTTACCCCAACGATGAGCCACACCTTGGTGGTGAAAGTGGGCACAAGCCTGCTGCGAAATAACCCACACCTCAGCACCGCCCAATTCATCAACACGTTGGCCGCCACTTTGAGCAAAGAAAGGATGAAGGGCCATGGGGTGGCATTAGTAACCAGCGGGGCAGTTGGGCTTGGCTGCCAAGAGCTTGGCCTTGGACATAGGCCCCAACTTGTGGAGGAATTACAAGCGGCAGCAGCCATTGGTCAAGGTTTACTGATGGGCCTCTACGACCAAGCCTTTCGCTATCATCAACAAACCGTTGCCCAGGTGCTGCTCACCCGGGGTGACCTCGCTTCAAGGCGTCGCTTTCAAAGTGCCAGTCGCACCCTTCAACAACTGTTGGCGTGGCAAGTGGTACCGATCATTAATGAAAACGACACCTTGTCAACAGAGGAATTGCGTTTTGGTGATAACGACACTCTTTCCGCCCTAGTTGCCGTGGCACTGCAAGCGGATGAGTTAATCCTGCTCACCGATGTAGATCGGCTCTATTCCAGTGATCCCCGTCAAAACATCGGGGCAACTCCGATCACTGAAGTAACGAATCTGGCCGAACTGGATGCATTGCAAAGCAGTTCTGGCACGGGAAGCCAATGGGGAACCGGTGGGATCACTACAAAATTGGCTGCAGCCCGGATTGCAACTGCCAGTGGGATCCAGGTGCGGTTAGCCGATGGCCTCGATCCCAAGGTTCTTGCTGAATTGTTAGGGGGCAGTAGCCACGGCACCCGTTTTCTAGCCAGCCCCATTCCGATTCCTGATCGAAAGCGCTGGTTAGCCCATGCGCCAGTTCCTGCCGGCAACCTCACGGTTGATGAAGGAGCTCAAGAGGCCTTAATAAACAAGGGAGCATCCCTGTTAGCAGTCGGCATCATCAGTTTTGAGGGTGAATTTGCACGCCAAGCACCGGTTCGAATCCTCACAAAAGATGGCCGCGAGCTCGCAAGGGGCTTGAGTTCTTACGGCAGCGATGAATTGAAAGGTTGTGTTGGCTTGAGTTCCCAATCCATTCAGCAACTCAACCCACTGTTGCCCGAGGTGGTTGTGCATCGCGATCAGTTGGTAATCACTGCAAGCTGGATTAATAGCCCTACGATCTTGCAGCGGTAGGTTTGCCATGCAATTCAGCACATTGCTAGAGCACCTCTCCGGGGCCGAAAACCAACCTTTCCATCTCGCCGCAAATCCTGAAATATCTGCTGCTGCTGCTTTGGATCAAGCAAGCTCTGGGGAAATTAGTTTTCTTGAGCCAGGTAATACCCTGATTGCTGCCTTAACGGAAACCCAAGCATCAGCGCTGCTACTTCCCCCTGATCCAGAACTTCACGCAAAAGCAACTGAAAAGGGGATCGCATGGGTGGCATTAAAAAATCCCAGACTCGGATTTGCTGAGGCCCTCGATCAGCTCTACCCCAAACAAATGCCAGCTCCTGGCATCCACCCCACAGCCGCAATTGATCCAACAGCCCTAATCGGCGAAGGGGTACATGTGGGGGCCCATGTGGTGATTGGGGCCAAAAGCAAAGTTGGTGCCGGTTGCGTCATTCATCCGGCTGTGGTGATCTACCCCGATGTGGAAATCGGCAGTGCTTGTGAATTACACGCCCAAGCGGTTTTGCACCCTGGCAGTCGATTGGCTTCTGCCTGTGTTGTCCATTCCCATGCCGTAATCGGCAGTGAGGGATTTGGTTTTGTATCCACCGGGGCAGGTTGGCGCAAGATGCCCCAAACGGGTTTTGTGGTGTTGGAGGAAGGGGTGGAGGTGGGCTGCGGATCGACAATCGATAGTCCAGCCGTTGGTGAAACCCGAATCGGTGCCGGCAGCAAAATCGACAACCTGGTTCAGGTTGGTCATGGAGTTATCACCGGTAAAAATTGCGCCTTAGCTGCCCAGGTGGGAATTGCCGGTGGGGCCCAACTGGGTAATGGTGTAATTCTGGCCGGTCAGGTTGGGGTAGCTAATCGGGCGGTGATCGGTGATGGAGCGATCGCTTCCTCAAAATCTGGAATCCATGGAGAAGTTGCCGCGGGCGAGGTGGTTAGTGGCTATCCAGCCATTCCAAATAGGCTTTGGTTGCGATGCTCAGCGGTTTTTAACAAGTTGCCCGAGATGGCTCGCACCCTGCGGCAGCTAAACCAAACAAACTGACGCGATAGGTTCGAGCCAATTACTCCATCCCCAGGCAATGAACAGCTATCGAATCACCCTCTTAGCTGGAGATGGAATCGGTCCGGAAATTACTGCTGTGGCCGTCAAATTGCTGGAAAAAGTTGCCCATCAATTTGATTTTCAATTGGATTTCAACCCTCAAGCAGTTGGAGGTGCAGCGATAGAAACCCATGGCATCCCCCTTCCCCAAAGCACTTTGGAGGCGTGCCAAGCCAGTGATGCCGTGCTTTTAGCCGCAATTGGCTCCCCTAAATACGACAATCTCCCCAGGGAACTCAGGCCGGAATCGGGCTTACTGGCCTTAAGGGCTGGCCTAGATCTTTTTGCAAATCTCAGACCTGTTGCCATAGTGCCTGCCCTTATTGGGGCGAGCAGCCTGCGGCCGGAGGTGATTACAGGGGTAGATCTGCTGGTGGTACGTGAACTCACCGGTGGGATCTATTTCGGCCAACCCAAAGGCAGGGTTCAACTGGAAAACGGTGAAGAGAGAGGTTTTAACACCATGACCTACAGCAGTTCAGAGGTAGACCGTATTGCCCGAGTTGGATTTGAACTGGCCCAGCAGCGAAGGGGGGCGCTCTGTTCAGTAGATAAGTCAAATGTATTAGATGTCAGCCAGCTATGGCGCGATCGCGTTATGGCTATCGCAAATGATTATCCAGATGTTCAGCTCAGCCATATGTATGTGGACAATGCCGCCATGCAATTGGTGCGGGAACCGCGCCAATTTGATGTGTTGCTCACGAGCAATCTTTTCGGTGACATTCTTAGCGATGAGGCAGCCATGCTCACCGGTTCCATCGGCATGCTGCCTTCAGCCTCTCTGGGTAGTTCCGGCCCTGGTTTATTTGAACCCGTTCACGGTTCAGCTCCCGATATCGCTGGTGCAGATCTGGCAAATCCCCTCGCGATGGTGCTTTCCGCTGTAATGCTGTTGCGAATTGGCCTCAAGCAGGAAGCTGCCGCTACCGCCCTTGAAAATGCCGTAGCCAAGGTGCTGGACCAGGGTTTTCGCACTGGCGATCTGATGGCTGAAGGTTGCAAAAAACTGGGTTGTGCTGCGATGGGAGAAGCCCTGCTCCAGGCACTTAACTAAATAACTGGCCGAATTCGGCCGATGCTCTGACAAAATCTCCCGAGCAAGTATTGCTGCTGATGTCCAAGCTTCATCCCATCGTTGCGGTTACCGGTTCCTCCGGTGCAGGCACCAGCACCGTTAAGCGGGCTTTCGAACATATTTTTGCTAGGGAGGGCATCACACCAGCGGTGGTGGAAGGCGATAGCTACCACCGCTATGAGCGGGCCCCCATGAAGGAAGCGATGGCAAAAGCCCTGGCTGCCGGAGAAAATTTCTCCCATTTCGGCCCTGAAGCGAACCTTTTCAATAAACTGGAAGAACTTTTTCGTAATTACGGTGAAAGTGGGGGCGGAGAAAAGCGCTACTACTTGCATAGTGTTGAAGAAGCGGCTGAACACAACGCAAGGCTTGGCACAGATTTAAATCCCGGGCAATTCACCCCTTGGGAACCGATTCCTGGATCAACTGATCTGTTGTTCTACGAAGGTCTCCATGGTGGAGTAGTAGGTGACGGCTACGACGTTGCCTCCCTTGCCGATTTATTGGTTGGGGTGGTGCCGATCACAAACTTGGAATGGATTCAAAAAATCCATCGTGATAATGCCGAAAGGGGTTATTCAGCAGAGGCGATCGTGGACACAATTTTGCGTCGCATGCCGGATTACATCAATCACATCTGTCCCCAGTTCAGCCTCACCGACATCAACTTTCAACGGGTGCCAACAATTGACACATCAAACCCATTTATCTGCCGCAATATCCCCACACCAGATGAAAGCTTTGTAATCATTCATTTCCGCAAGGGCGCCCGTGATAAATGGGATGTGGATTTTACCTATCTACTAGACATGATCCACGACTCCTTTATGTCTAGCCCAACCTCGATCGTTGTTAATGGAGGCAAGATGGGATTTGCCATGGAACTTATCCTCACTCCAATCATCCATCGCTTGATTGAAGAAAAACGCAAACAGTCCTGAATAAATAGTAATTAATTAGCTAGGCTGAGGATGTGACTCTTCCATCCTTTTCTATCGATGGCGCCAAAGGTCAATGGGAGCCTGTGATGTGGCGTTATCCTCCTGAGCAACTCGGCAAAATTTTGCAAATCGCAAGACGTTTATATCTGCAATATCTAGAGCGATCTTGCATTCCAGAGCCCCTTGGGGTTGTGATTATTAACGGAGGTGAATCAGCCCGTTTAATTTTTGAAACTCCGGTGTTGCTACCTGAGGAACAATTTGTGCCCTTGGAACTACTTAGGTATAAACCCCAATTAAAAAATCGCAACCGGCGATGACCATTCACTTAGCTCTGCCGGCAGCCTTACTAGGCCTCTGTATTGGCAGCTTTCTGAGCGTTGTGGTGTGGCGTTTACCAAGGGGCGAATCAATTATTTGGCCCGGCAGCCATTGCCCAAAATGCGGTAAAGGTTTGGCTTGGTATCAAAATATTCCTGTTTTCAGTTGGTGTTTACTACGGGGACGTTGCGGCTTTTGCCAAAGTTCAATCAGTGCTAGATACCCGGCGATTGAGTTATTAACTGCCGGGATCTGGGTGCTTTTGGCGCTGCCGGGGGTGGGGCGTATGGGAAATCCCGGGGCAATTCTCAATCTTTTGGCAGGTGGATTGTTTTTGAGTTGGTTATTGCCCCTTGCTTTGATTGATTTAAAAACGATGCGATTACCTGAACCCCTCTGCCGATGGGGCGTAGTGACTGGTTTGTGTGGAAGTTTTGCCTTAGGGGTGATCCAGGCGAATGGGGCTGAAATACTTCTTTATCACTGCCTTGCTGCAGTGGTGGGACTACTTGCCTTTGAAGCTGTTAGCGCCGGCGCCGAAAAACTAATGGGAATGCCTGCTTTAGGGCTTGGTGATGCAAAACTTGCCGCTCTGTTGGGGTCATGGCTTGGCTTGAAAGGTTTAGGAGTGGCTGTTGCATTGGCAGTGTTTATCGGAGCTTTGTTTGGCATTGGGGCGAGGATTAGCGGCAAGCTCAAAGCAAAACAAGCTTTTCCATTTGGCCCTTTTCTTGCCTTAGGGGGCCTATTCAGCTGGTTGGCCTGCGACTACCTCTGGGCTTTCTTGTTCAATCCTGCCACCGAGATCCTTTAATAGAAAAGAGTTAACGGGGACTTTGTGTCGCTGCTCGACTGGTTTGCAGATCGTCGGAAAACTGCTCCTGCGGTGCGGGCAGCGCCGGAAAATGATGAGGGGGATGGGCTTTGGAGTAAATGCCCTGAGTGTGGGGAGGTGGTTTATCGCAAAGATTTAATTGCAAACGCCAGTGTTTGTGCCGCTTGCGGCCATCACCACCGAATCGATAGTGAGGAAAGACTGCGCTTACTGCTGGATCCAGGCAGCTTTTGCGAGATCGATGGGGCTATGAGTCCTGGTGACCCACTTGCGTTTAAAGACCGCAGGGCCTACGCCGATCGCCTCAGGGATAGCCAACAAAGCACTGGCATGAAGGACGCGGTGGTTTGTGGAATCGGTCGGCTGGAGGGTTATGCCATTGCTGTTGCCGCCATGGATTTCCGCTTCATGGGGGGAAGCATGGGGTCTGTAGTGGGAGAAAAAATAACCCGTTTAATTGAAACCGCCACGGCACAACGCTTACCAGTGCTTGTGGTTTGCGCTAGTGGAGGGGCCCGCATGCAGGAAGGCATGCTGAGTTTGATGCAAATGGCAAAAATATCTGGTGCTTTAGAACGTCATCGCAGCCAAGAATTGCTTTATGTGCCGCTTTTAACCCATCCCACCACCGGTGGTGTGACAGCAAGTTTTGCGATGTTAGGAGATTTGATCTTGGCGGAACCCAAAGCTTTAATTGGCTTTGCTGGCCGCAGGGTTATTGAACAAACCTTGAGGGAAAAATTGCCTGATGATTTTCAAACCGCTGAATATCTACAGGACCATGGTTTTGTTGATGCCATTATTCCGCGTCCTAAATTGCGCACCACCATCGCTAATTTGATGGCATTACATGGTCAAAAAGTGGCTCAAGTTGCATGAGATTTCTGAAATTCCTTTTATGCGGATTTACATTGCTCCTGTCTATTTGCCTGATTCAACCAAAACCGCTTTGGGCTGGCCCTGTTGATTGGCAAGAAGTTAATCCCACTAGTGCAGGCAAGCAGTGGTGGGATAAGGGTAGTTTGCGACTGAATCGCAAAGGCGAATTAACAGTATTGAGCCGCTTCAGCCCCAGTGCAGATGCATCTAGTAAAACCGCAAGCGGTAAGTTATTCGTGATGGCATTGGATTGTGATGAACGGCTTTATAAAGATCTACAGGTGAATGGGCTCCCAAGACCACACGCGAACTGGCAACTGGTGGGAGCGGAGGATCTAATTGCTGAGGTTCTTGAGCAAGCCTGCAGCTCAGCTAGCAACAGGGGCCTGTTGGCGGAGAAAAAAGCTTGAGCAACAAAGGATTGGGGGTGGGTATCGCAGGTCTTGGATTTGGAGAGAAAGTTCATCTCCCTGCCCTACGTGCTTGCACAGGCATGGAACCAGTAGCCCTTTGGCATCCACGGCAACACCGCTTAGATCAGGCATGCCAAAGTGCAGAGCTATGGGGAACCACTGATTTCGAGCAGTTGCTTGCGCAGGCCGATCTCGATGCGGTGGTGATTGCCACTCCTCCAGCAGTGCGTTTTGAACTGGCAAAACAAGCTCTTTTAGCCGGTAAGCATGTACTGCTAGAGAAGCCAGTGGCCTTGAATCGCTATGAAGCCCAGGAACTAGTTCAGCTTGCCAGAACGCAAAGATGTTGTTGTGCTGTCAATTTTGAATATCGAGCCGTACCCGCTTTCCAGCAATTGGCTGATTTGCTCCAACAAGACTGGCTTGGGGAAATTTGGCTAGTTCGGTTTGATTGGTTAATGCAGAACCGCAGTGATCCGAGGCGACCTTGGAATTGGTATGCAAATCAGGCGGAAGGCGGTGGTGTTTTGGGGGCCTACGGCAGCCATGCCCTAGACATGATGGAGTGGCTGGTGGGGCCAGTTCTTGAGGTACAGGCACAATTATCCGTAGCGATTCAAGAACGTCCACTTGTTGATGGCTCCGGATTTGGCCCAGTTGATGCGGCCGATACAGCCTTAATCCAGTTGAAATTGCAATCCCAATGGGCAAACACTACTCATGTTGTTCCGGCCCAGATGGCCCTTTCTGCGGTGGCAAAGCAAGGGAGGGGATGTTGGTTGGAAATTTATGGCTCAGCTGGAACATTAATTTTGGGCAGTGCAAATCAAGCTGATTATGTCCACGGGTTTGGGCTTCAAGGTTGCCGCACAGATGAATCAATGGTTGCGATTGCTCCAGATCCAGCTTTTGCCTTTGGCCGCAGTTGGGCTGATGGACGCACTGCTCCTGTTTCGCGATTAATGAATTGGTGGGCAGCGGCAATTCGAGAAGAAAAACCAATGGTGCCGGGCCTGCTTGAAGGCTTACAAAGCCAAATCGCCATAGACGCTTGCCTCGATAGCCACCTTTCTGGCAACAGCGTGCTACTGGAATACTGAAGACATTCGGATGTTTCGCAGATCACGTCCGTCTAATTCTAAATCCAAGACAAAAGAGACTTTAACGCATTAGTTGTTCTTATACCGAAAACTTTTCCCGGGCTGCAAGGGTTTTTCCCCAGGTTTAGGCTTGGTTTTCAACAGGCAACAGCTAACAGTAACTTTAAAGCCTCGATCAGGAGCGGAGCTTACAAAACAACTGTGGAATGTATCAAGGCTAACGGGAGCAGCTTGACTTCAAGCGTTGAACTCTCAAACAGGCAATTTCATTTCAGAGAATTTGCAAATAATCCAGCCTGAGTAGCCATTCTCATCACTAAGACAGCTACAGGTTGCAAATTTATTCCGCTTTGACGGAACCGCTGCTGTTATGGCTTCATGCACAGGCTGAGGAGGTAACCAATTGGCAAACGGCAGAGAAACAAAAACTGGCAACGGTGGCTTTGAAATTGTGAGCATGGAAGCAGAACTTCCGGAAGCGCTTTTCCAAAGCATGCGTGAATTCCTGAAAGATCACCCCCAATGGGATCAATATCAATTAGTAAGTTCTGCCGTTGCAAGCTTTCTTTTTCAAAACGGCAGTGATGATAAAACTGTTGCTCAACATTATCTAAACAGTTTGTTTAACAAATAAGTTTGCTTGATAAATACTCCTGACGAAAAGTTTGGTGGCGGGGGGGAGATTTGAACTCCCGACCTTCGGGTTATGAGCCCGACGAGCTACCAGGCTGCTCTACCCCGCGGAGTGATCACCAGCTCTTAATAATAGGCCAAAGATTGCCCCTAGTGCAACTCACCACGCACGTCGAGTCTCTGACCAGCAATCGGAAAAAGAAATTTCTGTTCAAGTTCCTCTAAGGCCGATGGGGTTAACCATTCCAATTGTTTGAGCAATTGCAAGGCAACCGCCCACTTAGCTCGGTTAGAGCCATCTTCCACCTTTATCGCCAAGCCAATTCCTTCGCCCATTCGAGCTAAGCATTGGATCCCTTCAGCTCCCCCTTTACTAACAAGCACTCCGTGGCTGCGTCGCATTAGTTCAGTGTCAAAACGACCCTCCCCAGCCACCAACTCGGGGTGAGCCTGCATCGCCCGGCTTAAACGTTCCAAAGTGGGAAGTTGTCCACCACCTAAATGGGCATAAAGCAGAGCCATCTGGCATAGGGGCAACTGCAAGGTGGGGGCACCACAGTCATCACAGGCAGATACCAATTCATCTGCCGGTAAACCCAACAACTCAGCGACCCGATTAAACACTTCCTGCTGCAAAGGGTGATTGCGATTTAAGTAACCCTCTAAAGGCCAGCCCATGCGCCGGCAACTTGCTAAAAAGGCTGCATGCTTACCAGAGCAGTTGTGTTGTAATCCGCTCTCTCTCCCTACTGGGCAAGGGCACCGCAAGAAACTCACATCCACATCTGCTCGCCAGAGCAACTGAAATGCCTCTCGGGCCTGCACCAAGGTGCCGTCGTGAGAGGCGCAAGCAATTGCCATTGCCCGATCTCCTGCCCCTTGAGCAGCAGCAGCACCACTGGAGACAAAAACCTGGGCTTGAAAGGGCTTCAAACTGGAACGAATAAAACTGAGATGCTGGGGATCCCCTGCCCACATCAACAACCTGCCCCGTTGGTCCGTAACCACCGCATGGACCCGATGCAGCGATTCGGCCATGCCATTACGCAGGAGCACCACCTCCAGGGCTTGGGGGCCTTGGCGACTATATCCACTAAGGCCCACGGAAGACGCCATAAGGTTCGGCAACAGAGCTTTGGCTCAAAGAGCCTGGCAGATGCTGGATCCAAACAACAGCAAGCCAACCAATATGCTTGCTGCCTGAGAGAGTCGGACCAAGATCGGTTTCACCTGATGCTGAGCCACAAGTAGGTCTTGCTGACGCCAATTAAGCGGCTTCTCCCATTCCTGCCCGTCATACCAACCGGATTCTTCATAGCTAATTTTCTCGCGCACCAAGCGACGCTGCACGTAGGTCCACCCCAGCCATTGACGCAATAACAACAACAAAGGCAGTAACAATGCGGCTAAGGCGGCAACTAAAACCAACTGGATTGGATGGTGACGCAAAGGCACACTGCCTGTGGCGATGAACAAAGCGAGGGGTAATAGTAAAAACCACCCACCACCAAGGGCCGTGAGTAAATCGGTTAGGGAATGGAGGGGCCACCTAAAAAACCAAGACTCACATAACTGCTGATATTCCTGAAGCGGACGCTGCTCAGGCGGCACCGGACAAACGCCCATATAAGCTAATCGGGCAATTTAGGAGCAGGGTAAAACGGAATAGTTTCACCATGGCCCCAAAAAGCTTCCAAATCGTAGTAACTACGCTCCTGTGGGGTGAGTACTTGCACGATTAGATCGCCATAATCGAGTAGCACCCAACGGCCTTGGGCCACCCCCTCACGACGTAATGGGACCCGTTGGCAATCCGCCTCCAAACGGTCCTCCACCGATCTAGCAATTGCCCTTACCTGCACATCTGAAAGGCCGCTGCAAACAACAAACCAATCGGTGAGAGTTGTTACATCATTCACTCTCAGCAAACGAATATCAACAGCCTTTCGATCATCAGCAGCCTCTGCAGCTAAACGGGCAAGGGCATCGCTATCCATAAACGTTCTCACTTGAAACAGAACGGCTACTGCCTCGTTGCTGAGCCATATCAGCCCTTGCCTTGCCAGCACTTTTTCGCAAGGCTTCTAGCCGATCTTCAAAAAAGCTGCGTTGACGTTTCTTACGGGTTTGTTCAATCCGTTCTTTCAGTGCACCCCCCAAACTTTTGTAGGCATTTGGCAGGGTGTACCCAAAACGGGTAGCTAAGCCAATCGCCCGTTCATCGGCGGCAATTGCATCCCGCAAACGTTTTTCTGAGTTGTTTTTTAAGTAAAGCCTGTAGCCTGCAAATCCAGACAAACCAACAGCTAGAACCAAAAGCAGGCCGTCCTGCACCCAAAGTTCACCAATGGCACCACCAAGACCGATTGCAAGGGCTGCCATCTCCCAGCCATCCCTGGGGATGGCATCGTTTTGGATCCGGCCCACCTCATGCCAAAAAAGTAAGTTGCGGTGATCGAGGGCCAATTCATCCCATTTTTCAAGATGGAGCTGAATTTCAACCTCATCCCTTCCAATCTCCTCAAGGCTGATCAAAGGGGGATCAGCAGAAGCAGCTGCCTCTACAAACACCCAACTCTGCATTTCTGGCGGCAGCAGCCCCTTCAGGCGCTGGAGCTCACTCATGAACAAGGACGATTAACTTCGTCAGATAGAACTCCTAGCGTAGCGACCCGTCTGCAATAAGCGCTGGTGGGATTGGCCGTTGAGGTGAGAGGCTGTTCATATTTACATAAAAAGCGCCCATGCCCCGCCGCGCGGATTTGCATCGCATCCTGCTGCTGGGATCTGGACCGATTGTGATAGGCCAGGCATGTGAATTTGACTATTCCGGCACTCAAGCCTGCAAAGCACTGCGTGCTGAGGGATTTGAGGTGGTGTTGGTGAATTCCAACCCCGCCTCAATCATGACCGATCCCGACATAGCGGATCGCACTTACATCGAACCGCTTACCCCTGATGTTGTTACCAGGGTGATTGAACGGGAACGGCCTGATGCCTTGCTACCCACAATGGGCGGACAAACCGCATTGAACCTGGCGGTTGCACTGGCTGAAAACGGCACCTTGGATCGCTTTGGTGTGGAGCTAATTGGCGCCAACCTTGCCGCCATTCATAAAGCAGAAGACAGACAACTTTTTAAGCAGGCGATGGAGAGAATCGGGGTGGCCATATGTCCATCAGGTATCGCCACAAGCCTCGAAGAAGCTGAGTTGGTGGGTGAAGAAATTGGCAGCTACCCCCGCATCATTCGCCCCGGCTTCACCCTTGGAGGCGCTGGCGGCGGCATTGCATACAACCCGGAGGAATTTTTAGCGATATGCAAAAGCGGACTTGAGGCAAGTCCAGTATCTCAAATTTTAATTGAGCAATCGCTGCTGGGCTGGAAAGAATTTGAACTTGAAGTAATGCGAGACAGCGCCGATAACGTTGTGATTGTTTGCAGCATTGAAAATCTTGATCCGATGGGTGTACACACCGGAGATTCGATCACGGTGGCACCTGCTCAAACTCTAACAGATAGGGAATATCAAAGGCTTAGAGATCAATCGATCGCAATTATTAGGGAAATTGGCGTCGATACAGGGGGTAGCAATATCCAATTTGCAATTAATCCCAACAATGGCGATGTGGTGGTAATTGAAATGAATCCAAGGGTGAGCCGTAGCTCAGCATTGGCGAGTAAGGCAACAGGTTTTCCCATAGCAAAAATCGCAGCGCGTCTAGCGGTGGGTTACAGACTCGATGAAATCATCAACGACATCACAACCAAAACACCTGCGTGTTTTGAACCAACGATTGATTATGTAGTAACAAAAGTTCCTAGGTTTGCGTTTGAAAAATTTAGTGGCAGCTCTTCAGTTCTCACCACATCAATGAAATCTGTAGGGGAGGCGATGGCAATCGGCCGATGTTTTGAAGAATCCTTCCAAAAAGCCTTGCGCTCCCTTGAAACCGGCCATAGCGGCTGGGGTTGCGATCGTTTAGATCAAAATCTTGCCCCAGCAGAACTGGAACGGCAGTTGCGTACGCCCACACCGGAAAGGATTTTCACAGTTCGCGCTGGTTTAAATCAAGGACGCAGCGTGGCGGAAATACACCAACTAAGTGGAATTGATCCCTGGTTTATTGGCAAGCTTGAATCCCTACTCAAAAGTGAAAAACGTTTATTACAAGGTAAATCCCTTGATCAAATCGATGATGTTGCCTTGCTTGAGTTAAAACAACTTGGTTATAGCGATCGCCAAATCGCCTATGCAACGGACAGTAAAGAACTGGATGTGCGCTCTTACCGACAAAAATTAGGCGTTGATGTTTTATTTAAAACAGTTGATACCTGCGCTGCCGAATTTGCATCGAGCACCCCTTATCACTATTCCACCTATGAACGGTCGTTAGAACGGCTCAATGATGCTGGTGAACTTGAAAAACTCGCCCCCTGCAGCGAGGTGCAACCGGAAGCGCGGCGGAAAGTATTAATTCTTGGCGGAGGGCCAAATCGCATTGGCCAGGGGATTGAATTTGATTATTGCTGCTGCCATGCCTCCTTTGCATTACAGGCGGAGGGATTTGCCACCGTGATGCAAAACAGCAACCCTGAAACTGTTTCTACCGATTACGACAGCAGCGATCGCCTGTATTTCGAACCGCTCAGCCTTGAAGATGTGCTGAATGTGATTGAAGCGGAGAAACCAACAGCGGTAATAGTGCAATTTGGTGGCCAAACCCCTCTTAAACTTGCCCTTCCCCTGATGGCCTGGCTGGAAACTGATTGCGGTAAAAAAACGGGGACAATGATTTGGGGTACATCACCTATAGATATCGATCTTGCAGAAGATCGTGAACAATTTGAAGCTGTTTTACGGAGCTTAAACATACGTCAACCGCGTAATGGGATTGCACGAAGCGAAGCAGAAGCAATTGCCATTGCCCAAAATATTGGCTATCCAGTGGTTGTGCGACCAAGCTATGTGCTAGGTGGGCGGGCCATGGAAGTGGTGTTTGATAGTAAAGAACTTAGTCGTTATATGGGGGAGGCGGTGCAGGTTGATCCTGAGCAGCCCGTGCTCGTTGATGAATACTTAGAAAATGCCATAGAGATTGATGTAGATGCCCTTTGTGATCACTCAGGCCAGGTAATAATTGGGGGCTTAATGGAACATATTGAACCGGCCGGTATTCACTCTGGCGATTCTGCCTGCTGCCTACCAGCGGTAAGCTTGTCGGCGGAAGTTTTAACCACTATCAAAAAATGGAGCATCGAATTAGCAAATCGATTAAATGTTTGCGGTTTGATTAATCTTCAATTTGCCGTAAAAGATAATCAAGTTTTTATTATTGAAGCTAACCCCAGAGCCTCAAGAACGGTGCCATTTGTCGCTAAGGCAACCGGGATTGCCCTCGCAAAAATTGCTAGCCAATTAATGGCTGGCCGCACCCTTGCCGAACTGGGCTTATTTTCCGAACCCAAACCACCTCTCCAGGCTGTAAAAGAGGCCGTTCTACCGTTTCGCCGCTTTCCCGGTGCCGATTCGGTGCTAGGGCCAGAGATGCGCTCTACTGGCGAAGTTATGGGCACCGCCGCCAGTTTTGGCATGGCCTATGCAAAAGCTGAATTAGGAGCCGGAGAAGTTTTACCCACGGCAGGCACGGTATTTCTCTCCACCCATGATCGTGATAAACAGGCTCTAGGTGGTGTTGCTAAAGATTTAGCTGCCCAAGGATTTTCCCTGGTTGCTACCACCGGTACTGCCCACCATTTACGGGCCCAAGGCTTAGCTGTTACCACAATTCTCAAGGTGCATGAAGGAAGGCCAAATGTGGAAGATGCAATCCGTTCTGGTCAAATTCAACTGATCATCAACACCCCAATTGGACGTCAAGCCGCCCACGACGACCGTTATTTGAGGCGAGCAGCCCTCGACTACCGAGTGCCAACAGTTACCACCCTGGCTGGAGCCAAGGCGGCAGTGGCAGCGGTAGCCGCCTTACAAAGTCAGAATGAAATCCCTATAAGTGCCTTGCAGGATTTTCATCGCCAACCATGACCATCAGCCAAACCCCAATTCCAGGCAGCGATTGCACTGCAGAATTTCGAGCTGCTTATGAAAATCGCTACACGTGGGATGGCAGCTTTCCTGGTTATCGCGGTAGTTGCATCTGGGAGCAGGGGGAACAACGGCTGGAGGGAAAATTCACCGTGGGGGCAGACCTAAAGGCGAATCTGGAGGGTTTCAGCAATGAGGATGTTCATAAGGCGATGGCCTCCCAGCTTTGGGAAGTGGCAATTCATCGAGTTAGGCGCAGTTTTGAACAAACCCATGGTGCCAATACGTTCATTGCAGGCGATACAAATGAAATTGGCTTGGAAGTTATTGTTGGCGGTAAAAATAGTGGTGATCG
>Ga0233425_10005101_pt1 | contig 21194 bp, 17 predicted proteins | sample Watercolumn_Towu_2_FD_181712 | JGI IMG/M metagenome (GOLD analysis project Ga0233425, IMG submission 181712) | Freshwater microbial communities from Lake Towuti, South Sulawesi, Indonesia - Watercolumn_Towuti2014_140_MG | ecosystem: Environmental > Aquatic > Freshwater > Lake | place...
GTCATGATATTTTATAACTATTCATCGCAATGGTGTATTACTATAATAGCACGGGCAAGAAAATAAAACAAACGAACATTAAATTTAATCGATTAGCGACTTTAGCCAAGGGTTTAGCTCAGACTGGAATTTCAGCTTTAGAATCAGGATAAAATCCAGATCCAATAAAATATTTTTTTCCAGTCTCTTTATCCTCAATTTCACGCACGTAAGAGACTTTTTTTGCGCCTTTCCATCTATAAGCAACCCATCCGCCACCATTTTTAGCTGTACTAATCATCGCCTTTATAAAATAAACACCAGATTCATCTTTGCTATCGATAAAGTTTTTTCCAATCATCTCTTTGAATTTACCTATTCCCATACATTTACCATCGTAATCATAAGCAAAAATATATAAATCTCCAATTATAAAGCCCCCAAGCTCGTAACTAAATAATGCAAACGCAATTTGTGCACCGTATTGATTAAAATAGTCTACAGCTCTGTCGACCAGCCCTTTAGTTTGACACATTTTTGATGGTGGATAAAAGCCGGCACCAATAAGATATAAAGCCCCTGTTGCCTTGTCTTGTACTTTCTCTACATAAGATAACTTTGGAGCATACTCCCAAATGTATTCAACCCAACCACCACCAGACTTTGCCATTTCAATTAAATCTTTTACAAAACATATACCCTCTTCATCACGCAACCTAAGTAAAGCTTGTCCATAAAGCCCTTTATCCCCACCAGACCCTTTGCAAATTCCATCAAAATCAAAGGCAAAAAGATATAGATCACCTAAAACAAAATCAGCATCACCAGATTGTATCGCACAAAAAGTTTTTTCAGCCCCTTGTGAATAAAAATAACTAACACCCTTCTTTACAAAAGCAATAACATCATTCTTTTTTTGTTCAAAGTCCATAATCAAACTCTCCTTTTTATTTAACTGTTACTATTTTTTAGAAACTAACAAAACAAAAACAACAGAAGCAAATAAATTTTACAATAACATTTTAAACTCTTATTAACATAATCTTGCCAAAATTTTACTAACTCTAATAAAAAGATATTTTAAAAATATAAAAATATTAAAGGGTCCTATGGAGAAATATAGTTTACTTTTAATGTTATTAACAATCTGTTCTTGCGATATAAAAAGAGTTTTAAAACCAGATGAAAAATCTGTAGAAGATTTTATAAAAAATAAATTATCAATCACAGAAAACATAACAGTAGAAAAACTAAGTGGGGGATTTTCTGGGGCACAATTGTTCAAAGCATCTACTGGTTCAAAAAAATATGTTGTTCGTTTTTTAACGCATAAATCTTTAGAAGAACGCACACTTGAGATAAACACATTACAAATAGCCTCGCAAGAAGGCTACGGGCCAAACGTTTATTATTCAGATATTGATCAGGGGGTTGTCATCATGGAATTTTTACAACAATCAAATATTTCTCAAGAGCTTTTTAAATCTGACAAAACATATGTTTTACTAGCAAAACTTTTGCAAAAAATACATAGGGGCCCAAAGTTTAAAAATATCCCAGATCGAGATGTTTTTAACACAATACATCAATTATCTCATGACAAAAAACTTACCTGTAATAAAGCACTCCCCCTAGAAAAAATAGAAAATATAATAAATTTTATTTACAAAACACTCTCCCCCCATTTAATAAGCGCCCCTTGTCATAATGACTTACACCCAAGTAATATTATTTTTTTAGGGGACAAATTTAAAGCAATAGATTATGAGCGAGCAACTCAATCAGATCCATACTTTGATATCGCAATGGTAGCATATGCCTATTGTCAAAATTCACATTATGAAAATGTTTTATTATCAACTTATCTTGAAAGACAGCCAACAGAGATAGAAAATTCAAAATTATATCTATTTAAACAGGTTGCCTGGGCATACTGCGGGATCTGTTTCTTGATAATGATTCCAGAATTATTAACACAATACGAAAAAACAAATGTTCTAGAGTATAACGAACTTATAAAGACATTTATAGATTTATCTAAACAAAAAAATAAATTAAAATTCGCAAAAGCTTTATTAAATCATGTTATCCAAAACTTTGAATCTAAAGAGTTTAATAATACAGTAAAAATTTTAAATAAAAAATAGATCTATAAAAAGTCTATTAAAATTTTAAAAATACCCCATTGACATGCGTAACATGATTATGTTACAATTTAATAATCTAAATTTAGGTAAACCATGAACAGATTTATAGCTTATACCGGTAAGTATTTTACAATTGAATGGTATTTCGATGCCAATGGCAATAGCAAGGCTTTAGAATATTACAAAGCATTAAGTCTTGAAGAAAAAAATAAATTAATGTATTTATTTCAAGCTATGGGTGATTTTGGGAAAATTAGAAATCAACATAAATTTAATTACGAAGGAAATCAAATTTATGCTTTTAAGCCCATGCCACATAGATTCTTAAGTTTCTTTTTTACCGGTTCCAAAATAATAGTAACCAATGCATTTGAAAAGAAACAGCAAAAGTTACCACAAATAGAAAAAGATAAAGCTTTGCGTTACCGGCAAGATTATGAAATTCGCGTTAAAAAGGGGTTATATTATGAAAAATAAAAATAAAAAAGAGATAGCAAAAAAACCACTATCTACATATGAAGAGCATATAAAGAGCCTAAGTCCAAAAGAATTAAAAGCCTATAAAGAGGGCTATAAAGAATTCTTGTTATCCGAACTTGTTATAGCGGCTATGCAGGAAGACGATTTGTCTGTTAGACAGTTAGCAAAGGCTGCGGGAATATCTCCAACAATTGTTCAAGAAATTCGTTCTGGCAGGCGCAAGAATTTATCTTTACAATCATTTTTAAAAATTTTAGATGCCTTAGGCTATTCTTTTATTCTTGAAAAGGCAAAGAAAAACAGACTCAAAACAGAACGAATAACATTGCACGCCACAGCGTTCCCGCAAGTATAATTTTAAAACGACAATGTTTAAATATAAAAAATTTTTTTATAAAATCACAAGAGCCCAAAATGGAAAAATTAAGAAAATATGGTGATGCCCCCTTTTGTGTAGCAATCCTTCATGGCGGGCCAGGGATACCAGGAGAAGTTGCACCTGTTGCCAAAGAGCTTTCTAAAACACAGGGAATACTAGAACCCATTCAAACAAAATTTACAATAGAAGATCAAGTACTAGAAGTAAAAGAAGTCTTAGAGAAAAACAGCACACCCCCAATAATATTAATTGGTTACTCGTGGGGGGCCTGGCTCGCGTTTATTTTTACAGCCAAACATCCAGCTCTTATAAAAAAACTAATACTATTAAACAGTGGGCCATTTGAAGCATCTTATGCAGAAAATATACTTAACACAAGATTAAGTCGTTTAAATACAAAAGATAGATTAGATATAGAAAATCTTTTTAAAATTCTTGCTGATCCACAAGCTAAAGATAAAAACACTGTCTGGGCTAAAATTGGTGCTTATCTTCCAAAAACAGATTCTTATGACCCTACAAACAATCACGAAGAAAACTTATTAGAATTTCAATATGATATTTACGAATCTATCTGGCCCGAAGCTTTAAAATTAAGAAAAAGCGGGAAGCTTCTAGAAATGGCTAAAGATATTAAATGCCCAGTTGTCTCTATTCATGGTGACTATGACCCACATCCTGCAAGCGGGGTAGAAATGCCACTATCAAGAATAATTAAAAATTTTAGATTTATTCTTATCGAAAATTGTGGGCACAAGCCCTGGATAGAACGTAAAGCTAAAGAAAATTTCTATAAAATTCTTAAAGACGAGATTAAAATAGAATAAACTTAATTTAATCTGGAGAGTATATGTTTATTTTGGAATTTTTAAAATTTTTCTCGTACATTTTTACTGGTGTAATAATATTAATTATTTTTATTTATCACTTCTTCTTATTCTCAGACAAAGGGATAGAGATTAATCAAACAACAAAAACTTGTTTGATAACTGGAGCATCTTCTGGTATTGGTAAACACTTAGCAATTGAAATGGCCAAGCGGGGATGGAAAGTTATTGGAATTGCTCGACGCGAAGAAAGACTTAAAAATCTAGCAAGCGAGATTGGCAAAGCTTTTATTCCATACGCATGTGATGTTTGTAATCCTGAACAGGTTCATAATGTGTGCGAGAAGATAAAAGCAGATAATCTTAAACCCACGCTCTTTTTTCTAAATGCTGGAGAAAGATTCACAGTTGAAAAATTTCAGCCCATGTTTAATAAACAAAAACAATCATTTGACACAAATTATTTTGGCGTAATTACCTGGATAGACGAATGGCTTAACATCATAAAAACATATGGCGGCGGCACATTTGTAGTCACATCTTCTGTTAATGCTATATTTGGTGGGCTTTCAGACTCAGGCAATGCTGGTTATGGTTCAAGCAAGGCTGCTATCTATTCTTTATTTAGGACACTTGGCCTACGATACCGTGATGATAAAATAGGATTCGTCTCAGTTTTGCCAGGCCCGGTAAAAACAGAAATGCTCACAGGAGACCTGCAAAAACAACCATACATTCATATTCCAGAAGATGAAGCACGTTATATTATTAAGCAAGTTTTTAAAAGAAAAAAGCAAATTGAGCCCTCTTTGTATTATTCTTTTTGTTGGGGAAGATTTTGCTATTGGGCACCAGATAATCTGGTACTAAAAATATTTGGATAAAAAGATGATAGAAGTAGAAATTAAAGTCAAAGTAACAGAACAACAAAAGCAAAATTTAATTCAAGTGGCTAATTTTATCTCACAAGAAATTATTGTTGACACATATTACGATTCTAAAAAATATAGTCTCACAATAAAGGGAATGTGGCTAAGGGCCAGAAATGGGCTCTTTGAGCTAAAAACACCAGCTACACAAACAGGAGGTTTTAACATTGACAAAAATATCCCGATGCACGAATTTACAAATCAGGATGAGATAGCCAAAATATTAAATTTACACGAATGTTATAAAATTTCTTTTCTAGATGCTCTTACAAAAGTGGGATACAAAGAGATATATAAAATTATAACAACAAGAGAATCTTATAAAAAAAATAAATTTATTATAGATTTTGATTGCGCACGCTGTGATAATTTGACTTATACTGCCTGCGAGCTAGAGACAATAGTAGACAATAAAGACCAGTGTCAGAATGCTCTAAATGATCTACTCGCTTTTATAAAACCATTTGGAATATCTTCAGAAAAAGCCGAAGGAAAACTTTGGTACTTCATTAAAAACATAAACCCTACACATTATCAAGCACTTAAAAATGCAGGGGAAAAATAACCAATTAACACACCTGTATTCAAAATAACAATCAATTTGTTACAACCTGAAACACCCCAATTGACCGAGTTTATCTCATATTTTATTATTAATATTATTAATAAAATTTGTAAAACAAAAAATTAGGACTCCCTTGAAGAAATTAATTATCACTTTAATAATATCTTTAAATCTCTCGCTAAGCTTAAAAGCTATTGATCATCCAGAAGTATTCCCTGGTGTTACAAAAATAAACGATGGCTTATATGTTGGTAAAGTCGAAGATGAATTTTATATGGCAATGGAACGAATTTACGATGACAATATCGATGGGTGGCTGGAATACGCCAATGCTCAAATAGAAAAAAGAATGTGTGCAAAAGATTTAAAATATCTACCTACAGTAGATGGCTCTTCTCACTTTAGAATGACACTTGATTTTTACAAAAGAGGAATAATAACGCGCGAAAACGAACTATGGGTTGCCTATGCATCTAGAGATCCAGTTAGAAGTAAAGCAAATCTTAAAGATCTTAAGTATATATCCTCTATAGAAATGTTTGTTACAGTTGTAACATCTCAAGATGCACTTATTACATCACATATGGGAATATCACGAACATTCGAAGCTGCATTAGATTTGCAGCAAGCTCCTCCAAAACACAGAAAACACCCCAATCAATCAATTCATCTACACTCTTTTGCTGCAAAAGTAATAACGATAAGAGACCCCCGAAAAGTATATATGCTTACATCACCAGTTCCAATAATGCTTGAGATATTGCTAAAAAATATGCCGCCAGATTCTGTTTTTGTTGGAGATAACATTTATCAGAAAAAACTTGAAGATAAAGAAAAAGAAACTGATGAGCCCCCTTTTAAAAAAAGAAAAATTTCAAAAAATTTGCTCGAAGCATATAGAAAACAAACATTACTATTAAGAACAAATCCCCCTCGTATAATAATTAATGATGATGAATTAACAATTCTAAATCCTGATAGAACTTTTTTAACTACATTTAACATATCAACTTCCCAAATATATCAATGGCTTAATACAGAACCCTATTCAGTTTCTAAATTTTTTGTAGAATTCCCATACGTTTTGGTCGATCTTGATAAACTTGCACATGTGTATACCCTTGAATATTAAAACAGGAGATTCATATGACTAAACTAAAATATTTAGAAAACACATATAACTTCGAAACACAAGCTAAAGTTATTGATATAAGTGCCCTCGAAGATGGACGTACTGCTGTGCTTTTAGACGAAACAATTTTTTATCCACAAGGCGGAGGCCAACCATGTGATACTGGGATAATTTCAACAGATGATTCACTCTTTAAAGTCACAGATGTGCGCATGGACAAAGAGGGAAACGTTCTACACATAGGAACTCATGAAAAGGGTAAACTTTCATCAGGGGAACTAGTAAAACTCTCTATAGATCGTGAAAGAAGAATTAAAAATGCCAAAGCACACTCTGCTGGGCACCTGATAGACTGCGCAATAATTAAACTTGGGAGTGCATTAAATCCCACAAAAGGGTATCACTTTCCAGAAGGGCCTAACGTAGAATACGAAGGGCAGATAGATAATTCCCAAGAGACTATAAAAAAGATTCAGGAATTAGTAGACGAGCTTTGCACACAAAAAATTAATATTATCTCACAAGAATTATCACGCGAAGAGGCAACAAAACAAAATCTTTTTGTCCCTACCGGCAAAGGGGCAAGAATAATAAGCTTCGAGGGTTTTTCTGGGTGTGGCTGCGGTGGTACACATGTCAGAAACTCAGGTGAAATTGGTAAAATAATTATTCGTAAAATTAAAACCAAAAGTGGAATAACAAAGATAAGTTACGAAGTTGTATAGAAAAATTTAAAAATCTTATCTTTTGCCCGTTCTTTCCAAAATCCATTTAGATATCATTTCTAAAATCTCCGGGGCTATTGTTTCCTCAATCTTTGCGTTTTCTCTTGGCGATCCAGTTTTGCAATGTTGAAATTGATGATTAAGTTTTGGTAACACCAAGACTGTGTGATCACTATTGCCAGACTCTTCAAGCGCCCTAGAAACAGGCAATAGGTTTTGTGCTGGTGGAACTCGCAAATCAAGCTCACCAAAAAGGGCCAATACTGGTACTTTAACTTTTTTTAATACTGAAGCAGGCTCAAAAGTAATTGCAAAACGAAGCCACGGATAATATTTTATGGTTTCAAACACCTGATTTGCTGGAAACGAATCTTCGACGGCTTTTCTTTTAGCTTTTGGTAATTTTGCCAAATATTCTGTATGTACGGCGCATATTCTTTCTTTAGCTACTTTGACATCAGCCTCTTTTTTTACAATGATATATATCTGAGATAAAAGTTCACACCCCATAGCAATCGTTTCTTCTGTTTCTCCAATAGCTCGACCAATCAAAGATCTTTGTACATATGAAAGCGCTTCCAAATTAACTCCTGGGCCCCCAAGCATCACAAGAAAATTAGCATCTGGTGATTCAGCAGCCACCATAGAGGCAACCGTTGCACCTTCACTGTGCCCAATAAGTCCAATGTGTTTCGTATTTATCTCTGGACGCGACTTTAGATATTCAATCCCAGCCTGCACATCGCTAGCAAAGTCTTGGACTGTCGCTATTTCGAAATCTCCAGTTGAGCCACAGCACCCGCGCTTATCAAAACGTAGAACAGCAATCCTTTGGCGTGCTAAATGATCAGCAAACACACGAAAAAATTCATGTTCTAGCCCACAGTAATCCCGGGCATGTTGACCTGATCCAGAAATTAATATTACTGCAGGAAATGTTTCTGTACCCCTTGGTATTGTAAGTGTTCCTGATAGCATCACTCGTCCTGCTTTATTTTCATACTTAACTTCTGTTTCGTGATATTTATCTGTACATCCCACTCGCTGCGATCGCTTCAATGTCTCTGGTGTTTCGCCACTCTCATACATAACATACTTTAAAACAAGCGGAAAAGTTTTCCCCTCTAATTTTAATGTACCGGAAATTTCTGTTTCTTCATCGTTAAGAAACCCTTCATAAGATACTTGGCCCACCCTTGGATGTTTAACACCAAATTTTAGCGTATTATCTTGCAGCGTAATTGTATCAACTGGAGCGTTATACATACCTAATTCAGAAATTGAAACAGTTGCTCTAAGTTTGCCAGTTGCATCCATCGAAACAAAACCAAGAGTAACCGTTAATTCCATAACCCTAACATCAAAAGCCCCAGTCCAAAAAGAGGGATTTCCAATCCCACCAAACTTACAACGTCGCTTACTTGGAACACAATCGGGCATTTGTGATTGTAAAGATGATTGGTCAGGAGCATTACGCTTTAAACTAACACGCTTTAAAATAAGCGGAGCAAATTGCCCTACCCTGCATAATGTACCTGAAATTTCGGTTTCTTCTTTGTTAATTGAACCCACATAAGACATTTGTGGGTGTTTAACATCAAATTTTAGCATATTATCTTGTAATGTAATTTCATCAACGACGGTGCCAATAATCTTTTCTTCAGTCCGTTCTTCCGGAATATCAATTTCTGCACATAGTATATGGCCAACTGAATCTTGAACAACATCTAGAGAAAAAGTTAATTTCGTAACACCATTGTCAAGAGAACCAATCCAATGGCCCTGAATGCTTGGTATACCAATTTGCATTAATGACGAGTACATCACCACTGTAAACGTTATACATAACAGTAAAAAAATTGACTTTATAAACTTTTTCACAAAAATCCCCCCGAAAATAAATCTCGTGCTTTATCTAAAATTTAAACTTAATTAATTTTTTATCTCTTCCCCGTTCTTTCCAAAATCCATTTAGATATCATTTCCAAAACTTCTGGGGCTATCGTCTCATCAATCTTTACAATCTCTCTTGGTGATCCAGTTTCACAATGCTGAAAATTATGGTTAAGCCCCAGCAACTCTAACACTGTATGATCAGTGTTACCGGCCTCTTCAAGTGCATGCAAAACAGGCAAAAGGTTCTGTCTTGACGATACCCGCAAATCATGCTCCCCAAAAAGAGCTAATACCGGAATCTCTACTTGTTTAAGTACTAATGCCGGATCAAAAGTAAGCGAAAAACGAAACCCAGGATAACAACTAATATCTTGTTTTGTAACTTCATATAGTCCTTCTATATGTTTTTTCTGATTAACATCAGAATGCTTTGCTAAAAATTCTTTGTAAAAAGAGCTGATTTTTTCTTCAGCTATTCTAATATCTGTCTCTCCTTTTACAATTGCATAAACTTCTGAAAAGTATTTCCTTCTGACTGACAAATACCCCTCTGTTAAACCAAGCGCTCTTCCAATCAGAGTTCTTTGTTCATACGCAATCTCTTCAAGATTAACTCCAGGCCCTCCAAGCATCACAAGAAAATTAACATCTGGTGACATCGCGGCTGTCATAGAAGAAACAGTTGCACCTTCACTGTGCCCAATAAGTCCAATCTGTTTATTATTTATCTCTGGACGTGATTTTAGATACTCAATCCCCGCCTGCACATCACTTGCAAAATCCTCCATTGTCGCAGTTTTAAAATCTCCAGTCGAATGACCACAACCACGCTTATCAAGACGTAGCACTACTACACCATTATTAGCCAGATAATCAGCAAGCACAGGGAAGAATTTATGTGCAAGCCCAGTATATTCACTATTCCATATCCCTGATCCAGCAACTAGTATTACTGCTGGAAATGGCCCCGAACCTTTTGGAATTGTAAACTCCCCTACCAGATTAACCCCTGAAACTTTATTGTTTTTATATCTAACAGTTTCCGTTTTTAAACCTTGATACACCGGAGCCTGTGGCCTATTTAATTCAAATGGTGGTTTTTCATTAAACGATTTTGGAATCCAACGTTTGAAAACAAGTGGGCAAAACAATCCTAGTATATTTATTGTACCAGAAATTTCTGTTTCTTCTTTGTCGATCAAGCCCTCATAAGAGCACTTAAAAACCCGCCAATTTTTGTTATCCAGATAATCAACTTCAAATTTTACCGATTGATCTTTTATATTAACAACCAAATTAACAGGTATATAGTCAAGCTCCTCCTCTGGAATATCTAAATGTGTCTCAATTTTTCCATCGACATCGCTAACAACTAATTGACAATTTAACTCAGTAACCCCCATATCAAATGAACCAATCCAAAAAGAACTTCTTTCAACTCCAGCTTCTCCAGGCTTATAATCAAGTAAACTAATCGAACGCTTTGCTAGTTCAGATTCAAATGATTCTTCTGTGATAGAATCTGGAACTTCACGCTTCAAAGTCCGCTTAAAAACAAGAAAATAAGATTTCCCCTCTATATTAAATGTTCCTGAAATCTCTGATTCATCTTCATTAACTAAACCCTTATAATAAATATCATGATACTCAGTTCCAAATTTTAAAACATTATCTTCAGATACTATCCCATCAACTGGCTGCTCTATTAAACCCTCTGCTTCACTATCAATTTCAATATCAAGATTGCCCGCTCTATTTTGCGAATAAACATGCATAGTTATATCTGATTTTTTAGTCTCATCACCAAAAGTCCCAACCCAGCGACCCTCAACCACAGGTAATAAACTTGATGTTCGCATAGGTAATAAATAAGTAAACATAAAAGATATCACATATGACAATAAAAAAATTGACTTTAAAAACTTTTTCACAACAACTCCAAAAATAAATATTTTTTGTCTACTGAATCTTGTTTTATTATGTTAAATACTATATAAATTCTAGTTTATATTCTTTATAAATTATTTCAAATACCCCAGCCTCAAATCTATTTCAAATCACTTTCCTTTACATAAAAAATGTCATAAAATGTCTAAGATTTATAAATTATAAGGAATTTATATGCTCTTAATCTTTTTGGGGCTTTTGGCTTTAAACTCAAATCCTACAGGAGAATCTACACAAATGTTATTATCTTTAGCTAATAATTGGGAAGCGACTACAGGATACTTGCAAAAATTCGAACGCAAAACCTGCAAAGACAATTGGCGTCCTGTTGGTAAGAAAATCCCAGTTTCTTTTGGCAAAAACGGGTTAGGCTGGGGAATTGGGCTTCACAATAAACACTTGCCTGACTATCTAAACTTTTCTAATAACCCACGCGTCTTTGAGGGATCAAAAAGATCCCCAGTTGGTGTATTTGCATTAAACTTAGCCTTTGGGAAAGCAAATAAAACCAATCCTGATGTAAAAAATATAAAGCTCCCTTACACACAGATAACAGAACATCATTGGGTAGTCGATGATGTAAAATCAAAATATTACAATCGAGTTGTTGATGACCAAATCGTTAAGAAAGATTGGGACAGTGCAATCTACATGAAAAAATATATAGATGAAGGGCTAGGCGAATTTAATATTCTTATTGAGCATAATTATCAAAACCCAATCCCTGGGAAAGGGTCATGTTTTATGATTCATGTACATAGGGGGCCTGGATTTCCAACAGCTGGTTGTACAGCCTTTGCAAGAGAACAGGTCAAAGAAATTATTAACTGGCTCAATCCAAATAAAAAACCAATATTTGTACAGTTGCCCCTAGATGTTTTTAATTTTTTAAAAAAAATATGGGCACTTCCAGACTTTTAATTTAGTATTTTATTTTTTCATCTTTGGATTTTATTATAACAACATTCTTCAATAATAAATCATCAAAAAGTCTTTTACATTCATCTGGGGACCGGTCAATTCCAAATAAAGTAAAAAACATTGGGGAAAAACTAAGCATACTTACTTGATTCCCTTCGGATTTATTCAAAAAACTTTTAACATATGGGTGAGAATGCTTTCCTTTACAAAAAAGATAAACAATAGATGTATACGGATGTATGTGCATAAGATTCAAATCTGGATTAGATAATATATTTTTTCTATAAAGATTCTTATCAACTAAAAGTGCATAAAAAATCCCACATCCAAACTCCAAATAAAAAATAGGACCAGCTTGAACATCTGCAAGTATAGAAGAATAAACACTTGCTCCATATGATAAAGGTAAGGCTTTAGGAATTTCATTTGACTTGCAAAAATCAGGTAATATTTTTACTGGAGAATCACACATGTCATTAATTCCATCTGTCCCGCGAAACAAAACAAAATTACCTATGCTTTTTGCCCTATACTCAATCTCAAATATTCTTTTTACAAATTGTTCAACAGTCTCATCAACTTGCCCGACAAAATACATTCGCTTTTCATCACTAATCAAATCTGACAACTCATCTGAGTCCTTTTTATTATTTTCATCTTCACATTCTGAGCAATTCACATCTGCTTCACAGAATAGCTCAACAAAAGGGGTTGCTAAATATTTATAAATTTTAATAGCAACATCAATTGGAATATTTTTTTCACTCTCACATATTGAATAACCGTATTCGCTTAAAAAATCCGGAAATATCTTATTAATTATAAAATGTGTCATCCTGAAAATCTCTAATTTATTTAGATTGTCACATGCAATAAAATATTCTTCTCGCGTACTTTTACACATTGGATCATATTCAACCGGAAATCCATAATAGACAAATGGTATTCCAGTTTTTTCCCGCAATAGATTTTTTGCCCCTTCAAACACATCTGATGGAAGTTTAGAAGATTTATCATCTAATAATCCAAGCGAAGATAATTTTTCTTCCGAATTTTTTGGCAAATTAAGCCTTTTATCATTACAAGAATCATATCGAAATGCCGATAATCTTGAATGTAGATCTTCTATCTCTTTAGTTCTAACATTAATAAAAAAATTAGTTCCCTTATCTATAAAAAAATTAACAACAAAATGATCATAAAGTGTCTGTGGAATCCATAAAATTCACAACTTTTTATAAATTTTTTTGTAAATAATTTGTTAAAATTTACCGGTCGTCTCTATTAAATAAATCAAACTATTTATAATATAAACCAAATTATTTTCATCACAAAATCCTTTGATCTATAAACTTTAATTTTACATTTTTATGCGTAATTTTTATCTAATGTTAAACCATTATTCATTTATTGACTTATCTAAATACAATAGTAAAATCAGTCGTCGACACTGAAAATAACGCGTTAAGAATGATATGTTTTTTGTTGAATTATATTAGGTTGTGTTGTATTCAACACCATTTTGTTAATTCAAAGGAAAGTATTATGTTTAAAAGAATAATTTCTAGTATTTTTGTATTTTTAATTCTTCTTCAAACAATTCAAGCAGGGCCCCCTTTTACAGCAGCAGATCTACTAATAGTAGATGGTAAAGTTTATCATCTTTCGCTTAAGCCTGAAGATTTAGCCCCTAACATCATTCTTGTAGGAGATCCTGATCGTACACCGTTTTTAGCTGATTACTGTTTAAAAAGAACAGATAGAATTGATGTTAGTCACAGAGGGCTTCGTACAATCACAGGAGAAACAGAGGGAGGATTGCGTGTAAGCATAGTCACATCTGGCATGGGAACACCATCATTAGAAATAGTAATAAACGAATTAATTATTCTCAACGAAATTGATCTTGAAACTAGAATGCCTAGAGGAACTCCATTGCATAGTAGATTAAATATTATAAGGCTAGGAACATCAGGAGGGTTGCAAGCATCAACAAAATTAGGAACCCCTATAATATCAGCATTTGCTATTGGACTTGATAACACAGGATTATTTTATACACCTTCAAAATTTGACACTGCATCATTAGAACTTGCAGAATTATGTAAAGATAGTATAGCCGCTGCAATTCCAACAGAATCAACATTTGCTCACAAAATTTGTCCGTATGCAGCCGCGGCAACACCAGAAGTTGTACGCGCACTTTATGAAGCATCACTTGAAGAGGGAGTTGAAGCTAAAGTAGGAATAACTGCATCTAATGCCGGTTTTTTCGCAAATCAGGGGCGAGATATAGTCGGAATACCTTTATCTGTGCCAGACATAGATGAAATCTTATCGCGCATATTATTTCACGAATTAAGAGTTGAAAATATGGAAATGGAAGCCTCTTTTATGTTCCATTTTGTACATGCACTTAATTGCAGAGCATCTCAACCGGACTCACTTAAATACTATGTCGGTGCAGTATGCCCAGCAGTCGCAAATAGACGGCTTGATACGTTTGATGGACACTATGAAGAAAATATTTTAACATCACTCCATATTATCTTAAGAGCATTTGAAAAACTAAATAGCCCAGAAGAATAAATATCTTTATTTTAAAATTATGGGAGCATGACTAAGCTCCCATAATCCATATCTTTATTGCTATCAAAGAATCATTCAAAATAAACTTGTTATATTCTTTCATACAATACATAATAAGTTATCATGCTAGCAAATAAATAAACTTCTTATGTTATAATAATTTTTACTTTAACAATTTTTTTACCTATATAATTATTAGAAGGATTTTATTATCATGCTAACATTCAAGAAATCTATTTTAACGTTACTACTATTATCACTTTGTGGTGCAGATCTATATGCATCACCAAAAAGAAAACGACGAAGAGTTATTGCAAGTGACTCAGAACACTCAGCGAGTGAATATACTTTTCAAATAGGTCCGTATGATCCATCATCACCAGATCTTTACAAACTTAGTCGCAGCAGACTCGAATTATTTTTAGATTGTCCACTTTGCTTTTATCTTCTTTGTAGACTGGGGATAAAACGACCTAGTACTTACCCTTATACACTTAATCTTGAAGTAGATAGATCATTAAAAAACAAATTCGACAAATATAGGCTTTCGCAAACAATACCAAAGCTTCTTGAACAAAATGGGATTCATGCCAAGCCTTTCGAACATTTAATGATTCCAAAATGGCGTGACTCTCTTAATCATGGAATTCGATATGTCATCCCAGGGACTAACATTATGTTTTACGGAGGCATTGATGACATATGGGTCAATATGGAAAAAAAAGATGTAATAGAACTCATAGTTGTAGATTATAAAGCAACAGCAAAAAATCAAGAAACTTTCACATTAAAAGATCTTCCTCCTGAATATTTTCGGCAGGTAGAGATGTATCAATGGCTTTTTCGACAAAATGGCTTTACTGTTTCAAATACCGCATATTTTGTTTATTGTAATGGCAGAGGAAATAGCGATGATTCTGACGATATTGAGTTAATTTTTTACCCAACACTTATCTCTTACGAGGGAAATGACTCTTGGGTAACACCTAAAATTATGGAAGTCCATAAATGTTTACAATCAGATGAACTCCCATGTTCTAGTGAAAAATGTGAACACTGTAAAAGATATGCAGCCATATTGCGAATAAATAAAGAGAGATTAGTTTCTCATGAGACACAAACTGATAGCCCAGAGTTAATTTTATGTGAAGCACACGCAGATAAATCAGTTTGATTAATTTATCTAAAAACAAATAATCTAGCATTTAATCCCAGCAGGTAAATTATGTTCAAAAAAGTATTGTTACCTATATTTTTTTTAACAACTAATTTGCAAGCAAGTTTCATAGACGGACTATATAATTGGATATTTGGTAATGAAAAGCAGCAAGAAACCCAACTTTCTTTTCAAACAAAATCTCCACAAAATTTAATATCCAAAGAAGAAAAACAAGAACAACTAGAACAAAAAATAAGAAAACTTATAAAGAGTGACGATTCAATCGCGCTTGATACACTTTTAAATAAAATTGATTTAGAAACAAAAAAAAATCTTTTGTCTAAAAAAATCACAGTTGAATCTTTAGAAGAGAACCCTTTCATTACAAATTTTCTTAATCTAGCCGTTAATTTTAATTGTTATAAAGTAACAGGTATTTTAATAAAACACGGATCCAGTATTAATGAATGCGCAAATGATGGATTTTCACCGTTAAGCAGAGCAGCTGATGATAATTCACAAAATATGATAGAACAACTTATAAAATTTGGTGCAGACATTAATTCCTATGATGCAAACGGCAAAACAGCATTACATATTGCAATAACAAAATCTCATATAGATCTTATCTCTTTTCTCATTAAATTTGGGGCCAAAATTAATCTCGCAACTAAAAATGGGGTTGCACCTATTTTTATCGCTGTATACAACAACAATATAAAAGCAGCAGAAGCCCTAATTAAACATGGGGCTAATATTAAAACTTCAAACAGAGATGGGTTTTCCCCGCTTACCAGTGCTGCATATCATAATCTCCCACAAATGATAGAATTACTTGTTAAGCACGGAGCTAAAATTAATGACTATGACGAAAATGGAAACACTGCTTTATATGTTGCTACATACAAATTTCACACAGATCTTATTCCCTTATTAATCAAGCTTGGTGCAAATATTAATAAAGCAACAAAAAAGGGCTTCCCACCACTTTTTAACTCTATACAAAACAAAAATATTGAAATGGTCGAAACTTTAATCAAAAATGGTGCCAATATCAATCTTTCAGATAAAGATAGATTCTCCCCGCTCACCAGTGCTGCATATTATAATCTCCCACAAACAATAGAATTACTCGTTAAGCACGGGGCTAAAATTAATGACTATGATAAAAATGGAAACACTGCTTTATATGTTGCTACATACAAATTTCATACAGATCTTATTCCCTTATTAATCAAGCTTGGTGCAAATATTAATAAAGCAACAAAAAAGGGCTTCCCACCACTTTTTAACTCTATACAAAACAAAAATATTGAGATGATTAAAGCACTCATTAAACATGGGGCTAATATTAATCTTTCAGATAAAGACGGATTTTCCCCACTTACTTTTGCTGCATATCATAATCTCCCACAAATGATAGAATTACTTGTTAAGCATGGGGCTAAAATTAATGACTATGACAAAAACGGAAACACTGCTTTATATGTTGCTACATACAAATTTCACACAGATCTTATTCCCTTATTAATCAAGCTTGGTGCAAATATTAATAAAGCAAACAAAGATGGATATCTCCCACTTTTTAACTCTATACAAAACAAAAATATTGAGATGGTCGAAACTTTAATCAAAAATGGTGCCAATATCAATCTTTCAGATAAAGATAGATTCTCCCCGCTTACCAGTGCTGCATATCATAATCTCCCACAAACAATAGAATTACTTATTAAACTTGGCTCTGATATAAATGCATGTGATGCATCTGGGAAAACACCATTATGTATGGCAGCACAAAGATCAAACACTGAGGCGGTAAAAATGCTGATCGAACTTGGTGCTAATGTTAATCTAGCCACGAGAAATGGTTTCTTCCCGATTCACAATGCGCTAAACCAAAATAATCAACAAATCATAGAAATACTTTTAGAACACAATGCAAACACAAATGTCAAAGACCCGGATGGGAATACTGCTTTACATATAGCTATAGAAAATTCTTATGATAACATTGCACAATTACTAATAAATCACAATGCAAATGAATCTTTAAAAAATGACAATTTAATAAATCCAATTACTCTCGCGGCATTTTATAATAAAAAAAATTTGGTAAAAACTATGCTCAAAAACAGGGACCCCTCATTACAAGAATTAAGAAAAACAATTTTGTTTAATAACATTAATGCATTTAAAATGTTATTAGAGTTTTGTAAAACAGATCTTTTTGAAGATAAATCAAATAAATCATATATTAACTGGCATATATTAACCATTGGCAATCAGGATTTCATTAATATTTGCCAAACAAATACAAAGGACTTTTTAAATAAAAGTATTTATGGTCTATATCCTTTACAAATAGCCGCCATATATGGGCATGAAGAATTAGTACGCTACTTTATAGAGCAATGTCATGCGACTGTTAATATAGCTGATAATTATGGGCTAACACCATTGCATTATGCTGTGTTATATAACAATTACGAAATAACAGAGTATCTTATCAAGAAAAAATGCCTTATAAACGCTCAAACACTTAAAGATTTCTATAATATAAAAGAGAAATCAACCCCTTGCGATATAGCAATTCAATTTGGATATCAAGATGTTCTAGATCTACTTGTTAAAAACGGTGCAACAATAAATAAATATATACAAAATCCAAGATTTGACCAATCATCTTATCTGACACTATTCATAGATTTAAATAATGAATGTACAAAACCAAATCAACAATTAGTTTCAGTTCAAACAGCACTTTCAGAAAAAATATGGTATTTAATCAAACAAAAAGCATGTCCTATTATTATAATTGGCCAGCACTTGTTATATAATGCGTTACAACTCTCCTGTTCTATAAATAACTGGATTACAATCGACATATCATATGAAAACATAAACGGATATATTTTAATTCCCCCAAAAATCATTCGGTTCCCAGCCGATAATAATTATGCTTCACTTGATTCAAACCTCCAAACAATTGGCCTCGATTTATCCTCAATAAAACATTCCTACACAAATGAATCATGTGTGCGCGAAAAACAACCGATTTATTCAGATATTCAAACGGCTAATTTCAGTAAACTGGTTCCGCTAATAATCGATAAACTATTAATACCCAAAGAGAGGTATGTTTTCTTGTCTGGACATGGCTGGGCCAAAGATCCATCCACGATAGGATGTTTATTAAATGATGACGCGCTAAACCTTTTAACAATACTTGCAAACAAAAAAACAAAAATCATTTATTTATCATCCTGTTTTTTTGGTGGGAAAAACTTCGAGACAGTAAAAAATTTTAATGATATTCCAATAATATCCGCAGCAACAACAGAAATTATAGTTAGAGGAAATATTGATTTGATGCCTAATAATTGGCACAGTTTCTTTAATGCGCTCAATACCTATTATAATTTTTCAAATAACAATCAATTCTGCGAATATCTTTCAAATCAAGCATTACAATTTTTTGTAACGCAAAAACCTAATCTTTCAAATTTCCCCCACATTAAATTTCCTGGAACACAATTTGCATTACTTCCTATTAACAATCAGGCAATGTCGATAGATAAAGAGACATTGTCTAAATCTAAAATACTAGAGGTAGAAAATAAAAGATTACTTGAAGTAAATATAGAAAAAATAAATAACACAATAACTATTAAAGATAAAATTCCACTTATTATCTCGAATTCTAAAAAGAATACATTTGAAAAAATAAATATAGAAACAATTAAAAAAGCACAAAATAAAGATTTGATTTATGTCATTAGAAAATTTACTAAGCCCGATATATTTAAGGACAGTACACTTAAAAATATACTACTAATTAAAGAATTAAAGCTCCAGGAAAAGCTTCCAATTGATAATCAAAATAATAAAACAAATATATATAACACTTTATATAATGTTGTAATTGAAAGGGGGCCAAGCAGCGAATGTTACACCATCTTTGGCACAGATAAAAATCCAACAATTACAAGTAGCAACTGTATTGCCTACGATGACGCAACTGCACAATGGGTTTCTCTTGATCCGATACCTAAAGATACTTTCAATATGTACCTACAGGAATTAAATTAATTAAGTTTTTTTAAAACCATAACAATCTTGACATCTCTTCATGTGCCCTTAACATTAAATTAAAGTTTAACTTAAACTAAAAGGGGAAAATAGTAATGCCTAAGAATAGGGCCAAAGAGAGTGAGCGAGTTAAAATAGAGGTCAAGAAGTAAAAAAACTCAATCTGGCCTAGTTTAAAGCTAAGCCAGATTGCCAAGAGATTTATCTTTTACAAAAGGGGAAGCATGATAAAAACAGATAAAAAATTGAATCTTACGCGTATTATTTTATTTTCACTCTTTATATTTTGTTGGCTGTATAGTCATAACAAATCGAATGTATCCACCGGGGATACTTTAACAAACCCCCCTACTATAAGTAAAAGAATAGCAATGGTCACTATTTCTACCCCAAATCGTACAGAGTTTTCTCAATATACTATCGAATCATTTACAAAATATGCTGAAAAATGGAATTACGATCTTTATTTTTCTTCAACAACATTAGATAAAACTCGCCCAATACAATGGAGTAAAATAAAAGCTGTTTTAGAAGTATTAAAGACAAATAAATATGATTGGGTTGCGTGGTTTGACGATGATATTTACATTACAAATCCAGATATTTCATTAGAAAAATTTATTAAAGAAAATGGACAAAAGGCTTTTTTTATTATATCAGCACATAAAACAAATATAGAAAAAAATTCAGATCTAAATAATGTTAATTCTGGGTTATTTTTAGTAAAAAATACACAAGATGCTAAAAATTTTCTAACAAAAGTATGGGACATAGGAAACTCTCGTTACAATCAAGAAAAAGGAAGCTTTTGGGAACAGAGTGCCATTACAGAACTTCTTAAAACCCAAAAATATAAAAACTCTAAACAAATTTCAAGATTACCCGCTAAAAAAATTCAATCTTTCATAACAATATTTACAAAGGGTGATACCACCGATTATGGGCAATGGGAACCTGGTGATTTTGCGGCACATTTAGCAGGCACAGATGATGATTGTAGAGTTATAATTATTGAACAATTAGCAAAAAATCCAAAAGAGTATCCAAGTTTTCCGGATTTTGCTTAATAATTTATACCGCGCATCTTTTTAATTTCGCTTCGACGCCTCTTTTCACGTAAGCGTGACTCTTTAACTGCCCTTGGGACGCGCGTCTTCATGCGTTTTTTAGGGATACAAAGGGCCCGTTTAATCTCACTTGCAAGTTTCGTAAGCGCATTCTCTTTATTTTGCAGCTGACTACGTGACTCACTATTACTAACAATTAAATCACCTTCACTTGTCAAACGTGAATACAAGTTTTCTAACAGGACTTACGTAATTTTAGAATAAAATGAGTTGACGCCTTAATAGACATAGGGCATTCTCCAATTTTAGCTTCTATTCAAAAAAAGGAGAAGCCTATGTCAACGTCGACGTTAAAAAAAACTA
>Ga0233425_10005102_pt1 | contig 21186 bp, 21 predicted proteins | sample Watercolumn_Towu_2_FD_181712 | JGI IMG/M metagenome (GOLD analysis project Ga0233425, IMG submission 181712) | Freshwater microbial communities from Lake Towuti, South Sulawesi, Indonesia - Watercolumn_Towuti2014_140_MG | ecosystem: Environmental > Aquatic > Freshwater > Lake | place...
CAGCGACAATCAAACCTGCGAGTAGCGCTTGCCAGCGTCAATCAAAGCAGGCACCACTTGAAAACCGCGACGATCAGTTCTCATCCTGATTGACGGAAACTTCTCATCCAGATCGCCGCGCCATAGCGGCCTCGGCGAAACGGTTACCGTCGCACTGTCAATCGCGGCCATCCACATGCTTTGAACATGGGCACGTACGTCGGAAACCGGCTGCTTGTCGGATAGCAGAAGAGCCTCTGCTCCTGCCGATGGCGAGACCTCAGGCTCGCCAGTCGGTCGTGAAATCAAGCGCCTCGATCATGTCGAACAACGAACAGCACGGCACGCTGAAGTCTCGGCAGACATCGGGAACCTTGCGGTTGGCGCCCTGCTTGCCGGGCTTCGAAACCTCGAAACTGACAACCGTGCGCTCGCCGAGTTCGACACGGGCGTAGGAGATCAGGAACGGATCGCGCCCTACCAGCTCGACCCCGTTCTCATCGAGTGTGCCATAGCCGCCGACAGTGGTGTCGGCGACCAGTGCCGGATCGAGATCCTCACGAAGGATCAGTGCGGATTTGCTCTCCTCAGCGCAAAGCCAGTCGACGATGTCGCCTCTGCCTGAGGTGACCTCCTCATATTGCTCGAGCGGGACTTTCACGTTACCGATCGTCCCCTGGTGACGCAGCCATTCCCAGAACACGGGGAAGCGCCGGAGTGGATAGGCCCTGCGGTCTCCAGTGATGAGCGTGTCGGCATCGAGGAGGTAAAGCAATCGACTTCCTCTACGCCATGAGCTCGGTCATGCGGCCGATCGCCGTCGGCTTCACACCAAGGACCTTCCCCGCTTTTGTCGTGGTAAGGGCCCCGCCCGCGACCATCCGGTCGACCAGGGTGAGGAGCCCCTGTCCAACGCGATGGCGCCGAACGACATAATAGTCAGGCGCACCGTTGGCGGGCTTGCGGGGGAATTCGAGCCGATCCTCATCGAACCGCGCGGCGAGGAGCCGGTACAGTGCTGCGTCTATGAGACGCTCCCGAAGAAGATTGTAGGCGACCATCTTGCGGCTGACCTTTCGCGCGTTGGCGAAGGCGCCGACCTGCTCGACGAGCTCCTCGAAATCGCCGTAGCCCGCGATTTCGCGCAGCTCCTCGCGTTCGAGGAGAAATCGGGCAGCGGCATCGTCGCAGAGTCGCTCGACCGCCTGCTCGCTGTCGTAACCGCTGATGCCACTTTGACCGAGCAGTATATGCCCGAGCTCGTGGAGCAGCGTGAATGGCCAAGCCGCCTTCGAATCCGTCTCGTTGATGACGATGAAGGGTGCGACGTCGTCCGCCAGTGCCATGCCGCGGAAGACCCCTGGGCTAAGATTGGTCGTCCAGTGGCCGAGATTCCCGATGAGCAGCACGAAAACCCCGGCCGCCTCGGCGGCGTCTCGAAGGATCCGAAAGGCCTGTTCGATCGTGCGCGCCTGGCGGTAAGCCGCCCGATCGAGCGCCAGCAGGTTGCTCATCGCATCCGCGAGGCCTTGTGCGCCGGTGCGGGGATCGACTGACCCGACGAACGCCCTCGCTTCCGCCTCCTCGGCGTCCTCGAGCGCGCCGCGCACGAGCGCTTGTCGTGTGCGGACGTCGCGCACGAGGGCGTCGATGGTCGCCTCGTCTCCCACTTCTCGATTGGGAAGCGTGCGGAAATCGTGCGTCCGCGGCGCGGCGGCCGGCGGCTGGGGCAGGTAGAAGGTCAGCAACGGCCGGCGGTAGCGGTCGGCCATCTTGAGCAGCTGCGGGCGGCTCGGCTCGCGCTCGCCCGCCTCCATTTCGGCCAGGCGTGCGGCCGCGTTTTCACCGCCAAGGCCGATCCCTTTAGCGGCATCCTCAAGCGTCAGGCCCGCGCTTTCGCGGGCCCATGACAGGATCTGAGGATTGACCTTCGGCATTGTCGGTCGCGTCGTCTCCGTTTCGTTCAGTCCTGCTATATGCCTTTCGCGCGTGGTCCTGTCATCGCGGAAGGAGCGTGATCGTTAAGACGCGCCGCGCCGGGTGATGGCGCTGGCCGCTGTCCGGCACCAGGGCCCCTCCCTTCCCGCCGAAGTAAACTATTGGCGCGGACGCCACCATGTATCGCAAGCGGGCGTCTGGTTACGCCGTATAGAGTTTAAGCTCGTGGGCAGGGTAATAGTTCTGGATTTCGCCGGTGATCCGAACCAGATACTTCTGGCGTTCCTCATCATACGAGACCACCGTCCCGACACTACCTTGCATAACCGACCCGGTAATCTGGACCGTGTCCCCAATTTTGAAATCGCTCATCTAATCAAATCCTTTGTTCTGAAGGAGGTCTTCAGTCGGCATCACGTGCAGTCCGTGGATGACGCCCGCGCCAGTTGGAGGTGCGGTGCCACCATCGATCGCGGCAGTCAGGAGCTCGCAATTTCCTGGATCTCCCGCGCACGGCCGGGTGCGCGTCTCATGGCCGAACAAAACTCCTCTACTTCCTCTCGTACGCATCGCTCGCAAGTAGCGTGCTAGCTGCGAATAGCACAGTGTGCTAGTGATGTCTCCATCATGATAGCGAGCAGCTCGGAAGTCCCGTCGACACGTACCAGGATCCTGAAAGCGGCTGCTGCGATCGCACGCGAGGGTGATGGATCGCGGATGAGCGTGCGTGCCGTCGCACGAAGAGCCGGTGTTGGGATGGGTACCCTCCGTTACCACTTCCCAAGCCAACGTGCGCTACTCGATGCAGTCTTCTCATCCCTGTACGATCAGGCACTGCCTGATGAGCATATTCGGGACGCGGCGATTCCAAGCGAGGAGCGCCTGCTCGAGTGCTGCCGACACTTTCTCGATCCGGTCGGGATGGGCCACCGGGCGCGGGAGGTTTGGGCGGATATCTTCCGCACCTTTATCGTCCCGGACGCTTCACCTGACCACAGGGCCGGCTATCTCGAGCTAAGGAGGCACTCCCTCGGTCGGGTTCAGTCGTGGCTTTCGATCCTGGTTCAGGAGGGGAGCTTGTGCCCGGGAGACAACGAGCTGCGCGCGCGATATCTTCTCGCTGTCTTGGACGGGCTCGCCCTGCAGCGCGCGCTTCCGCCAGATGCCACGGACCTTGGGTCCGAATTCCAGGTGATGCGGGCGGCGATCGCTTCGCTCTCAAGTGTCCGCTGACGCCGCGGCAACGTTGACGAGAAAGCTCGTAAGCGGCGCAACCGAACCGACCTTCCCTTATCGACCCGCTTGAAGGGCCCGGCGCGCTTCCTCGGTCACTGTGTACACGGCTTGTCGCTGAGCACCGCGGTTCTGATGATCGACCCGGTAGCCTTGATAGTGGCGGCGGACGAAGCCGGCACGCACAAGTTCGGAGACGGCACGGCTGACATTCGTGCGACCCGAAAGCCTGATGCGCTTGCGGACCTCGGCCTGCACCAGGCGATCCGCCGCCTCTGCGTCACCCGGCAACGCGCGCTTGGCTTCCAGTTCTTCCCGCACCTTGTCAGCAATGGCGAGACGCCGCGGGTCCCGCTGGGCGACCGGGACGAGCGCTTCGCAAAGCCAGTCGCGTACCGGGATGCGCTGATCACCTTCGCGGATGTACGGACCGGCCGAGCCCGTCTTTGCGCTCGCCTGGACGATCAGGTTGAGGACCATGAAGCTATAACGCGGCCGTTCGCACGTCGTGGTCAGCCGTTCCAGTATGCCTGGCAGATCGAGCGGGCGAGCAGGCTCCTCACGGTCGGCCGGAGTGGCCTGCTCTTCGAGAGAGAAGAGATCGGGCTGGAACATCGGAACATTACAAGCACAAAGCGACACTGGAGTGAATCCCTCTTCGCCATTCGCCACGATGTTTTGACCGCTCGTGGCACTTTACCCGCCGGTAAAGTGCCACTGCTGGCTCTCCTTCCGATGAAGACGTAAGCGGGTGGGCAAGAGGGTGGCGTAAGACGTTCGATCTGCGACAGCTGGGCTGTTGGAGACGTACTAGTGCCAATGACCCGGGGCCATCGGGCACCCGCGCTTCAACGTCTTGTCGGCAACACTGTCAAACGCCACAAACGGGACCCAAATCGTTCTCGATCCGGGTCTCCTGTGGAGACGTGTCACCGATCGCGCCATTGCGCCGGCCCGCCATTGCCCTCGACCGCAGTTTCGATCGCGCTTGCCATGCTCTCGTGATCCGGCGCCGAGATCGCCTGATGATAGATCAGCACCGGTAGCTTAGGGTTGTTCGTTACCTAGCTGCGCTCGGGTACGATAAAGCTGTTGACCTTCATGGCTGCGCCCGCGCCCCACTTGTTTGTGCAGGCTTGCGGCGGCTTTTCGGTTTGTCGGCAAGCTCGACCCAAACCGGCGCATGATCGCTGGTTTTCTCCCAGCCACGGACATGACGGTCGACTTGCGCGTCCACCAGCCGGTCGGCGAGCGTTGGGCTCAACAGCAGATGGTCGATACGAAGTCCCGCATTGCGAGCGTAAGCGTGCCGGAAATAGTCGAAGAATGTATAGATCACCTCGCCAGGATGGATCGTACGCAAGGCGTCCGTCCAACCTTGGTCGAGCAACCGGAAATAGGCGGCTCTCACCTCCGGCGCGAACAGAGCGTCATCGCGCCAGCGCTCCGGCTTGTAGACGTCGAGATCGGTCGGCATCACATTGAAGTCACCCGCGAGCATGACCGGTGCGCCTGTCTCGAGCAGACCGGCCGCATGTTCGATCAGTCGCTCGAACCACCTCAATTTGTATTCGAACTTCGGGCCCGGACGCGGATTGCCATTCGGTAGATAGAGGCCACCGATCAGGATGCCGTTGACCGCCGCTTCGATATAGCGGCTGTGAGTGTCGTCCGGATCTCCCGGCAGCCCGCGGCGGGTCTCGTGTATCTCGCCGACCCGGCTCAGGATGGCGACACCGTTCCAGCTCTTCTGGCCGTGCCAGATCGCATCATAGCCGAGGTCGCGGATCGCCTTCTCCGGAAACTTCTCCTGCGGCGCCTTCAGCTCCTGCAGACAGACGATGTCGGGCCGATCCTCCTCAAGCCAGCGCAGCAACACCGGCAAGCGCCCGTTGACGCCGTTCACATTGTAGGTGGCGACCTTCATAGATCGGGCAGAACCTGATCGGCGCGGCCCCAGCCGGCGAGTGCCTTTGAGGCGGTGCGCTTTACCAGCTCGGCAGCGTCACCGACATGCCAATGCGCCGGTGTGTCGATCGTCTCCATCTCTTTCCAGCTGATCGGGACCGCGACCGGCGCGCCGGACCGGGCGCGCGCACTGTACGGCATGACTGCAGTCGCTCCGCGCTGGTTGCGCAGATAGTCGACAAAGATGCGGCCCTTGCGCTGCGCCTTCGGCAACGCGGCGGTGAAGTTCTCGGGATCGCTTTGCGCGACGGCCTGGGCGAGGCGGTGTGCGAAATCCTTCACCTCCGGCCACTCCGCCTTGGGCACGAGCGGCGCAATGACGTGGATACCCTTGCCGCCGGTCACCATCGGGAAAGTTTCCAAGCCGATCTGCTGAAGGATCTCCCGGAAATGGAAGGCCGCCTTGCGCACGGCCTCAAAATCGAGACCCTCATCCGGGTCGAGGTCGAACACCAAGCGATCGGCTTTCTCGACATCTTCGATCCGCGCGCCCCAACCATGGAATTCGATCGAGCCCATCTGCACGCACGTTAGCAGGCCATCGGCGGTGTCGATGTAGAGGTAGGGCTCTTCGTGACCGTCCTTCTCTATGATCCCGACATGCTTGACCGTATCGCCGAAGCTGCCGGCGTCATGCTTCTGGAAGAAGCATTTCTTCGCGCGGCCCTGCGGGCAACGCACCAGACTGATCGGACGCGACCCCACCCACGGCAGCATGATCGGCGCGACCGCCGCATAGTGGTCGGCGAGCTGGCCCTTGGTGATCCCGGAGTCAGGATCGATGACGCGATCGCGATTGCTGATCTTCACGCTGCTGGTGGCCGGCGCTGAGATCTCAGACACCGGCTCTTCGGTTTCCAGCACCACGGCTTCGGGCTTCTTGTCCTCACGCAAGCCCAGGTAACTCGGATGGCGCAGCGTGCCCTCGTTCGTCATCTCGGTATAAGCGATTTCGGCGACCAGCGTTGGCTTCAGCCAATGTGCGCCGCGCACCTCGGCCCGGGGCGCCTTCACCGTTGGTGCCGTTTGTTCCAGCGGCGCCATGATCTCCATCAGGCGGAACAGCTCGGCGGTGTCGAAGCCGGTGCCGACCTTGCCCGCATACCGCAGCTCGCCCTTGTCATGGATGCCGAGGATAAGTGATCGGAATGCGCGGGATTTGTCCGATGGGGTCCAGCCGACGACGACGAATTCCTGGCGCTTGATGCACTTGGTCTTGACCCAGCTGCCGGCACGCGAGCCCACATATTTCGAGCTGGCGAGCTTCGAGATGACGCCTTCGAGCCCCGCCTGGCAGAAGCTGTTGAGCAGCTTCTCGCCGCTGCCCTGAATATGATCCGAAAAGCGGATATGCTCCGATTTGGCAGGCAAGATGGCCTTCAACCTGGCCTTGCGCTCCACCAGCGGCAGGCCGGTCAAATCCTCGCCATCGAGTTCGAGCAGATCGAAGGCATAATAATCGATGATGGCGGGCGCGCCCTTGAGCGCACCCTGCAGCGCCTGGAAGCTCGACTTGCCGTCGGCATCGAGCACGACCGCCTCCCCATCGATCAGTGCTGACCGGACCTTGAGCTTGGCGGCGTCCTTCAGGATGCTCGGAAAGCGATCGGACCAGTCCAGACCCGATCGCGTGTAAGCCCGGGCCTCTCCGCCGCCGACCGCCACCAGCGTTCGGTAGCCATCATATTTCATCTCGTGGAGCCAGCGATCGCCAGCAGGGACAGCATCGACCAGCGTGGCAAGCTGGACGGGCCGGAAAGGCGGCGGCTTGGATATAGCTGCGCTCACCTGGTCGCCGGCCGCTCTGGCCGGACGCTTTGGAGTCGATCTGGTCGCCGTGCGCGCCATGCGCGCTATGCCCTCTGCCTCATCCCCAACAGACGCCTGTGGGCGAGGAGTCGTTCCCGAGGGCGAGCGCCGCTTATTTCAGCTTCGCGGCTGCGGCGTTGAGCTTCTCGCGATCGTTACCGACCTTCTTGATCAGATCTTCTGCCTGTTGCTTGGTAATGCCGTGCTTGCGGGCGAAGTAATTCACCTCATAGCCCTCGCCAGCGGCGACCCGGCGCCGGTCGGCGCCACCACGTTTTGACTTGTCGTCAGCCATGCTCGTCTCCTTTCCACCGTGAATCGACGAGAAGACGACCGGTTCCGAACGTAACAAAGACCGCAATCCAATGCGTTCGCGAGTAGATGACCCCAAAGGCGGAACTCATGCGCCGCCCTTACGCAGGCTGCGGAAGGTGATCGACCAGCGCGGCACCTCCATTGGGGCGATGCTGTGCTCCCATTCGTGGCGAACCTCGCCAACCAGATGATAGATCGAGCGGGGCGCGAGCGCGGCTTTCGCACGCGTGAACCCGCCGGTTTTGCGCTGGCGCAATCGGAGCGTAGCGGCGTTGCCGAGTGAGATGCCGACGACATGTTCAAACACGGGCCGGTCTTTGTGCCAGCCGATGCCAGCGCCGGGATCGTAGCGGATCAACAGCGCCTGGACGAGTTGATCGGGCGCGAAGCCGGCAAAGGCGGCGGCCCGCGCTTTCACCGGCTCGAGCCAGTCCGGGAGCGGATCCGTCGGCGCGAATCGGCCGCTCTCGAAATCATAGCTCCAGCCGAACGACCGGGTCAGGCGCTTGCCGGTCCATTGCTGAAACCGGAATGGGCTGAGGCCCTCGGCATCGATCTCGGCGATCAGGAAAGCCTCTTCCTCGGCCGAGATGATATCGGCGCGCGTGGCCAGTCCGGGAACGAGCGGCGCGTCGAACAGATCGGCCATCATGGTCGGGGCCGCCAAGCCCGTCCGCCTTCGATCCCGCCGGCTTCGCGTAACAGGGTGCCGAGCGGGCGGCCGCCAAGCGTGCAGGCGGCGACCACGCGGTCATAGCTGCGCTTGCCCGCTCGGCAGATCAGCGGCTTGCCCATCACTAGTCGTTCCAGCCGCCGCTTGGCTTCGCGGCCACCGGCCTCATGCAGCTCAGGCGCATAAAAGTCCGCGAGGCGGACCTCGATCCAGCGATCGGGTCGGCCGGCTGGACCGACGCACAGACCGTCGCCGTCGCCGACATAGCGAACGATGCCGGCGAAGGCGGTGCCTTTGGCAGGCAACCCGCCCTCGCACGGATCTGCGAGCGCAGGAGCCGACCAGACGCAGGCGAGGACGCTCGCCGCGGCGATAAGGTGCAACCTGTTCATTGACGGAGGCTCAGCGCAGCTGGCTGTCCTTGCTGCCGCGCCGGTTGATCCCGGAATAGATCGGGCGCTTGTCGCGGGCTGACTGACAGGACACGCAGGTGCGCGCGCCGGCCAGCGCGCGGCGGCGTGCTTCCGGGATCGGCTCGCCGCATTCCTCGCACTCGGCCAGGCCGTCGCCCGACGGCATGCGCGCAAGCGCGCTGGCCAGCGCGTCCTTCACGCTGTCTTCGATCAGGTCCTGAACGGCGCCGTCGGGCGCCCAGCCATTGGCCATGCGTACTCGTCCCCGCGGAAGTGCTTGTTGAAGTGGTGATATAGGAATTCGGTGCGGTCATTTCATCCTCGCGGGCTCTTCTGCGAGAGCGCCATTGATGCGGAGCTGGCGCACAATGCCGTTGTAAGCGGCGTGCAGCCCCTGACTTCGGCCGATCTCGTGATCTGACCCGGCCGCCTCCCAGAAGGCGACCAGCCATTCGTCCGGGCAGCGGCCGCGCAGGACCCAGAGGGCGAGCGCGACACCGCGCGTCTGCACCTTGCCCTTGATTGCCGTGGCCTCGCGCAGAACGTTGACCGCGCGCTCGATGGTCCCGGTCGCACGGACGCTCGCCTCAATGGAAGTCATGGCTTCGGATGCGGAGGATTTCTTCTTGCTCCCGGACCGTGCCGAACGGAGGCGACGCCAGTGTGCGTCCGCGCGGGAAGCTCGGATCGCGTGGGTCGGGTCCGCCGCCATTGTGGGCGCCATCGCCGCGTCCGGGCGCGACCGCGAACTGCGTCCGGCCGATCGAGCGCAGCATGTCGTCATGATCGGTGATGCGGTCGCAGATGATGTGGATGACCTCGCCTTCCTTTTGGAGCCGCCCGCGCATCGCGATCATCGATGCCGACATCACCTGGCGCCGGTAGATCTCGAACCTGTCGGGCCAGAGGATGCCGTTGGCGATGCCGGTCTCGTCCTCGATCGTGATGAACAGGACGCCCTTGGCCGAGCCGGGGCGCTGGCGAACAAGAATCACGCCGGCCACCTCGACATTGCGGCCGTCGCGGATGGTCGCGAGATCGGCGCACCGGACGATCCGCATGGCGTCGAGCTCGGCGCGCAGGAAGCTCATCGGATGACCGCGCAAGGACAGCTGAAGCGAGCGATAGTCCTCGACGACCTCACGTCCGGCGGTCAGCGGCGCCAGCGCCACCTCGGGTTCACGGCCCTCGGGCGAGAAGCTCGCCTCGCGCGCGTCGGCGGCGGCGAAAAGCGGGAGGGGCGCCTCGCCGAGCCCCTTCACCTTCCACAGACCCTGGCGGCGATCCTCGGCGATGCAGTGGAACGCGTCGGCTTCAGCCAGACGCTCGATCGCCACGCGGGGCACGTCGGCGCGCCGCCAGACTTCCTCGACGCTGGCATAAGGCGTGTCACCGCGCGCGATCGCAATCTGGGCACCATGGATATTGGCGAGCCCACGCACCTGGCGGAAGCCGAGGCGGACCGCCATGAGCCGGCCCGTCGTCCGCTCCAGCGTACAATCCCAATGGCTATGGTTGATCGAGACGGGCCGCACCTCGACGCCGTGCTTGCGGGCGTCCTGCACGATCTGCGCCGGGGCGTAGAAACCCATCGGCTGCGCGTTGAGCAAGGCCGCGCAGAAGACGTCGGGATGGTGATGCTTCACCCAGCAGCTCGCGTAGGCGATCTTGGCGAAGCTGGCGGCATGGCTTTCCGGGAAGCCGTAGCTCCCGAAACCTTCGATCTGCTTGAAGGTCCGCTCGGCAAAGTCCTTGGGATAGCCGCGGTCGATCATGCCATTCACCAGCTTGTCGTAGAAATGGCTGACGCCGCCGGTCAGCTTGAACGTCGCCATGGCGCGGCGGAGCTGATCGGCTTCGACCGCCGTGAACCCCGCCCCGACGATTGCGACCTTCATTGCCTGTTCCTGAAAGAGTGGCACGCCCAGCGTCTTCTCCAGCACGGCCCGCAGTTCCGGCTTGGGATATTCGGGCTTCTCCTTGCCCTCGCGGCGCCGGAGATAGGGATGGACCATCTCGCCCTGGATCGGTCCGGGACGCACGATCGCCACCTCAATCACGAGATCGTAGAATTCCTTGGGCTTCATGCGCGGGAGCATCGACATCTGCGCCCGGCTCTCGATCTGGAAGACGCCGAGCGTGTCCGCGCGCTGGATCATCTTGTAGACCTCAGGATCGTCGTCCTGCAGGTCGGCCATCGTGATCTTTATGCCCTTGTCCTGCTCCAGCAGGTTGAAGGCGCGGTTCATGCAGCCGAGCATGCCCAAGCCCAGCACGTCGACCTTCATGAACTTGAGCGCGTCGATATCGTCTTTATCCCATTCGATGATCTGCCGGTCCTCCATGCGGGCAGGTTCGATCGGCACGAGATCATCGAGCCGATCCTGGGTCAGCACGAACCCACCGGGATGCTGCGACAAGTGCCGGGGCGTGCCGATCAGCTGGCGCGCAAGGCGGAGCGTCAACTTGAGCCGATGATCCTGGGCATTGAGGTTGAGGCTCTCGATCTGCTCATCGCTGATCCCGTCCATCGACCAGCCCCAGACGAGTCCGGTCAGCATCTTGGTGAGATCGCGCGGCAGACCGAGCGCTTTGCCGACCTCGGCCACCGCGCCCCTCGTGCGGTAGCGCGTGACGACCGCGGTCAGCGCCGAGCGATCACGGCCATAGGTCTCGTAGATCCACTGGATGATTTCCTCGCGTCGCTCATGCTCGAAGTCGACGTCGATATCGGGCGGCTCCTTGCGCTCGCCCGAGACGAAGCGTTCGAACAGCAACTCGTGCTGGATCGGGTCGATCGAGGTGATGCCGAGCAGATAGCAGACGCAGCTATTGGCGGCCGAGCCGCGCCCCTGGCAGAGGATGCCGCGCCGCCGGCTCTCCGCCACGATTGAGTTCACCGTCAGGAAATAGGGCGCGTATCCGAGCTGCTCGATGAGCCGCAGTTCATGGCCGATCTGGTCGCGATAGCGCTGCGGCACCCCGTGCGGGAACTTCGCTGTCGCCGCCGCCTCGGTCATTTCGGCCAGCGCTTCCTGCGCCGTGCGGCCGACCATCACCTGCTCGTACGGATATTGGTACTGGATTTCGCCGAGGTCGAAGGTGCAGGCGCGCGCAATGTCGGCGCTGGCCTGGATCGCGTCGGGAAACGCCCGGAAGCGCCTCTCCATTTCCGCAGGCGCCTTCAAATGGCGGTCCATGAAGCGCTCACGCCGATAGCCAAGTGCGTCGACGGTCGTCTTCTCGCGGATGGCCGTGACCACGTCCTGCAGCGGCCGTACCTCCGGGCTGTGATAGAGCACGTCACCAGTCGCGACCGCGCGCACGCCGTGCCGGTCGGCCAGGGCGGCCAGGTCATGGAGCCGGATCGCATCGTCCGGCCTGCGGCGGAACGACAGGGAGCAATAAGCGCGCGCGCCAAAGGCCGCCGCCATGTCGGTAAGCTGCGCCGCGGTCGCCTCGTCGGGAAGATCGGGCAGCAGGATGCCGACGAGCCCTTCGGCGTGATGGGTGATGTCCGCCCAGTCGAGGATGCAGAAGCCCTTGCCGCCGCGCGCCTTGCCGTTCGACAGCAGCCGCGTCAGCCGGCTCCACGCGGCGCGATCCTGCGGGTAGAGCAGCAGGTCATGGCCCTCGGTCGCATGGACGCGGGCACCGGGGATCATCCGAACGCCGGTGGTCTTCTGGCCGTCCCATCCACGGACGACGCCGGCAACGCTGCCCCAGTCCGCTAGACCCAGTGCCGTATGGCCCTGGAGCGCTGCCGCCGCGAACAGTTCTTCGGGCGCGCTCGCTCCGCGGAGGAACGAGAAATGGCTCATCACCTGAAGTTCGACATAGGCCGTCATCAGCCGAACATCCCGTGGATGTACCAGCTGAGATCGCCGGTCTCGGACTCGACGCCGTCGCCGCGCCGGAACAGCCAGAAGCGTTCACCGCTCTCGACTTCGACGCGGAAATAGTCGCGCACCGCCCAGAGCTCGGTATCGGTGCGCCACCATTCGCCGTGGATGCGCTCGGGCCCATCGCCGGCGGTTACGCGATAGGCCTGCCCGCGCCAGGTGAAGCGCCGCGGGGGATGGTCGGGAAGCAGCGCCACCACATGCGTCAGATGCTCCGGCCGGCGCAGCACGCGGACCGGGCGCTTCCATCTCGGCCAGGAACCCGGTTCGTCCAACGGACCGACGCGCCGAATGGCACGCTCCGGAACGTCGCTTTCGTTTGGAGCCACGCGAAATACGCCTTCGTCGCCGGCACGGCCGACAAGCTGATCGATCGCCGGCGCAAGATCTGTTGCGGCGCCGTCCGACATGACGAGCGAACCCGCCGTACTCGCGCCGAGCGGCTCGCTGTGCGGTACCAGCAGGTGCATGGCCTCGATCCCAAGGCCCGGCTCGATCCGATCGAGCTTAAGCGCGAACATGCGCTTGAGATGCTTGGCATCACGCGTCGCGCGCGATGCGCCGATCCCGATCCGCTGCGCCTCGCCATCGACCCTGTCAGCCACGAGCAGCGCGGTGCGGACACCGAGGCCGCGCTGCCGAAGCACTCCGATCAGGTTGTCGACGAGGTCGCCGATCACCTGCGTGATGCTCTCGGGCGTTCCGATCGGCTCCAGCAGGCGAAGCGACACCTCCGGTGCCTCGAACGGCACCACCGGCGTGATCGGCTCGGCGACGTGGCCGAGCGCCTGGTCGAGACGGGTTACCGCGTTGAGCCCGAGCCGCTTGGCCATCGGACCGCGCGGCAGCCGGATGAGATCGGCCACCCTTTCCAGACCGAAGCGTGCTGCCGCCGTTAGCGCCGCGGGCTCAAGCCGAAGTGCCGCAACCGGCAGCTCGGCAAGTGCGGTCGCCTCGGTTCCGGATTCGAGAAGGAGGATGTCCTGGCCGCTGTAGCGCGCCAGCGCATGCGCCGCGCCGGCCGTGCCGGCAATCGCGATGCGTGCCGTGAAGCCCAACCGGTGGAGAAAGCGGAGTAGCCGGCGGCAAAAGCGCTCTTCGCCGCCGAACAGATGGCTCGTGCCGGACAGGTCGAGCCACAGACCATCGCCACCCGACACGCTTGCGGTCGGCGTCCAGTGCGTGACGCCATGCAGTGCGAGCCGGTCGAGCCACGCCTGATCAGCGGAAGGATCGGCGTCCCGTACGTCGAGATCGGCGACGAGGGCACGCGCATGGGCCGCCACCATCCCCGGCGTGAGACCGAGCGACAATGCGACCGGGCAGGCGGAGCGGATCAGGTCGCGCTGCCCGAGACGTTCGATCAGTACGGTCGGCCGGTCATGCGGAAAAGGCATGATCGGCGTGGGCGCGACACTGCGCCCGCCTTCGTCGGGCGGCATCGCCTTGAACGGATGCTCGACCGGTTCGGACCGGCGTCCAAGCATGCGCATCGGCGGCCGCTGATGGGCCGGTAGCTGCGCCACCTGGCCGATAACCTGGGCCTTCGTCAGTCCGCCATCATGCGCCCAACGCGCGCCCGGTCGCCAGCCGCCGCCGCGCGGAACCGAGCAGGCGCCGGGGTCATCGTCGACAGGCGAAGGGAGCGGCGCTGCAAGCGCGCGCGGTTCAAGCGGCCTGGCTGGCCGCTCCGACCGCCGCAGCCGCTCGATGGCGAGCTGGGGCAGGTAGAGCGAGGCGACCCGTGTCATCGCAAGCCTCGACCACAAGAGAGAATGGATTACCGTTCCGCTGTCGCACCAGTTCGACCGACCAGCAGGCGCGGCCGACGCCGGGTGCAGGCAACGGCACGGAAGGCGCGCAGCCGATCCGCCAGCGGGTCATCGCCGCAGACGGACGTTCGAGCGGGTCCCGGCTGGACCTCGCCCAGCGCCGGAGCAGCAGCATCGGCGTTCGGCCATCGGCCGCCGCCAGCTGCAGACGGCGGGTGGCCGTCTGGTCCGCGACCTTCACCTCGGCAATCACGGCGGCGAAGCTGCCGTCGCGCAGCGAGTCCTCGGCCAGCGCCAGCGCCATCGTCTCATTCTTGCCCTGGAGGTAGAGCAGCTTGGCGGCCGGCAGGCCTGCCTGTTCGAGGCCGGGCGCGTAGAGATCGAAGCGGGTGAGCGCCCAGGCGACGTTGGCGCCGGGCACTGTAGCGAACCGGGCGGCAAGCCCCGCGACGAACAAGGTCGCGGCGGCGTCGTCACCGAGCGTCGGCGAAGCAGCGGTGATTTCGTGGAGGCCGGCGCCGTCTATGCCGCCTGCTCCGAGCCGACTATCGAGCGCCTCGATCCCGAACGCCAGCACCGGCCCGCGCTGGCTTTGGGCCTGCGCAAGCTGCGCGCGAAGCGCGGCTAGCTGATCGGCGGGACGCCGATCGAGGGACGAGGGTTGGGCGGACATCGGGCAACATCGACTCACTTGTTCGTGTTATGTTCCGATGAGTCCGGAGATTCGTCAAGGCTTGTGAATCCGTTGAGGAGCTGCCGACCTAGCTCTTGCCGATCTGGCGCCAGGATTTTTCGCTGATTTCCACGCCATGCTTTTTTGCCGCGGCCTTGATCCGCTCCCAGGCTTCGTCACGCTCGTCGTCGCTCACTTCCTTAACCTGGTTGAAGCGGGCAATCGCGTTGCGGACGTGGCTCGCGTTTTCGAGCGGTTCCTTCCGCTGCTTTGGAAATGCGAACGAGCCCTTGGAAAGGTCGTCGCGGTCTTCGGTGCTGAGCTTGGCCATCATCGCCTCCTGATCTCCGCGCTCAACGGATGAGCGGAGTTGAGGGTTCTGGGGAGGCGGCGGCCGGGCTTTCCGCTGCGATTATCCGACCTGCTCGACCGCAAGGCTGCCCGCCGGAAGGGCCTTGAGAATGGCCTTGGCCGACACGGAGGGGTCCAGCCAATCGGCCCAATCGGCACGGTGGAGGATCGCGATCTGACGGTCGTGAAACGGCGCGATGTCCGGGCCAGGGTCCATGGTCAGCATCGTGAAGGCTTCACCGATATCGGGGTTGCTGCGCCAAATGCCGGCAATACAGAACCAAGGTTCGCCGTTCTTCGTGAACAGCCATTTGTCCTTGCGCTTCTTTTTAGGGTCCTCGGGGGCCGTGAATTCGTAGAAGCCATCGGCGATGATCAGGCAGCGGCCGGTCGTGAACTCGCGGCCCTCGGATCGGAAATTGTAGACCGGCCTCTTGTTCGGCGCGGGCCAGCTCCAGCGACGTTGTACGAGCTCACCGCTCAGCCGATTGGCACCGCTGCGCACGATTGGAGCGATGTCGGTGATCTTGATATCCGCTCTTGGTGCGAGATTCGGAATGCCCTCGGGCGTGCTGATCTTTATCTTGAGATCATCAAAATCCTCGAGGATCGAGGCGACATCAACCTCCAAGCGATAGTCATTGCACACGCCGCTCTCAGCCTTTCTTGCGACTCAAGCTCGTTCCTATTATGTTCTTGGGGTGGAGTCGCCAACACCCTTCGATTCGGAAGCCCCGCTCGGGAGCCGTCGCGCCATCATCCGGCGAAACCCGGCTGATGCCAGCGAAATCGAAATGGTGGAGGCGACCTGGGGTTCCGACCCCCGGTTCAGCGGCGGCGTCGCCTATCGCTTTGTGCGCTCGGAGGGCCAGACCTTCCCCGCCCATCGTTGCCTCATCCCGGCGAGCGAGTTCCACATGACAGTTGGCGAGAAGCGCTATCGGGTGACGCTCGATGGCGGCAACCACTTCTATCTTGCCGGCATCTGGGAACCGGCGATGGCCGACTGGCCGCTCTGCTACCGCGTCATCACGGTCCCCGCCAATCCCGAGGTCTCGCGCTATCAGGAGCGCCACGGTGCGATCATCCAGCGCCGACAGGTCATGCAATGGCTCGACGCACAAGTATCGGAGATCGATCTGCTCGTGACACCCGCCGCGGGGGCCTTCGTAGTGGAGGAAATCGCCGCGAACGCACGGCACCCTATCCAGCGGACTCTCGCGCTCTAAGGGCGCGGCCGTGAATGCTCCGCAGGGTGTTGTTGGAATCGACGCGTGGTTTACCGCCATTCTGTTGGGCGCGACCTGCTGCGGGTTCCTTACCGTCTCCTGCTGTCGTTGGACTCCCGGAGCCAGCTCGATGACCTTGGCCGTCGAGACTAATGCCTTCGGCAAGCTCGGGCTCTGAGCATAGCTGGCGTAACGACCCTCGCCGCGTCCTCGAATGCCTGATCATCGCCACTAGGAAGGCGAGTCGCTGCCGATAACGTTCCGTCCTGCAATCGCGATCGTCGATGCCATCGTTCCGCTCCCCTGCGGATCACGGCGTGGCCGGGTGAACGGCCGCGCCAGGTCTCACCTCAGCTCCACCCTTCGCGGCGTCCTTCGCCGCTGTCCTTGAGCGCTCGACCGTCCAGGCTCGATCGGCGGATCTCCAGCTCCACGCCGTCACCCTTGTCGCGGGTGCGGATGTCGCGTGGGTCCACGTTGTTGCGTTTCGCAAAGTCCTCGGCCGCCTTCACACTTCCGAACTTCCCTACATCGTCGAAATCCCATCCACTCATCGTCGTCTCCTCGCATGATCCGGCGGACCGGCCGGTCGGTCTTCACAGGTCGAGCCCGAGGCTGCGTTCCGGCAGCGGCGGCAGCACGTCGCCCCGGTCGGGCTTGAGGTCTGGGGGTGATTTGAGATCGTCAGTTTTCGCCGGCGTCGGCTTGCCGCTGTTGGCGGTCGCGGGAAGAGGTTCGCCCGGCAGCGGCGGCAAGTCCGCCAGGTCGACGGGGCCGGGATCGAACTTCTCACGCGGTCCGCTGGTCGAGCGCCGATCGCGGTCGATATCGAGCCGGCCAACCGTCTCGAGCGCGGAGGTCTTGTTGCCGGCGTTGCTGTCGAGCTGGCGCTCAAGCCTCTGCTTGTCGTCGACCACCATCGTCAGTTCATCACGAACGCGGGTGACGCCCACGTTGAACAAGCGCTGGTTGGAGAGATTGCGCTCCTTGCTCGACATGACGGTGATCGCCTTGTCCGTGGTGACGCCCTGCGCCATGTGCATGTTGAGCGAGTACGCGAGGTCCAGCCGCGAAAGCATCGGATCGCCCAGGTCGAGCGTCAGCCGTTCCTTGCCAGCAGTCTCGACGGTAACCCCATTCGCGTCGATGGTGAGAACCCTCGCCAGAGCGGCATTATGCAGGTTCCGCGCCTTGTCGTTGGCCGTCCAGCGAACACGGTCGCCTTCGCGCAGATGCAGATCTTTCTTTTCACTGAGCTGAAGGCGGTCGCGTTTCTCGGTCGGGGACAGCTTCTGCGGATCGAACCGGATGCGCCGGCGACCGTCGAGCAGATCGATCTTGCCGTTGGGGTGAACTTTGTCGACGTCATAGCGGCCCGCTGGGAGGCCCACATCCCGGCCCCCTCCCCTGCCGACTTCGAGGGTCTGCCCCCGTTGATAGGTCGAGGCATAGCGAAGTTCCTCGCGCGTGGTGTTCACCCTCTCATAGACGGTGAGGTGGATACCCTCTCCCCGCACGCTGCCCTCGGCTGCGAGCCCGTCCTGGATGCGCTGATTGATGATCGCGCGCGAGGCGCGGCCCGACGCGAACACGGCCGTCGCCTCGCGATCGGCGGCCGAGAGGCCAAGCCACATCTCGGCGGCGAGGAGGGCCGGGTTCTTGTCCTCAACGACGCTGTCGCCAAGCACCTTCAGCGCCTGACTCGCCTCTCCGACATTGGCGAGCGCTGCGACGGTACGAAGCTGGTCGGTGCGCTGGCGGATATTCTCGTCCATGCGCGCCATGGTTCCGCCGCCCGCCTGGATGAGCGCGAAGGACTTGCCGGCGTCGATCGAGGAGAGCTGTTGACGGTCACCGACGAGGACGAGCTTGTCGACGCCGAGCGCCGCCGAGATCTGGTGCAGCTTCAGCATGTCCTTGCTTGAGACCATCGAGGTCTCGTCGACCACGAGCACGCGGCCGGCGAAGGCCGCCCGCGCCTGATCGTAGGCTTCACCCTGCGGGTTGCCGACATGCCGCTCGTTGGCGAGGACGAACGAAGCGATCGTCTGCGATGTGATCCCCGCGCCTTCGGCGAGATCGGCCACCATGTTGTTCTGAAAGGCGAGGCCGGTGACAGCGCGGCCTTCGGCCTCCGCCACCCGCGCCACCGCCTGCAGCATGGTGGATTTGCCGGCGCCGGCGATGCCCTGGACCACCACCGTGCGATCTTGCGAGGAGATGATCAACGTCGCGGCGGCAAGCTGCCCTACATTGAGCTCGCGTGTGGCGAGCGCCTGCAGGCGCTCCGGAGCCTCGCTGGCTGCGACGATCGGGTTAGACTGCCCCCTCCCCGCATCGACCGCCTTGAGGATACGCTCCTCAGTCCTGAGCGCCTCCTGCGTCGTCACCATCCGGGGCCGCGTGTCGCCCACGCGCGCCTCGCCCGCGATCAGCTGTCCGCGCTCCACAAGCTGCGTGATCCGCCGCTCGACATGGTCGACCGTCACGCCCTTCAACCCGAGATCGAGCGCGGTCTTCCCAACCTGGTTGACGTTGAAGGCCGCCTCGCGCTCGGCGAGGATGCGGACCGCCGATGCGACGGCAAGTTGCGCGCGCGCTTCCGCCGGTGACAGGGTCATTTGGGCAAGCGATCGTTCGACCAGCGGATCGTTCGGCTTGAGGATGGCGCCAAGTCTGTCCCAGGCGCCTGCCAGAGCATCGGACACGGCGCGATAGCCGCGCTCGAGCGCGCCGCCGGGCCCGCGCTGTTCCGACCGTGCGAGTGCCGCCTGAAGGAGCGACTTGCCGTCGAAGCCGAGGGCTGCGGCCTTCTCGATCCAGTCACGCTGGAGGTCCTCGCGGTCCTCGACGTTCAGCTTGGGATCGCGCGTGTTGGTGGTGACGCTGTCGCGACCCTTTGCAGAGGTGATGCCGAGCTCGGCCGCTTTCTCGAGAATGGCTTCCCGTCGCTGGCTGAAGGCGTCGATAACCGCCTTGGGCACCCCGGCGATCTCGAACGTGCCGTGCTTCCCCTTGAGGTCTAGCTGATAGCCGAGCTTCTCCATCTCCTCGCGCAGGAAGGCGTGGTAGATCGAGCCGATCACCGTGTTGTTGCTCCAGATCTTGTCCGCATGGAGCGCCTGCCATTTGCCGTCGGGCATCTTGGTCAGGTTGGCGATCACCGCGTGGACGTGCGCCTGCGGGTCCAGCGCCCGGCTGGTGTCGTGCTGGAAGAGCGCATAGACGAGGTTTCCGGTCTGCACCGGAACCTTGCGGCCCTCCACATCCTTGCGGCCTTCGGCGAGGTTCTTCTCGACCCATGCCATGGCCCGGGCCACCGCTTTCATGTTGGCGCCGTTCTCGCCGAGGATGCGCTTGTCGCCGGTGATGTAGGCGAGCAGCGAAACCGATTTCGGAGCCGAGAATGTGAGGTCGACACCTGATCGCCGGTTCTCGACCTGCGCGACCGCTTCGCCGCCCGGCAGGATGCCATTCAGGATGCCCTCGAAGGCGTCCTTCATAACCTCCCCGGACAGGCCCAGGTCGGAGGCACCCTCGCCGCCCCAGGCGCTGACCTCGGAGCTGTCGTCGACAGTGTAATAGTCGTCCTTCGCGAAGTAGCCGGCGGCGCCGGAGGCGGATCGGACGGAGGCGACGGAGAGCACCGGCTAGATCCCCATGTCCATGCCATCATGGTCGCGGCCGGCAGAGAAATCCTGGCGCAACTCGACGATCGTCTGGTCCTCGACCTGGGATGCGTTGTGGTGGGTGCGACCGTCCTTCCGGTCGTCGCGGTCGCGCGCCTGAACGGTCTCCTGCTCGGCGGCGGCCTGGGCGGCCTGCGCCGTGTCCGCGGCATGCTCGCGGGGCAACTGGCTGTCGCGATCGGCATTGTTCTCGCGGACCGCCGTGCTGTTCGGATCCTTCTCCTCCTCGACCTCGGCCGAGAGAATCCGCGCGGCCATTTCCTTCGCCACGTTGACCGGTTCTACTGCCTGTTCGATCACCTGGCCGGCGCCGTCCCGCCCGCCAGCTTCACCACCCCCCTCCCCATCGAACACCTCATCTCCGCGCTTCGACCGCACAGGCTTCATGTCGGGGCGCGGCAGGAAGCCGTCGGCGACCTGGGGATAGTCTTTCCATTCGAGCTTGATGCGGGCGGCAGGGAAGCCATCGGGGAACTTCACGAACCCGTGCATGGAAGGCAGGTTCGTGATGTCATCGGCGATGACGAGAGGCTCGACCTGCTTGCGCGGAGTCAGCGTCGAAGCGTCACGGGTGTTGTTGTAGCCGTAGCTGTAGGCCTCATCCATCTGGCGGACTTCACGGTTGCCGATGTAGCGCGCGCACTGCTCGGCCGTGTCGAGATCGGCAGTCGCCAGGATAAGCTTGGACCGGGCAAGCGAGGCGAGATTGCGGGCGCCCTGTTCGCCGTAAACCTCCACGAGCTTCTCGAAACTGTGAATGCCGAGGATCATCGCGCCGCCGAAGGCGCGGGCCGTCTGGAGACCGTTCTCAATGGCCGGCAGCCGGTGGAGCGCGCCGAGCTCATCGAACATGAACCAGGTCCGCAGGCTGCGGGTGCGCGGCATGGTCATGAGCCGGTTGATCGCGAGATCCATCCAGAGCGTGAGCAGCGCCCGGTTCATCGGCAGGTCGACGTAATTGGAGGTGATGAAAAGGATCGAGCCCGGGCTTTTCTCGCCGGTGATCCACTCGCGGATCGAGAAGCGCGGCCCCGCGTCAGGCAGGAAGCGCAGGACCTGCGCATTGGTGTTGAAGACCGCACGGATCGACTCCGCCATGCGGGCCGCTTCGGGAGCGGTGGTGACACGCCTCGAAGAGGAGACCCGGATCGGCAAAGGCGGGACCCTGGCGGCGCAGCTGTCGCGGCTCGACCTGATCGTTCTCGACGAGCTCGGTTATCTGCCGTTCGCCCGCTCGGGAGG
>Ga0233425_10005104_pt1 | contig 21179 bp, 23 predicted proteins | sample Watercolumn_Towu_2_FD_181712 | JGI IMG/M metagenome (GOLD analysis project Ga0233425, IMG submission 181712) | Freshwater microbial communities from Lake Towuti, South Sulawesi, Indonesia - Watercolumn_Towuti2014_140_MG | ecosystem: Environmental > Aquatic > Freshwater > Lake | place...
CGGCGCGCTCGGCCGCGCCTTTGGCAATCAGAATCTCGGTCGGCAGATCGGCAGCGTCGCTGGCGGCGTGCTCGGCGGTTTTCTGCCGTTTGAGGCCGGTCCGCAAGCTTACGCTGGAACCTATTATGTCCCGCAGACGGCTGTGCCTGGATTTGCGCCGCAAGGCGTTATCGTCGATCAGCAGTTCGCGCCACAGGGCATTATCGGCGGCGCGCTTGGCAGCGCGCTCGGAGGCCTTGGCGGCGGTGCGCTCGGCCGAGCCCTGGGCAACCAGAATATCGGTCAGCAGATCGGCCGCGTCGCGGGCGGTTTTCTCGGCGGCTTGCTGCCCTTCGAGGCTGCGCCCCAGTTCGTGCCGCAGAGCCTGTTCGGCAATGCGCCCTGGGTGCGCCAGCCCATCGGCATCGTCGATAATTGGGGCCCTCAGACAAGGCCGAATATTTTGCCCTTCGAGGCGGCTCCGGTTTTCGCGCCGCAGGGGATCGTGGGCGACGCGCTTGGCGCTATCGGCGCGCCGCTTGGCGGGTTCATCGGCGGCCGTTTCGGCAACGCCGGCCTCGGCCAGACGATTGGCGGCACGGTGGGCGGACTGGCCCAACGCTTCCTGCCGTTCGAAGCCGCGCCTGTGTTTGCGCCGCAGGGGATCGTCGGGGACGCGCTTGGCGCGATCGGCGCGCCGCTTGGCGGCTTTATCGGCGGCCGTTTCGGCAACGCCGGCCTCGGCCAGACGATCGGCGGCACGGTGGGCGGTCTTGCCCAGCGCTTCCTGCCGTTCGAGGCGGAGCCGGTTTTCGTTCCGCAGGGCTTCATCGGCGATGCGCTCGGCGCAGTCGGGGGCCGGGTCGGCAACTGGATCGGCGGACGCTTCGGCAACGCCGGCGTCGGCCAGACGGTTGGCAATGTGGTGGGCGGTCTCGCCCAGCGCTTCCTGCCGTTCGAAGCCGGCCCGCAGCAGCCTGTCTACTATGCGCCGCAGGCGGCCGCGCCGGTGTTAGCGCCGCAGGGCATTGTCGGCGACGCGCTTGGCGCGATCGGCGCGCCGCTCGGCGGCTTTATCGGCGGCCGCTTCGGCAACGCCGGCCTCGGCCAGACGATTGGCGGCACGGTGGGCGGTCTCGCCCAGCGCTTCCTGCCGTTCGAAGCCGGCCCGCAGCAGCCTGTCTACTATGCGCCGCAGGCGGCCGCGCCGATGTTCGCGCCGCAGGGCATTGTCGGCGACGCGCTTGGCGCGATCGGGGCGCCGCTTGGCGGCTTTATCGGCGGACGCTTCGGCAACGCCGGCCTCGGCCAGACGATTGGCGGCACGGTGGGCGGTCTCGCTCAGCGCTTCCTGCCGTTCGAAGCTGGCCCGCAACCCGTCTACTACATGCCGCAGATGCAGGCGCCGATGTACGGCTGACGTTGAGCCGCACAATCGACGCGGCGTGTGAAGGATGCTTTGCTGCCGCTCCCAGGCCGATTGTTCGGCCTGGGAGCCAACAAAAGATCAGGATCACGACATGAGCGCAACGAACGGCAACGATCAATTTCTGGTGGCGCCGCGGAACGCGGCGAGCGCAGGCGATTTGGCGGCTTTCGAACAGGCGATGCAGTCTGTCCCGGGCGCCGCAATCCTTCAGCGCGCCGGCAAGGCCGGTCAACCGAGATTGGTCGTCACCCTTCCTGCCGCAAGCGCAAGTCAGTTGCGCGAACAATTCGGCGCGACCCTGATCATTGAACCAAACGCTCCGCTCAAACCATTTTAGCGCCGGCGTCGCGTCCTCCCGGCGCGAAGGCTGGCCTGCGCATTCATTAGGAGAGTCGAAATGGCTGGTCCCGACAATAGTAATCCGGCGCCCAACGGTCGTAGTTCTGGGCCCGCCGCGCCATCGCCGAATGGCGCCGACACGCGCGTGGAGCCGATGGCGCTCGCGCCCACAGAGCGCTTTATGATCGCCTCGCGGCGCCTTCCGGGATTCGCGCCCGCTTCGGCGACGGATCTGGCCAATGCGCTCCCCGATGTAAAGATTGTGCGGCGGATCGCGCCCCGCGGGCTTAACGCCTTTTCAGCCGGCGGGCCATCTTCTCAGACGCCAGAAATTCTTGTCGCTGAGATGGACCCTGCCCGCGGCGTCGCGCTGCAGGCGTCAGCGCCGCCCAACGTCGTCGTCGAGCGCGACGCCTTTCTCCGCGCCTCGGACGATTTTCGTCCCTTCGACTTCAATGGAGTCATGCCGATCGCTGCAGGCGTCGGAGTCGACGTGCAGCTTCGAGTCGTAGGGGCGGGCGGCAAGCCGCTGCCGAAAGCGACGGTCTATGTCTATGGTCAGGGTTTTCCTGGCCAAGGCGTCACGAATGAACGCGGCGAAGTCGTCGTGACGGTTTTCGGCGGCCCGATTGAGACCGTCCAGGCGATTTACGTCAAACCTGTCGCCGATCATTGGGATCGGATGCTCCGCGCGCCAGCGCTCCAGGCCGGCGCGATGAACACGGTGCAACTGCGTCCGCTGACCGACAGCTTCAACGGCTTCCCACAAACCGGCATGATTGGCTGGGGTCAGCGGCTGATGAAGCTCGATCGGCTTGACGCTTCATTCACGGGCGCTGGCGTCAAGATCGGCATCATCGATTCGGGTTGTGACAGCGCGCATCCCCAACTGCGCCATGTGACGCGCGGCGCCGATCTCACTAATGGCGGCGACAAGACGAGTTGGTCGAACGATCAAATCGGTCATGGAACGCATTGCGCCGGAATCATCACCGCCGCCTCTGACGGGGGCGTCGCCGGCATTCGCGGCTTTGCGCCGAAAGCGGAAGTTCACTCGTTGAAGGTATTTCCGGGCGGGCGTTTTAGCGACCTTATCGACGCGCTCGACGAATGCATCGAGCGACAGCTCGACGTCGTCAATATGAGCCTTGGCAGCGGCGACCCTTCAGAACTCGTGACGCAGAAAATAGCCGAAGCGCGCCAGAACGGCGTCGCTTGCATCGTCGCGGCCGGAAATTCCAGCGGTCCCGTGCAGTTTCCTGGCATGCTGCCGACGGTGCTCACCGTGGCGGCGCTTGGAAAGTTGGAAGAGTTTCCAAGCGACAGCTATCACGCGCAGACCATTGTGCCGCAACTTGTCGCGGGAACAATGTTCTCGCCGAAGTTCACCTGCTTCGGGCCACAGATCGCCGTTGCCGCGCCCGGCGTCGCGATCGTGTCGACGGTGCCCGGCGGCGGCTATGCGGCGTGGGACGGCACGTCGATGGCGACGCCTCACGTAACGGGCATGGCGGCGTTGCTTCTCGCGCATCATCCGCTTCTCGCTGCAGCGCGGATGGCGCGGAACGAGCAGCGCGTCGCGCAGCTCTTCTCGCTGTTGGCTTCGTCGGGCGTGCGCTATCTCGGCGAGGCGACGCGCGAAGGCGTCGGAGCGCCAGATCTTGAGCGCGTGCCAAGTCTCGCGGCGGCCCAGCCGATGGGCGCTGCGGCCCCAGCCAGCGCCGGATTGGCGCCCGCCGGGGTCATGGTCGACGGATTTGCTCCCTTGAGCGCGCCGGCGCCATGGGCGGTCAATCCGGCAATGATGCAAGCGATCAATCCCGCGATCATCCAGCGCATGATTCAGCTGCGGGCCGCGGGTCTCATTTAGCCGCGAGAACAAACGGGACTTTATCGGTCGGCGTAAGAAGCGCTCCTCCATCATGTGTGGAGGAGCGCTTTCGCATGGAGTGCGCCGCTTCGCCACGTCCACGCACTTGCAACTTCTGAAGAACATTGTGCACGTGATTCTTCACTGTGCCGAGCTCGATGCGCAGTCGACGAGCGATCTCCTTGTTTGACAGCCCGCGTTCGATGAGCGCGAGAATCTCGTGTTCGCGCGCCGTAAGCGCGTCCTTTGCGCCGGCGGTTTGCGGACTCTCGCCAATCTTCCCGCGCTCGTCGATCGAATGAATCGCAGGCGTGGCCAATTGCTCGAGCAGTTCGACGACGTCGTCGACCGATCCCTCGCGAGGAACGACGCCTACGATGGTTTGACATGCGGCGGTCAACGCCGCGCCGGCTGACGCAGGCGCTCCAATGGCGACGATTCGCAGCTCTGGATGTCGTTCGCGAAGATCTTGCGCAATCGCGAGCCCTCCTAGCTCGCCAACGTCAAGCAGGACAATATCGGGTTTAGAATCAGTGGCCGCCGCCAGAGCGGCGTCGCCCGCAACGACGGCGACAATGGACATTCCTGGATGCTGACCGAGACGCAACCCGAGCGCTTCGCTAAACATACGCACGTCGCTAACGATCAAGATGCGCGCGTTCCGCCTGAGATTCGCCGGAACAAACGCGCTTCGAGTCGACAGCTCGACGTTCACAACGGAATCGTATCGAGAGGCCGCAAAACGGGGCATAGAAAACTCCTGAGCGCTATTTTTGATTAGGGCGCCTAAGAAATTGGCGCGTTTCTCAAAGGCGCGACACTAAAGCGTCGCCGCCTGCAATCTTCTCAGCTCCGTGGCGGTTGTTAAACCGCATCGACATTTCGTCATCATGACGTTTTCGAGCGTTGCGCTGATAGTCAACATGATGGTCTTCATAAGCGCTTTTTCAAGAGCTTTGTCCTCGTGCAAACGAATGGCTTATCAAAGAGCCCGACGCGTGCTGTCGAGCGGCTCAGCTTAGTTCGCACGAGCGAGGAGAGATTAAGCAGTGTCTATTTTTTGGTCGGATAGAGAATGACATGCTCCTGTTCATTCCCATCGTTGCGGGCGACGATCGCAACCGCTGCTTCGCTGTCGCTTAAGTTTATGGGCTGATGCGGCACGTCTGGGGGAATGAAAATGAAATCGCCAGCAATGTTCACGACGCTTTTTTCGAGATGTTCTCCGTATCGCGTCTCAACTTTGCCTTGCAAAAGATAGATTGCCGACTCGTGGCCCTTATGGGTGTGAGCCTCAGCCTTACCGCCTGGAGGAATCACGACCTTGAGCAACGACAGCCCCTTCGCGCCGGCGGTGTTTGTTGAAATTCCAGGAAAGATGGGCAGCGCTTGCTTGGACTGTGTTGCTTCGCCTACGCGCACTGTGACGATATCCCTGCCGTCCTTTTGGCCTAATATCAACGTCTCCGACGCAGCCGGCCCAATGAGCGCTGCGAGGATGAAGGAAACAAGCAATGTGTTGCGCATGGCGTTCTCCAAAATTTGGGGACGCGAGAATATAGCGCAAACGTACGGTGAGGCGACAAGCGACAGGTTGAGGAACGATGGACTTTTCGCTGATGATTCATGGCGGCGCCGGCACGATTCGCGATCCGCAACGCTACGAAGCTTCGTTACGGGCGATCGTGACGTCGGGCGCGAACCTTCTTGCGGCAGGGTCGTCGGCGCTAGACGCGGTCGTCCACTGCGTCGCCTTGCTCGAAGACGATCCGCTATACAACGCCGGTCGGGGCTCGGTGCTCAATGCCGAAGGCGCCGCGCTGTGCGACGCCTCGATCATGGATGGGCGAACGCTCAAGGCGGGGGCCGTCGCGGCGGTTCGCGGCGTGAGAAATCCGGTGCGCCTGGCATATGAGGTCATGGAGAAGAGCGGCCAGGCGCTGCTCGTCGGGGAGGGCGCCGAGCGCTTCGCGCGAGAACAGCATTTAGCGTTCGAAAGCGAGGATTATTTCCGGACGCGAGAACGCGTCGACCAATTGGCGAAAGCGAAACGAAAGCGTGAGACTGCGCTCGATCATTCGGAATCGGACGATACTATATTTGGCACGGTGGGCGCCGTGGCGCGTGATGCAAGCAGCGATCTCGCGGCGGCGACGTCAACGGGAGGCGTCGTCAATCAGCCTGCTGGCCGCGTCGGAGATTCGCCGATCATCGGCGCCGGTACGTTTGCTGACAACGCCAGTTGCGCGGTCTCGTGCACGGGCGTCGGCGAGGATTTCATACGCACTGCGCTCGCTCGAACCGCCAGTTTCTTTGTCGAATTTCGCGGCATGCAAGCCGAGGAAGCTGCGCGTGAGGCCATCCGCTATCTGGTCAGTAAAGTCGATGGCCGAGGCGGCCTCATTATTGTCGATCGGCAAGGAAGGTGCGGACGCGCGCACTCGACTCCGGGCATGCTGACCGCAACCTTCGTTAACGGCGGCATACAGGTTGAGACCACTTAGGCCTCTTATCTCGCGGCAGGTCGCACCGCCGAACGGAGAACTGCTGGGCCAAGGGATGTCTGCGGTCGAGCGCAATTTGCGCCAGCGGCGCGACGAAGCCAGACACGTTGACATCGCCTGCTATTTCGAAGCGACACATAAGACCTTGCGTTTCGCCAGCGTCGAAGATGTCGATGACGACGAGCCTCGGCGCGTTTCTCCCTATTGCCCCGCGCTCGCGCAGAAAGGCGAGGAGCGGCGGCCGGGGGTGAGCGGAAAGTGGCAGCGCGCCGCGCAAATTGTGGACAAGACTTTCCTGTCTGACGCGATCGAAATTCATTTGCCGCTCCGCTGAAAAAACAATGCATTCGATGCAAATCTCAGGCGCTCACGCCTCCCTCAAAGGGATGAGGCTTCAGAGAATGCGTCAAGCTGAGCGGCGAATTTTTCTGTGGCCGATCCCCGCATCTAACAATGCGATGGTTAAGAGGCCTCGTGCGGATGCATTCTGATCAAATCTTTTCAAAGAAATTCGTTTAAGCGATTCAGGCCAAATGCTGATCTACAGATAGGAGGACGCTGCGCCCCTCAGTCGAGTTCAAATCGCTCCTTATAGTCATGCTTGAGCGATGCGTCCTGATTCTCTTTGCGAAGATAGCAGTCGCCGATCGCCAGCGTGTCCATCTCAGTGCCCATGAAACAGCCAAAAGCGTCTTCCGGCGTGCAGACGATCGGTTCCCCCCGCACATTGAAACTCGTGTTGACGAGCACCGGGCAGCCAGTCATTCGTTTGAACGCTGAAAGCAGCGCGTAATAACGCGGGTTCGTCTCCTGATGCACCGTCTGGATCCGCGCCGAATAGTCGACGTGGGTAACAGCGGGAATGGAGCTGCGAGGCACGTTCAGTTTGTCGACGCCAAAGAGCGCCTGCTGCTCGGCCGTCATCGCGCGACGATGTTTTTCGGCGACGTCGGCGACAAGCAGCATGTAAGGGGAGTCGCCGTCGAGTTCGAACCAGTCGGCGACATCCTCACGCAGAACCGATGGCGCAAAGGGGCGAAACGACTCGCGATATTTTATTTTGAGATTGAGCGTCTTTTGCATCGTGTCGGAGCGCGGATCGCCCAAAATCGAGCGTCCGCCAAGAGCTCGCGGCCCGAATTCCATTCTGCCTTGGAACCAGCCGACGGCTTTCTCGCCCGCGAGATCCCGCGCCGTCGCTTCAATGAGATCGGCTTCCGCCATCGTCTCGAATTTTGCGCCGACGGAGCGCAATCGGCACTCGATCTCGGCCTGCGAGAACGAAGGACCGAGATAAGAGCCGCTCATGGCGTCGCCCCCGCCATTGAGACTTCGGGGATTCTTCTTGTAGCTGTAATAGGCCGCAAGCGCCGCGCCGAGCGCGCCGCCAGCGTCGCCGGCTGCAGGTTGAACCCAGATCTGATCGAAACGGCCGTCGCGGAGCAGCTTACCGTTAGCGACGCAATTCAGCGCCACGCCGCCAGCGAGACACAGATTGCGGGCGCCGGTCTCGCGGGCAAGCGCGCGCGTGAGCCTGAGGACGATCTCCTCGGTAACGGACTGTATCGAGGCGGCGATATCCATATGACGCTGCGTCAGCAATTCGTCTGGCTTGCGCGCGGGACCGCCGAACAGTTCGTCGAACTTTGCGTTGGTCATTCGCAAGCCGGTGCAATAGTCGAAATAAGACTGATCAAGCCGGAAGGTGCCGTCCTGCTTGAGATCAATGAGGCGATCGAGGATCAGATCGACGTATTTCGGTTCGCCATAAGGGGCGAGGCCCATCAGCTTGTATTCGCCGGAGTTCACCTTGAATCCGGCATAATATGTGAAGGCCGAATAAAGCAGGCCAAGCGAATGCGGAAAGCGCAATTCGCGCTGCATGGTCAAGTCATTGTCATTGCCGAAGGCGACCGACGTCGTCGCCCATTCGCCGACGCCATCCATCGTCAAGACGATCGCGTCGTTGAAAGGAGAAGGATAGAAAGCGCTGGCGGCGTGACTGAAGTGATGTTCGGCAAAGAGCAGCCTCTTCGACCAATCGACATCCGCCGAATAGGCCTTCATCTCTTTTAAGAGCAGCGACTTTTGAAAGAGCTTCTCGCGCAGCCACAGCGGCAGCGCCATCTTGAACGATTGGAATCCTCGGGGCGCGAAGGCGACGTAGGTCTCGAGCAACCGCTCGAATTTGACGAAAGGCTTATCGTAGAAGGCGACGAAATCTATGTCTTGAGGCGCCGCGCGGGCGGCCGCAAGACAATAGTCGATTGCGTGACGCGGAAAGCGCGAGTCATGCTTTTTGCGCGAGAACCGCTCTTCCTGAGCGGCGGCGATGATTTTGCCATCCTCCACCACGGCGGCGGCGCTGTCGTGGTAGAAGGCTGAGACGCCAAGTATCCGCATCGCGCATCAGAAGAGCGTATAGATGAATGGCGCGACTGCGGTTCCTTGCAGCACGATCAACGCGCCGATCAACAGCATGATGACCAGCACCGGCGCCATCCAGTATTTCTTTCGGGTTTTGAGGTAGTCCCAAAGCTCGAGCAGAAAGCTCATCTATTTTCTCCTCAGAACTGTTTGCTCATGTCGCCCGCCGCGTCGGCGGCATCGCGCATGGTCCAGTACGACGTCGCGTTCTTGTCGAACGAAAGTTTGAGCGGATCGGCGCCGCGCAATCGGAAAAGCATCGCGATTGGAAGGATCACGCCAAAGAACAGGACGCCCATGATGATGGGATTGGTGATCTTGTGCAGCGCGGCGCCGAGCTTGAACCAAAGCCTGTTGAGCGGCCGCAATCGATCTGGCGCCAGCAACGCAGCTACGGCGAAAGCGACTGCTGCAGCGAGGCCCCAGAACGAAGGCGCCTCTCCGTGCCGAACCGGCAGCATGCTGAGAATTGCGATCGCGGTTGCGATCACCAGCCCGAATGATCGATCCGACCCCATGGTCGGCGCACGGTCTCTCGAAAAATCCTCATGCGACATTCAGACAAACCCCAGGCCGCCTCGCCAACAAATTATCTGCAAGGCTGGCGAACCGCAAATCTTCGTATCCTTCCCATGACTTGCCGCTCGGCTTTGCTACCCGCGCCCTCATTCGTAATTTTTTATGAGGCCTTGCGCCAGGAGCGCGTTGCCCTTCGCGTTGAAGTGGAAGTCTCCCCAGAAATACAATGATCTAATGAAATCAGGGTCTTGCGTTTTATAGGCGAAAAAGTCGGGGAAGTGATCGAAAAATTTTCTGCATTTGCCGGCGCACCAGTCGCGCCAGATGCGCGCTTGCCGCGAATTTTCAACGTCGTAAAGCAGCTGCTGCGGCCATGGATAGACCCCAACGGAAAGCGCGATCCCGCGCGACGACAGGAGTTGGTAGAGGCGATCCATTTGCTTCTTCGCCTTGTCGATAGACGCGTCGATCCCTAACGCGCCATAGCAGCTTGAATTCTCGCTATATGTCCAGCTCGCACGCGTGTAATCGGGGCTGTAGACGACGCCCGATTTTGAAAGGTCCGCGAAGTTCGCTCGCCCGATAGCTCGCACCAACTCCGCTGAGTAGCGCATCTCGCTAAGGAACTCCGCCATATAAGAGATTTTCTCCCACCACTGCTTTTCCGGGCGCTGCAGCGGCGGACGCGGGACAGGGGAACAAACGTTGAAACTGGTCTGAAACACGCCCATCTGCAATACGCCATTTTTATCATACGAATAGAAAACGCCGTCATCCTGTATGTCGGAGATATCAATGTAAACAACAGCCTCGTCGAACTTGAGGCCGGCGTCGAGGAAATATTTGAGCTTCTCGTAATAGACGGACGGCGCGTAGCTCGAGACGCTGGCGTTCAGCACATCGAAGGCGGGAAACGCCTGCGCGAAGAGGCCGACGAATGACTCTTCATAGGGAAGCCCTACACTTTCAGTAAAAGAGTCGCCGATAAAGACAACGCGCTTGCGGTCCGTCGCCATCGGCACATTGCGTACGGCGGCGTCTCTGAAGCCCAGCGAGTTTGTATAAATGCGAAGCGTATTCGAGCCCCAGGCGTCGAAGCCGTCGAAATTCGGCTTGAGGCCGTGCGTGTAATGCGGATCGCGAACCCTGAGCTCGTTTTTAGCGGGCGTTAGGAAGGGATTGCCGTCCCTATAGGCGAGATGAAGAACGATCTCTGCAACGACGGCGAGACAGAGCAGAAGGCCAAAGTTGATAAGGAGAATGCGCAATAACTTGTATGTTGAATTTTTGCTGGAGAGCGACATGGCTACTCGCCAAAATTTGGCTCCCTGAAGGTTGCGGGCTTCAGTCTTGTCATGGATCGACCGAAAAGAGCAAGCTTCCTTTGCAAAAATTCGATTTGCGTAGTCGAATGCTGGGCGGTCCTCTGGTCCGCTGAGGAACCGCAATTGAATCGCGTCTCGGAGCCACTCATGACCTTGCGTCTCACTCGTTCGCTTGCTGAAATCCTGCCGGGCTCCGCGTCGCTGCGCATTCTCTGGACCATCCTCGCTATCGTATGGGGCGGTTACCCGGCTCATGCGCGAGACCTGTCGAGCGTCGCCATAAACGATGTTTCGGCCGCGCTTGATCGTCTTCGCGGCAATGGCGCGGCTCTGCGCAGCTTCCTTGTCGAAATGCCGAAAGGCGGCGATTTGCACAATCATCTTTCGGGCGCCGTTTATGCGGAAAGCGCTTTGGCCTGGGCGCGCGCCGAGGGCTGGTGTTTCGACGTCGCAAGCAAAGCTGCGCTGCCGCCGCCTTGCGACGCCGCATCGAAGCCGCCTCTCGTCGACGCATTGCGCTCTACGCAGGCATACCGAGACGCGATTAACGCCTGGTCGATGCGCGACGTCATCACCGCGCAAGTGAGCGGCCATGATCAGTTCTTCAATAGCTTCTTCCGATTTTCAGATGTAACGGGGAACAATATCGGCGCCGCCCTCGCGGAGGTTGTCGAGCGCGCCGCGTCTCAAAATGCCTTGTATCTCGAGTTGATGATAAGTCCGCTGATGGGCGAGGCGCGCGATCTCGGCGAGCAGATCGGATGGAAGGACGATCCTGATGCAATGCTTGCGGCGCTCGATAACAAAGGCCTCGGCGACCTTGTCAAGCGCGCGTCGGCGAGCGTCGGCGCAATCGTCGATGACAAGGACCGACGGCTCAGCTGCGGCGACGCGGCCCACCGTCGGCGCGGATGCGACGTTGTGGTTCGGTTCCTCGCTCAGGTCTATCGGAATGTCGACCGCGCGAAGTTGTTTTCGCAGACGGCGCTTGCGGCGCGCCTCGCGTCGCTTGAAGGACCCGTCGTGGGATTGAATCTCGTCGCGGCGGAGGACGATGAAATCACGCTGGGAAATTACAGCGATCAGATGCGGATCGTCGGCGACATCGGACGCCGACACCCGAAAGCGCGGATCAGTCTCCATGCTGGGGAGCTGACAATGGGTCTCGTTCCTCCGAAAGACCTCACCTTCCATATTCGCGAGGCGGTTGAGATCGCCGGCGCAAAGCGCATCGGGCATGGCGTCGACATAGGTTTCGAGCGCGACGCCAAAGAACTGATGAGGCGAATGGCGCACGACGGAATATTGGTCGAAATCAATCTCACGTCCAATGCGCAAATTCTTGGCGTCGAAGGCCCGGACCATCCATTTCCGCTCTACCGCAGGGTGGGCGTGCCCACGGCGTTGTCGACAGACGACGAGGGCGTATCGCGAATCGATCTCACACATGAGTACCAGCGCGCCGCGCGCGCCTATGAACTTTCCTATCGCGACTTGAAACAGCTCTCTCGAAACAGTCTGACCTACGCCTTTCTTCCCGGCGAAAGCTTGTGGCGGGATCCTGGCGCCGCGCGCCCTGTTTCCGCTTGCGCGGGCGGACAACTTGGAGCGACTGCGCCTTCCCGCGACTGCAGCCGCTTCATGGCGGGTTCAGAAAAAGCCAGACTGCAGTGGGGGCTCGAAGCGCGCTTCGCACGCTTCGAGTCGAAATGGAGCGGGCGGGCGGGGAAGCCGGCGAACAGCATTGCGCTCGCTTCCCCACCTTTGTCATCGTCCAAACGTGAGCGTTCTGCGCGCCGCGTTCGCTAAATAATGCTACGCCCCCGAATGACGCGCAGAAGGATCACGATGATCGCGATGACAAGCAGGATGTGGATGAAGCCGCCGAGCGTGTAGGAGGAGACGAGCCCTAGCAGCCACAGGATGATGAGAATAACGGCGATCGTTTCAAGCATTGTCTAGTCTCGCGATGGACGCTGCAAGGACCTTAAAGTTTTTTGCCGAGCGACTTTGCGTCAGTTTCGATTTTTTTCCAAGCATCCTTGAGCTTGCCCCAGAAGGACTCCTGCGGCGCTTTCTTGCAGTCGTCGATGACCATCGGAATGACCTTCTCCGTGCCTTCGATATCGACATTCTCTCCGGCCGGCTTGCCCTTCTTGTTCTGAGCGGACGACCAGTAGATCACTTTCGGCTGAAATTGATCATCGACGGCCAGGAATTCCGCGCAGGTCCACTTTGACGTTGGCTTCTTCGTTGTCGTTTCGGCGAGGACGTTCGTCGCACAAAAGGCCAAGGCGGCGGCGATGAAATAAATTCGCTTCATAGCTTGCTCCTTCGAATCGACGCTTTTCGTGAAGCGCGCCCAGAGAAACTATTGCGGAATCGAACCCATATCCAGTTGTGCCGGAGCGGTCGAGCGTCTTCGACCCGGCTATTCCACCGCTAAAATGACGTCCGACGCGTCGAAGGTCGCGAGCGCGGCGTCCCCTTTCTTCAATCCCATATCTTCGACATGGTGGCGTGGGGTCACCGCGGTCATCGTCTTTCCGAAGCCGACGTCAAGCAGGATTTCGCTATTGCGTTCGGCGTCGACCCGCTGCGTAACCACGCCGCGGAAGCAATTGCGCTGCTGCGGCGCCACATCGCCCGCAGGCGCGAGATTGACAAAAGACGACTTGATGAAGGCCAGCGCCTTGCGTCCTTTAGAAAGACGCAACCGCTCGGCAGATTCATTCGTGACGATCGCCATGATTGTGTCCTTCTCCGACACACGCAGCGTCACTTCGACGTCGACCGGCCATTTCTTGACCTGCGTCACTTCGGCCCTGAAAACATTGCGCGCCGAAATCGTCATTCCGGCGGTCCAGAGCAAGAAATCCTCGGCGCCGGCGAGGCCCTCTTCGGCAATGGTCGCGGATATGCGCGCAAGTTTTTCTTCGAGTCGGTGGAACGTGGCGATCAGCCGGCGCCCTTCATCGGTCACTTCGGCGCCGCCGCCGCTGCGTCCGCCCGCTTTGGTGACGAAGGCCGGCGTTGGCAGCAGATTGTTGATGGCGTTCACCGCATCCCACGCGGCCTTGTAACTGAAGCCGACCGCCTTGGCGGCCTTTGTGATGCTGCCGTGGGCCGCGACGGCTTCGAGCAGCTTGACGCGATCGCGGCCGACGAGGAGTCGGCCCTCGCTGCGCAGCGCCAGTGAAGCATCGATCTTGCCGTCGGCCATGTGAGAGCCTCGTCCTCTCGCCCGAACTACAAGGTGACGTGGCCTGAGGCAACTGTAGCTTCCGACGAAAATTCCAGTGAAGCGCCGCCTTAGCGCAGCGCTCTGTCCCGAACTGACCTTGACGCCGAGCATCGAAGTGGCCGGCGCTCGCTGGACGACCATAACAAACGGCAACTGGTACTATCGGACCGGCGCCTATTGTTTGACGAATTTCAATGTCGATTATCAGCCGGGCGATAACATCAAATTTTCCGCCGGCGTGCGCAACGCCTTCGATGACTATTATGTGCTCGCCGATGGATATCCGTCTCCCGGCCGAACCTTCTATCTCGCGTCGAAAGTCAACTTTTAGCGAGTTATGCCCTTCTGACAGTCAGGTTGATCTGTTCGCTGGGCCTGTCATTCCCGGCAGGCCGAAGGCCTGACCGGGAATCTAGTGTCGATTCAGGAACGCTGGATTTGCTCTGGATTCCCGATCGCGCGAGACGCGCGTCGGGAATGACATTGAAGCGGTTCCAACGGAAATTGAATCACAGGCGGCCCGCGCTCATACAAGGGCAATCTATTTCAGCTTCGCGTCCCATGTCGGCGCGGTCGGCGTGCGAAAATCAAAGTCCCAATCGAACTTCCTGATGAGATTATAGCCGATCAGAAAAGAGACGTTGCGGCCAAGCGCGGCGCGCAATCCGCCGAAGTCATAGGAGATCGCATAGAGATCGCGCAGAATGCGACCTCCGCCGAGATCGATCGATTTGATCTTGTAGACTTGCATCGACATGCGCTTTCCTCCGACGCCGCTTGCTTGGGCCTTGGCGTTCACGGGAGCGAATAGCGCTTTGTGCTTACGCAGGAACTGCTGATCGACTGCGGAGACTTCCGCGCCCGTATCGAACAAGCCGACCGCAGCCATATTGCCAAAGCGCAGATCGACGCCAACGAGATTTCCCTCAGGCCCCAGTCGCCGAAACGGTTTGGGGCGGCCGCTGCCGATCGCATCTCCAAAAAAGACGAGTTCGCGGCGATCTATATCGAGGCTGAAACGCGCGCCTTTGAAAAAATCGAGGCCAAGTAGGTCGTCGGCGTCGCCAGGCGGACATCGTGTGATCTGATATTTCGCTCGCGCGACATTGTTCCCTTGATCGGCGACGAGTTCGACATTCTGCGCTTCGACGTCTTCGCAGCGCATTGTCGCGCCTGACGCTCCGGTCGAAAGGCTTTGGCCGAGAGCCGGCAGGTCCTTGTTCCAGGGCGCCAGCCTGACGCGCGTGCTCGAAGCCCCGGTATCAAGGCGCATCGTTCCCATGACATTGCTAATGCGGACCGGCAGGTAGATGCGTCCGCCGGCATATTGATCTTCGGTCAAAGTCAGCGGAATGACCGAGCGGCTTCTTTCGGCGGCGGTCGCCGAGGCCGACATGAACAGGACTGCAAAAAGAAAAAAGGCCGCCGATCGAAAGAACTTCATGACTGCTTCCCGTCTCCGAACAGGTTCAGCCGCTAAGAAACGCGTCCTGAGCTTCCCGCGCAAGTTCCGCGCCTTGTCCCTTGTAGCGAGGCGAATAGTGGAAGGTAACAAGCCGCTTGACCCTGGCGAGGCGTGCGATGGTTCCCGCCTGACGCGCGGTCAGATGCCGCCGCGCCGCCGCAGCGACGGAGTCGCATTCCAAAAATCCTCCTTCGATGAAGAGAGTGTCCGCGCCTTCAGCGAGTTTCACGATTCGTTCGATATTGCGTTCGGTATAGGCGCAATCGACGACATAAGCGATCTTGCGGCCCGAGGAGGTCTTCATGATCTCCTTCTTGAGTAGGCCAAAGGGCAGAGAGTCGGGTTTCGCGCCTTCAGCATTCGCCCAGGCGACGTTGATGGGAGATTGATCGTCTGCGCCCTTAAGCGTCGCCTCTTTGAATTTGCGCAGCCATGGGCCCACGGCGAGACCCATCGCGTTGAGCCTGTTGCGCCATATGTTGATATGCGCGCGTTCCTCCAGCACGAAGGCCAGAGCCGGCAGTCCGTGATCAAGCGTCGTGGCGCGAACCTGTATTCCGGATTCTTTAAGCAGCGTTCCTTCGCTCAATTGGCCTTTCTCTTCGTCGCGCCTTGCAAATTGCGTTCGTCCGGAAAACGAAGCCGAGGACGTGCGACCGGATTCGTCCATTTCAGTTACGCGGAATGTCAGATTACCGTCGTAACCGCCAATGAGATTCCAGGAATAGGCTCTGAGCTTATGCTCTACCGCGTCGATTATGCCACCTGGCCCATAAACGCCGAGCGTCATTTCGCGCCCGAGCAGACGCCGCAGCAGCTGATCGAAGCCTGCAAAGTGATCCATGTGCAGATGCGTGACGAAGACGTCGCTTATTCGCAGCATTTTTCGTGGCGAAAGCCGTCCGAGATCGCCAAGATCGAAAAGCAACGCCCGCTTTTCGAAGACGAGATCGACGTAAAGTCCCGGATCGTCGAACGGGTCGTTGATCAACGCTGGATCGAAATGGCGCGGCACGGCTTTTTCGTTCTCATTGGGCGCTCTAAGCAAAGCTCATGTACGACCATGAGCAGGCATGCAGTAACATATAATTGCGCGGCGCAGATTGGATCGCTCTTTAGCCGTTCGTCGGAGGTCTTCAATGAAAACTCGCAAGCTTGGCGCGAATGGTCCCGCTGTGTCAGCCGTGGGGCTCGGCTGCATGGGAATGTCGGACCTCTATGGCGCGTCGGATCGCGCCGAAGGCATCGCGACCATTCACGCCGCGCTAGACGCCGGCGTAACGTTGCTCGACACCGGCGATTTCTACGGCATGGGCGACAATGAGATGCTCATTGCAGAAGCCCTGCAAGGCCGCCCGCGCGACGCCCTCATTCTCAGCGTCAAATTCGGCGCCCAGCGCGATCCGCAAGGAAACTGGATCGGCTTCGATGGTCGGCCATCAGCCGTGAAGACGTCGCTCGCGTACAGTTTGAAGCGACTTCGCGTCGATCATCTCGACATCTACCGCCCGGCGCGCATCGATCCGAATGTGCCGGTCGAGGAGACGCTCGGCGCCATCGCCGATATGATCAAGGCGGGCTACGTCCGTTTCATTGGGCTTTCGGAAGTCGGGTCGGAGACGATCCGCCGCGCCGCCGCCGCGCATCCGATCGCTGATTTGCAGATCGAATATTCTCTGATCTCGCGCGGTATCGAAAAATCAATCCTTCCGACGTGCCGCGCGTGCGACATAGGCGTCACCGCCTATGGCGTGCTGTCGCGCGGATTGATCGGCGGCCATTGGCAGGCCGACAAGCAAACCGGAGCGGGAGATTTTCGCGCAACCATTCCGCGCTTTCAGGGCAAAAATCTCGAAAAGAATCTGGCGCTCGTCGATGAGATCAAACGCGTCGCCGACGCAAAGGGCGCGACAATCGCTCAGATCGCCATCGCTTGGGTCTTATCGCGCGGCGACGACATCGTGCCGCTCATCGGCGCGAGGCGGCGCGACAGGCTCGCCGAATCGCTTGGCGCGCTCGCTTTGACGCTCGATCGCGATGAGCTTTCCACTCTGGAGACGATCGCGTCTTCTGTCGCCGGAGAGCGCTACGCTGAGTCACAAATGGCGCATCTCGACAGCGAACGGCAATGAAGCGCCCCGCTTATGATTGCTCAGCGGGCGGCGACCACAGCAGCTTTCCGAAAAGCGCTTGCGGAAAAAGCGCGATCACCGGTCGCTTGGCAAGGAGCCTGGCGCTTTTGCTCCGACCGTTCAGCCAGGCGAGGACGGCGCGTTCACCAGTCATATCGCTCACTGGAATGGAACGCCCCATGACGTCGACGCGCCGGCCGAGATAGCCTTCGTCCGCCGAATGGCGACCGAGGCGCGAGGGCCCGAAATCGGCGCTCCAGCGCGCCCTCCAAGGAAAGGGCTTGTCGATTCCGCCGCGAAAGAACGCCCAGACATCGAGGTCTTTGACGCCAGTGACGCCGTCCACAAAATGTTGCGCGCCGCCCTGGCAGAGGGCCAGCATGATCAGCCGATCCTTGTAGTTTCGACCGATCGGCGTTCGAAACGCCCTGTTGCGCAATACGTCTCGCGCAATCTCGGCGAGGCGCGCGAGATCGTCATTCGTTAAAAGTTCGAAACTGCGCTCGGCGTCCATGCCTTTGAAATATCGGCTTGCTATTTGCAGCTGATCGGCGAAAGATTCGGCTTTCGTCGTCATCTTGCCATGGAAGCCATAAATGTCCCGACAGTTTGACTCTTTCGCTTCTATACCGCCCGACGTCCTCGCCGTTCATTGGGGCTGGGTCATCGCCCTTGGCATATTGGTCGGCGCCCTTGGAATCATCGCCATCTTGCGAGCCAGAATGGCGACCATCATCACGGTCGGCTTCTTCGGCGTCTTGCTCATCGTCAGCGCGGTGTCCGTCCTCATATTTGCTTTTACGACGGCAGGCCTGTGGACCGACTTTTTCGTCCATGTGCTCTGGGCAGGTCTTCTGGCGATCGTCGGAATCATCCTCCTGACGCGGCCGGCGATCAGCGCCGAAGCGATCACGCTTCTCATCGCCTTTTATTTCATCGCCGAAGGATTGCTCATCGTCGGCTATGCATTCACCTCTCACATCGAAGGTCTCTGGATGTATCTCTTGCAGGGCGGCGTCGCGTTGGTCCTTGGCGCGCTATTGCTTTTCGGCTGGCCGTTCTCCGGACTTTGGGCGATCGGAACCTTCCTTGGCGTCGATCTCCTCTTCAAAGGATGGGGAATCATCGCGCTCGGCTTTGCCCTTCGCGCGATCTCGGAAGGCAATTTGCTTTAGCTAGAACGGCTCGGATGTCATTCCCGACGCGCGAAGCGCGATCGGGAACCCAGGGTCACAACAAACATCATGAAAGTTGCTCTGGATTCCCGGTCAGGCCTCCGGCCTGCCGGGAATGACAGGGTCCAAGCGAACGGATCAGCCGGAATTTTGTCAGAGGCCTTCGAAGGACCCGCTCAATCCAGGCCGCCGGTAGGATTGGCGAGCCAATAGATCACGCAAAACGCCGCCGTGATCAGGCCGGAGCCGAAAAAGGCTCCCGCCATGCGCTCGTCAGGAATGGCGTAGCTCGCGACGGACATCAGCAGGCCGAAGATCGCGACATAGATCGGCCGCGAGTCGCGTTCCGGCGGCTTGTCTTGAAGCCTTCGTCGCCAAGTCATATGTCCCGCCCTACGCTCCGCGGCGGACATGTCGAAATTCACCGCACATTTGCTGGCGCTAAGAATATGGTACCGCCACCCCGGCTCGAACGGGGGACCCCCAGATCCACAATCTGGTGCTCTAACCAACTGAGCTATGGCGGCATGAAGCGGCGCGAACCTAAAAGCATGCGTGCCCGATTGCAAGCCTTTGCATGAGTGAGTTAGTTCAAAAGCCTGACATTAATTTCCTGAACAACAGATGTTCCTATGAACCAATAGGTAATAGCGGCGAAAGAGATAGTTGCTAGGATTTGGAAAATTGAGACGCCGTCTGTTAAGAAGCCGATCCAATCTTCTTTGATCGAAGATTTTGGTTTTTCCGCCAGCTTGTGAGCACTGGGATTAGTCAATAGTGCTTCCGCTTGCTGCAAATAATAATCCGCCATTTGTCGATCACGGTGATTCCGCGCCCGCATTAGTCTTATCCAAAATAGGGTGTGCCCTATTACGGCAACGACGAGAACGGGCACCAGAATTTTGTCGGAAGGCCGAGGTTTTGAATAAAGCGTTGCCGCTGCCATGAGAGCCCACAAGCCAATCGTGACCCTCCATTCATACCCGCGCCGGGACATCCATCTGGCATGCCAGAAATCAGCAAGCTTCATATATGCATCGAATCGCTCTTTTCTTGTGATTATGCTGGCCATCGCTGGGCGCTTCGGTTGTTTCGTAAACCAGATGTGGGATGTTAACTTCGGCAAATTTCAAGCTGATCAACTACCTGAGGGTGCGGTCAAGCGTCGCTTGGCGCGCCGCTTGAGCCGGCGAGCGCCCTTTCGCCGAGCTTGATGAGCGCGGCGCGCAAACCTTCTTCAGCGACGCCTTCGGTCGCCTTTACGGCGCGGGCGCGCGCCGCAGCGTCGGGCTTTGGCGCGCGATCAGCGCCCGGCCGCGACGCAGACTCGGAAGCCAGTTCTTCCTGCCGCAGCGCGACCCGCGCGACGCATCGCCAGCCAAGATGCGCATTCACCCGGTCGATGATGATCGGGGCGAGATGCTGCGCTTCAAGTCCGAATCCGGGGTCCACCCGCAACACGAGAGTCGCCGGCTCTCGCGGCGTCTTTTCGCGGCGTTTCGTCACGGACGGGGCGCTCGATTTGCCCCGCGGCCGCGGCGGCCATTGCAACGATGCGGGCGCGCAGATTCGCGCGATTCGCGCGCCGACGATCTCGCGCCAGGACAAAAGCAGCGAGGCTTCGCTAAAGCCGCGCGCGGCGACAAGCGGGTCGAGCTCGCGAAGGACGTAATCCGCGAGCGGGCGCGCTCTCAAACCTTTCGCGCGCGAGGAAGCGCTCATTGGGCTCTCGGCGAAGCCGCCTCCTTGCGAGGGCGAGGCTTCGCCCTCTATCAATCGCCCTCATGATAAAGCCTCGCGCGAGATCGACCAAACCGGCCGAGGCGCTGCTCGCCTGGTACGACGCTGAGCGGCGCGATCTGCCCTGGCGCGCGGGGCGCGGCGATACGTCAGACCCGTATCGGGTGTGGCTTTCCGAAATCATGTTGCAGCAGACGACCGTCGCAACGGTGAAGGAGCGTTACGCAGCGTTTCTGTCGCGATGGCCGAGCGTCGAAGATCTGGCGCGCGCCCCGCTCGACGATGTTCTCGGGCAATGGGCGGGGCTCGGCTATTACGCCCGAGCGCGCAATCTGCATGCCTGCGCCCGAGCGGTCGCAGACTCTCGCGGATTTCCCCAAGAAGAAGCGGCTCTGCGAAATCTTCCAGGCGTCGGCCCCTATACGGCGGCGGCGATCGCCGCCATCGCCTTCGATCGGCCCTGCGTCGCCGTCGACGGCAATGTCGAGCGCGTCATTGTGCGCCTCCACGCGATTGAGAAGCCGCCGCGCAAGATCGCGCCGCTGATTCGCGAGAAGGCCGCGGCTCTCATGAGCCGTGCGCGTCCCGGCGATTCAGTCCAGGCGTTGATGGAGCTCGGCGCCCTTATATGCACGCCACGCACGCCGGACTGCGCCGCCTGTCCGCTGTCGTCCTTCTGCGCGGCGCGGCGCCTAGGCTCCCAGCGCGACTACCCGGTGCGCGAGCCTAAGCGACCAAAGCCTAGGCGCCATGGCGCGATCTTTATCCTGCGGCGCGGCGACGAGGCGTTGCTGCGTCGTCTGCCGCCGAAGGGACTTTTTGGCGGCATGAACGCCTTTCCGTCGACGCCATTGACGCAGGATATCGCCGCCGCGGAATTCTCGCATTTCGCGCCCAGCTTGGCGCGGTGGCGCGCGCTCGACGCGCCGGTCACTCATGTGTTCACACATTTCGCTTTGGAAGCGACAGTGTTCGTCGCGCATACGCGCGCCAAATCGGCGCCTTCAGATTGCCGCTGGGCGGCGTGCGCC
>Ga0233425_10005105_pt1 | contig 21175 bp, 14 predicted proteins | sample Watercolumn_Towu_2_FD_181712 | JGI IMG/M metagenome (GOLD analysis project Ga0233425, IMG submission 181712) | Freshwater microbial communities from Lake Towuti, South Sulawesi, Indonesia - Watercolumn_Towuti2014_140_MG | ecosystem: Environmental > Aquatic > Freshwater > Lake | place...
GCTTCGCGGATCTGGGTGACGATTTCGCTGAGGCGTTCGCTGGTGGCGTTGGTGTCGTCCTTCAGTTGCCCGAACAGACCCTGGTAGTCGCCTTCGATGCGCTGGGTGAGGTCGCCCTGCGACAGCGCCTTCAGGACGCGGGCGACATCGTGCATGCCGCGCTCGCTGGTCTCCACCAGCTTGTTGATGCCTTCGGCCAGTTGCAGAAAGAAACCGTCCTTGCCGCTCTTGTCCAGCCGCTGGCTGAAATCACCAGAGGCCGCGGCATGCACGATCTGCGCGATTTCCTTCTCCGCCGCCGCCTCGTCGGTGCGGTCGCGCCACTCGCCCACCGAACCCAGGCGCTCGCCGGCGGCATTGAAGATCGGGTTGGTGGTCAGCGCATAGAGCCGCTCGCCGATCACGATCTCCGACCGTGCCGCCTCCTGCAGGGCCGCCAACCGGTTCAGGGCGGCCTGGGGATCGGGATAGAAGACGCCGATGGAGGAGCCGATGAACTTGTCGGCGGCGAAGGATGGGATGGTCTTCTGGATGGCCTTCTCGGTGCGCCTCAGGGTGTCCAGCAGGGCGTTGTTGGCGTAGAACACGCGGCCGTCCTTATCGGCGATGCGCACATTGGTGGACACGCTGTCCAGGGCCTGGCGGATGCGCAGGTTCTCGTCAGCGATGCGCTTGGCCTCGGCCACGTCGAAGCCCAGCTTGGTCTGCATGGATTCCAGCGCCTCCAATACCTGGCCGACCTCGTCATGGCGGTCGATGGCAATGTGGTTGTCGTAGCGCCCCTCGGCGATCTGCTGGAAGTAGCCAATGGTGCGGTCCAGGGGACGCACGATGTCGCGGACCAACAGCCAGGCGAACCAGATGGCGAGCAGGATGCCCAGGCCCATGCCGCTCAGGCCGACGATGAGCAGCATGCGATAGCGCGCGTTGGCCGCTTCGTAATCCGCCTTGGCCTGGTTCTGCAGCACCATGCGCAGGTTTTCCATCTTGTCGCGGGCGTCGATGTACAGGGGATTGACCTTGGTCAGCAGGACCTGGGTCGCCGCCTTGTAGTTCGCCTCCTTGACCGCCTGCATGGCCGGCTGCAGGCCCTCCTGCACATAGCGGGTGCGCGCCTCGGCGAAGACGGCGGCGGCCTCGGTCGCCGCCTTCGGTAACTGGATGGCCTTGTACTCCTCCCACAGGGCGGTGATCTTGTCGCGATTGGCGATGACGTTGCTGGTGTGCTTGTCGACGGGATGGTCGTGCAGGGCAGCGAAGGAACTGGCGGGATCATGCTGCACGCTCAGCGCCACCTGGGTCTGGTTCTCGCTCATCAGGCGCACCACCTGGCCGATGATGCGGATGGGCTCCAGGCGCGTCTGGTACAGGGTCTCCATGTCCTTGTTGGTGACCGAGATACCACCCACGCCGATGGCGGTACCCACCAGGATCATGGCCACCACCAGGCCCATGATGCCGGCCAGGCGCTGCTTGATGGTCAGGCGGTTGAGGATGGCCTTGATGCCGCCGGGATGCAGGGACTTGGCCTTGCCCTCGTTGAGCGCCCGGTACAGGGTCTCCGCCTGGGCAACCTGGTCACGGCCCGGCCTGCGCCGCACCGAGAGAAAACCGGTGACCTGGCCGCTCTGCCGGATCGGAGCGACGTGCGCCTCGACCCAGTAGTGGTCGCCGTTCTTGCAGCGGTTCTTGACCAGACCAACCCAGGGCCGCCCGGCCTGGATGGTGTCCCATAGATCCTTGAAGGCGGCGGCGGGCATGTCCGGATGGCGCACGATGTTCTGGGGCGCCCCCAACAATTCGTCGCGACTGAAGCCACTGATTTCGACAAAGGTATCGTTGACGTGGGTGATGACACCCCGGGTATCCGTGGTGGAAACGATGGTTTCCCCGTCCCGCATCTGGCGCTCGACGCCCGTCACAGGCATGTTCACTCGCATAGTGCTTTCCTTAGCTGGTCCACCGGAAATAAACCGCGCACCGGCCAGCCAGGGTGGCTGCCTGGGCGATGCTTGGGACTTATCGGCAGACGGCGAGTCTTCTTTAGCCTGTGGAACGCTGATGGCGTCCGGACAAAGTCATGGCCGGGAGGCCGTCCCGGCGTGTGATCAGCCGGTCAGCCGGCGCAGGGCTTCCCGGTATTTCTCGGCGGTGCGGGCCACCACCTCGGGCGGCAATTCCGGTCCGGGCGGCTGCTTGTTCCAACCCGAGGCGGTGAGCCAGTCGCGCACGTACTGTTTGTCGTAGCTGGGGGGGTTCTTGCCCACTTCATATTGGTCGGCGGGCCAGAAACGCGAGGAGTCCGGGGTAAGCACCTCGTCGATGAGGGTCAGGGTGCCCTGCTCGTCCAGCCCGAACTCGAACTTGGTGTCGGCGATGATGATGCCCCGGGTCAGGGCGTATTCCGCCGCAGCCTTATAAAGAGCGATGGCCGCGTTGCGGACCCGCGCGGCGATGTCCGCGCCCAGCAGGGCCTCACACCGGGCGAAATCGATGTTCTCGTCGTGGGCGCCGACGGCGGCCTTGGTGGAGGGTGTGAACAGGGGCTCGGGCAGCCTGTCCGCCTGGCGCAGGCCGGGCGGCAGGGCGATGCCGCAGACCTTGCCGGTGTTCTGGTAATCCGCCCAGCCGGAGCCCACCAGGTAGCCACGCACGATGGCTTCCACCGGCAGGGCCTTGAGCCGCTTCACCACGATGGCGCGGCCGACCACCTGGCCCCGTTCAGACGGCTGGACCACGGACTCCGGCGCGTCGCCGGTCAACTGGTTGGGCAGGATGGATGCCAGCTTCCGAAACCAGAAATCGGCCACGGCGGTGAGCACCCTACCCTTGTCCGGAATGGGCGTGGGCAGCACCACATCGAAGGCTGACAGGCGGTCGGTGGTCACGATGAGCATGCGCCTGTCGTCGATGGCGTAGATGTCGCGCACCTTGCCCTTGTGGATCAGGGGCAGGCTCTTGATGGCGGATTCGAACAGGGCGTCGGTCATGGCAAACAAGTGGGCAGTGGGCAGTCGGCAGTTTGCAGCAAAACCCGGGGTCTGCCGACTGCAAACTGTCGACTGACGACTCGCCAAAGACAAAAGGCGGCCGCAGCCGCCTTTTGTCTTTGGACGGATATCAGTTGATCTTGGGATCCAGCTCGCCCTTGTCGTAGCGCTTCTGCATGTCTTCCAGGTTGTAGATCTTGCCGATCTTGCTGGCTTGGCCGGCGGCGCCGAAGGCTTCGTAGCGGGCGGAACAGATGCCGCTCATGGCCTTGGTGGCTTCCTTGAGGAACTTGCGCGGGTCGAAGTTGGACTTGTTCTCGGCCAGATGCTTGCGGATGGCACCGGTGGAGGCCATGCGCAGGTCGGTGTCGATGTTGACCTTGCGCACGCCGTTCTTGATGCCCTCGACGATCTCGCTGACCGGCACGCCGTAGGTCTGGCCCATGTCGCCGCCGTAGCTGTTGATGATGGCGAGCCAGTCCTCGGGCACGGAGGAGGAACCGTGCATGACCAGGTGCACGCTGGGGATGCGCTGGTGGATTTCCTTGACGCGGTCGATGCGCAGCACCTTGCCGGTGGGCTTCTGGGTGAACTTGTAGGCGCCGTGGGAGGTGCCGATGGCGATGGCCAGGGCGTCCACGTGGGTCTTGGCGACGAAGTCGGCGGCCTCGTTGGGGTCGGTGAGCAGGGAGGAATGGTCCAGGGTGCCCTCGGCGCCGTGGCCGTCTTCCTCGCCGGCCTTGCCGGTCTCCAGGGAGCCCAGGCAGCCCAGCTCGCCTTCCACGGACACGCCGCAGGCATGGGCCAGTTCCACCACGTGGCGGGTGGTGTCGACGTTGTATTCGTAGGAGGACGGCGTCTTGCCGTCGGTCATCAGCGAGCCGTCCATCATCACGGACGAGAAGCCGGATTGGATGGAGCGGAAGCAGATGCTGGGGGAAGCGCCGTGGTCCTGGTGCATGCAGACGGGGATCTGCGGGTATTGCTCGATGGCGGCCAGGATCAGGTGGCGCAGGAAGGGCTCGCCGGCATAGGAGCGGGCACCGGCGGAGCCTTGCAGGATCACCGGGCTGTCGGTGGCGGCGGCGGCCTGCATGATGGCCTGCACCTGTTCCATGTTGTTGACGTTGAAGGCGGGCAGGCCGTAGCCGTGCTCGGCGGCGTGGTCCAGCAGTTGACGCAGGGAAATCAGAGCCATCTGGAGTTCTCCTCTAGGTAAAGGGTTAGGTCATCTTGCGTTCGCCGATGCGAACGATCTTCATGGTGTTGGTGCCGCCGGAGCGGCCGATGGGCTCGCCGATGGTGAGCAGGATAAGGTCGCCGTTGCGCACCGCGCCGCGGCGGCGCAGTTCGTCCTGGGCCTCGGCCAGCAACTGGTCGCGGTCGTTGCTGGAGGGCTTGAAGTTGACCGGATAGACGCCGCGGAACAGGGTCACTTTGCGCCGCGTCTCCACTTCCGGGGTGAGGGCGTAGATCGGCACGTGGGTGCTGATGCGCGACATCCACAGGGCGGTGGAGCCCGACTGGGTCATGGCGGCGATGGCCTTCACGTTGAGGTTGAGCGCCGTGTAGGCGGCGGACTTGGCGATGGCCTCGTCCACGCGCAGGATGCCTTCCTTGCTCTGGAACTCGTTGAAGTCGGGCGTCTCGACCTCTTTTTCCGCCTCGATGCAAATGCGGTTCATGGCGGCGATGGTTTCCACCGGGTAGTCGCCCACCGCCGTTTCCGCAGACAGCATGACGGCGTCGGTGCCGTCCAGCACCGCGTTGGCCACGTCCGACACCTCGGCGCGGGTCGGGATCGGGCTGTTGATCATCGACTCCATCATCTGGGTGGCGGTAATGGCCAGCTTGTTGTTCTGCCGGGCGAGGCGAATCATTTTCTTCTGCAGCGAGGGCACCGCGGCGTCGCCGACCTCCACCCCCAGGTCGCCACGCGCCACCATGATGGCGTCGGCTGCCTTGACGATGGCCTCCAAGGCCTCCACCGCCTCCGCCCGCTCGATCTTGGCCACGATCCAGGCGCGGCCGCCGTGGGCTTGCAGAATCTCGCGCGCCTGCTGGATATCCGCCGCCGAACGCGGGAAGGACACGGCCAGGTAATCGGCCTTGAGCTGGGCGGCGGTCTTGATGTCCTCGATGTCCTTGTCGGTCAGTGCCGAGGCGGACAGGCCGCCTCCCTTGCGGTTGATGCCCTTGTTGTTGGAGAGCACACCGCCCTGCACAACCTTGCAGATCACCTGGGTGCCCTGCACGTCCTCCACCCACATCTCGATGCGGCCGTCGTCGAGCAGCAGCGTCGAACCGCGCGAGACGTCGTAGACCAGATCGGGGTAGTCGAGGCCAACGCGCTCCTGGTCGCCCAGCTCGCATTCCGCGTCGAGGATGAAACGGTCGCCGTTGTTGAGGACGACCTTGCCGTCCTTGAACTTGCCGATGCGGATCTTGGGGCCCTGCAGGTCGACCAGCACGCCCACGGCGCGGCCGCGGGTCTTGGCCAGGGAACGGACCAGGTCGGCGCGCTGGGTATGCTCTTCCGCCGAACCATGGGAAAAATTCAGGCGCACGACATCGACGCCGGCCTCGATCATCCGATCCAGGACCTTGGGATCGGTGCAGGCGGGGCCGAGCGTGGCGACGATCTTGGTTCTACGTAGCATGGCTATTCCGGTGATGTAGGAGCGGGCTTGCCCGCGAAGCAACGACGGCTATCGCGGGCGAGAGCCCGCTCCCATCGATCAGCCCTGTGCGCGCTTTTCCAGGATGTCCACGGCGGGCAGGACCTTGCCCTCCAGGTATTCCAGGAAGGCGCCGCCGGCGGTGGAGATGTAGGACACCTTATCGTAGATGTCGTACTTCTGGATGGCGGCGATGGTGTCGCCGCCGCCGGCGAGCGTGAAGGCCTTGGTGTTGGCGATAGCCATGGCGATGGCCTTGGTGCCTGAGCCGAACTGATCGAACTCGAACACGCCCACGGGGCCGTTCCAGACCACGGTGCCGGCCTTCATGATGATGTCCACCAGATCCTGGGCGGACTTGGGTCCGATATCGAAGATCATGTCGTCGTCGGCCACGGCGCCGGCGTCCTTGGTCACGGCCGGCTCGTTGGCGTCGAACTGCTTGCCGCAGACCACGTCCACGGCGATGGGGATGGTGGCGCCACGGGCACTCATCTTGGTCATCAGGGCCTGGGCGGTGGGAATCAGGTCGGTTTCACACAGGGACTTGCCGACGTTCTTGCCGGTGGCGGCCAGGAAGGTGTTGGCGATGCCGCCGCCGACCACCAGCTGTTCGCACTTCTCGGACAGGGCTTCCAGCACGGTGAGCTTGGTGGACACCTTGGAGCCGCCGACGATGGCGACCATGGGCCGGGCCGGATTGGCCAGAGCCTTGTCCAGGGCTTCCAGTTCTTCCGTGACCAGCTTGCCGGCGCAGGCGGTGGGGGCGAACTGGGCGATGCCGTAGGTGGAGGCCTCGGCCCGGTGCGCGGTGCCGAAGGCGTCCATGACGAAGACGTCGCACAGGGCGGCGTACTTGCGGGCGGTGTCTTCCACGTTCTTCTTCTCGCCCTTGTTGACGCGGCAGTTCTCCAGCAGGACCACTTCGCCCTCGGCGACGTCGAAACCGCCGTTCACCCAGTCCTTGATCAGGCGCACGGGCTTGCCTAGCTTGGCGGCCATGACGTCGGCCACGGGCTTGAGGGAGACCTCCTCGGACCACTCGCCCTCGGTGGGGCGGCCCAGGTGGGAGGTGACCATGACCTTGGCGCCGGCCTTCATGGCGTGCTCGATGGTGGGCATGGAGGCGGTGATGCGGGCGTCGGAGGTGACCTTGCCTTCTTTGACGGGCACGTTCAGGTCGGCGCGGATGAAGACGCGCTTGCCCTTCAGATCCAGGTCGGTCATGCGGAGGAATTTGGCCATCGTTAACTCCTGTGAGGTTTCGGTAGAAAGTGGTTTGCGGAGGTGGCCTCGGCGAACAACTCTCCGGAAAGTTGACAGTTTGCAGTCAGCAGTCGGCAGCAAAAACTGCCAACTGCCAACTGCCAACTGACGACTGCTTACTTATTTAGCGACGTGCTCGACCAGACGCAGCATGTTGCAGGTGTAGCCGTACTCGTTGTCATACCAGGCCACGACCTTGACGAAAGTGCCGTCCAGGGCGATGCCGGCCTCGGCGTCGAAGGTGGAGGGGGCGGAGTTGCCGACGAAGTCGGTGGAGACCACCTTCTCCTCGGTGTAGCCCAACACGCCCTTCAGGGCGCCTTCGGAGGCGGCCTTCATGGCCTTGCAGATGTCGGCGTAGGCGGCTTCCTTGTTCAGCTCGACGGTCAGGTCGACCACGGAGACGTCGGAGGTGGGGACGCGGAAGGCCATGCCGGTGAGCTTCTTGTTCAGCTCGGGCAGCACCTTGCCGACAGCCTTGGCGGCGCCGGTGGAGGACGGGATGATGTTTTCCAGAATGCCGCGGCCGCCGCGCCAATCCTTCTTGGAGGGACCGTCCACGGTCTTCTGGGTGGCGGTGGCGGCGTGCACGGTGGTCATCAGGCCGCGCTTGATGCCCCAGTTGTCGTGCAGCACCTTGGCCACGGGCGCCAGGCAGTTGGTGGTGCAGGATGCGGCGGAGACGATGGCCTGGCCGGCGTAGGTGGCGTGGTTCACGCCGTACACGAACATGGGGGTGTCGTCCTTGGCGGGGGCGGACTGCACCACTTTCTTGGCGCCGGCGGCGATGTGGGCCTGGCAGGATTCGGTGGTCAGGAAGAAACCGGTGCAGTCGATGACGATGTCGGCGCCCACCTCGTTCCACTTCAGGTTGGCGGGATCCTTCTCGGCGGTCAGGCGGATCTTCTTGCCGTTGACCACCATGTCGTTGCCGTCGACGGCGATGCTGCCGTTGAAGCGGCCGTGCACGGAGTCGTACTTCAGCATGTAGGCCAGGTAGTCAGGCTCGAGCAGATCGTTGATGCCGACGATCTCGATGTTCGGGAAATCCTTGGTGACGGCGCGGAAGACCATGCGGCCGATGCGGCCGAAACCGTTGATGCCAACTTTGATAGCCATGTGTCGTTCTCCTTCAGAGAAATGAAATTTTCACCACAGAGACACAGAGGCACAGAGGTTCTTCAGATCGGACATGCGTCTTTCTCTGTGTCTCTGTGCCTCTGTGGTTGATTCTTTACAGCACGCCCTTGACGGTGGCGACGACGTTCTCGACGGTGAAGCCGAATTCCTTGAACAGCAGGGGGGCGGGGGCGGATTCGCCGAACCGATCCATGCCGATCACGGCACCGCGCAGGCCCACGTACTTCCACCAGGCGTCGGTGACGCCGGCTTCGATGGCGACCTTGTGCACGGTGGGCAACAGCACGCTGTCCTTGTAGGCCTTGTCCTGCTTGTCGAAGGTGTTGGTACAGGGCATGGACACCACGCGCGCCTTGATGCCGTCGGCCTTCAGGGCTTCCTGGGCCTTCATGGCCAGCTCCACCTCGGAGCCGGTGGCGATCAGCACTACCTTCGCATCACCTTCGCAGTCGGACAGCACGTAGCCGCCCTTGCGGATGTCGGCGATCTGAGCCTCGGAGCGGGCCACGAAGGGCAGGTTCTGGCGCGACAGGATCAGGCTGGTGGGGCCGTCCTTCTTCTCCACGCCGGCGGTCCAGGCCACCAGGGTCTCGGTGGTGTCGCAGGGACGCCAGACGGACATGTTGGGGATCATGCGCAGGGTGGCGGTCTGCTCGACCGGCTGGTGGGTGGGGCCGTCCTCGCCCAGGCCGATGGAGTCGTGGGTGAACACGTAGACCACGCGCTGCTTCATCAGGGCGGACATGCGCAGGGCGTTGCGGGCGTATTCGGAGAACATCAGGAAGGTGCCACCGAACGGGAACAGGCCGCCGTGCAGGGCCATGCCGTTCATGATGTGGCTCATGCCGAACTCGCGCACGCCGTAGGAGATGTAGTTGGCCTTGTCGTGGCGGTGGATGGGCTGGCAGTTGGGCCAGTTGGTCAGGTTGGAACCGGTCAGGTCGGCGGAGCCGCCGACGCGCTCGGGCAGGGTGGAGACCAGGCGCTCGATGGCCAGTTGGCTGGCCTTGCGGGTGGCCACGGTCTCGGCCTTCTCCAGGGTGGTCTTCATGGCGGCGGCCACGCGCTCGGACCAGTCGGCGGGCAGCTCGCCGTTCATGCGCCGGGAGAACTCGGCGGCCTCGGCGGGGAACTGCTTGGCGTATTCGGCAAACTTGTTGGACCACAGCTTTTCCAGGCCCTCGCCCTTGACCTTGACGTTCCAGCCTTCATACACGTCGGCGGGAATCTCGAAGGGGGCGTGGGGCCAGCCGATAGTCTCGCGCGCGGCGGCGATTTCCTTGTCGCCCAGGGGGGCGCCGTGACAGTCGTGGCCGCCCTGCTTGTTGGGCGCGCCCTTGCCGATGATGGTCTTGGCCTGGATCAGGGTGGGCTTGTCGGCAGACTGCTTGGCCTTCTGCACGGCGGCTTCCAGGGCAGCGAAGTCATGGCCGTCGACGTTGCGGATCACGTTCCAGCCGTAGGCCTCGAAGCGGCCGCAGACGTCCTCGGTGAACCAGCCGTCGGTGTGGCCGTCGATGGAGATGCCGTTGTCGTCCCAGAACGCCACCAGCTTGTTCAGCTTCCAGGTGCCGGCCAGGGCGCAGGCCTCGTGCGAGATGCCTTCCATCATGCAGCCGTCGCCCAGGAACACGTAGGTGTGGTGGTTGACGATGTCGTGGCCGGGTTTGTTGAACTCGGCGGCCAGCAGCTTCTCGGCCAGGGCCATGCCCACGGCGTTGGTGATGCCCTGGCCCAGAGGACCGGTGGTGGTCTCCACGCCGGGGGTGTAGCCGTACTCCGGGTGGCCCGGGGTGCGGGAGTGCAGCTGGCGGAAGCTCTTGATGTCGTCGATGGAGACGTCATAGCCGGTCAGGTGCAGCAGGGAATAGATCAGCATGGAGCCGTGGCCGTTGGACAGCACGAAGCGGTCCCGGTCCGGCCACTTGGGATTGGCCGGGTTGTGGCGCAGGTGGTGGTTCCACAGCACTTCGGAGATTTCCGCCATGCCCATGGGGGCTCCGGGGTGACCGGATTTGGCTTTCTCGACGGCATCCATCGCAAGGGCGCGGATGGCATTAGCGAGGTCGGAACGGGTTGCCATGTCATTGTTTCCTTGAAGAAAAAACCGGAATCGTGGCCCAGGTGGGCGGAAAGCTTTGATTATGTCGCAGCGCCCAAGACACGGGCAAGCTGACACGAGACTGACAGGAACCCCGCCAGGCCCGTCAAATCAGGGGGAATGCCTTGATTTCCGGGGCCTTAGGCCGGCCCCCGGGGAAAAATTAAAATATTTTTATATTCGCCTGGCCCATTCTTATGGAAGCCCGTATTGATGCGGCGCACAACGAGATTTCCCCAGTGTCAATCAGGGATAAGCCGGCCTTCCCGGAATATGTTGCAACACCCCTCCGCGGAAGCGGTTTCGACGGGTTATACGCCCACCCAACCCCGCCACTGGCGCAGCAATTCCGGGGTGAGGGCAGCCAGGACCGAGCGATTCCAGGGGTCGGCGGCACGGAAGTCGCCGCCATCCAGGGCGCAAACCGCGCCGCCCGCCTCTCGCAGGATCAGGCAGCCCGCAGCGTAGTCCCACAGTTTCTGGCCGCCGTGCAGATAGACATGCATGCGGCCGGCGGCCAGGTAGCACCAGTCCAGGGTGCTGGCGCCCAGGTTGCGCTGTGAACTGAACGGGTGCTCGAAAGCCAGACGGCCCGCCAGGTTGCGATCGATGCGCTTGAGTTCGATGCCGGCCATGCAGCGCCGCAGGTCGGTGGGCGGGGTCTTGATGGGCAGCCGTTCGCCGTCGAGGAAGGCGCCTCCCCCCTCGATGGCATGAAAGGCTTCGTCGGCGCCCGGATCGTAGACCACGCCCAGGACGCTCTTGCGGTCCTTGATCAGGGCAACGGAGATGGCGAAATAAGGCAGACCGTTGACGAAGTTGCTGGTGCCGTCGATGGGGTCGACGCACCAGAAGGCCTCGCCGCCCATGTCCCAGACGTCCCGCTGTTCCGTCTCAGTCATCTCCTCCCCCAGCACCGGGTAGGGTGCGATGGCCTGGAGGCGGCGGAACAGGGCGTGCTGCGCGGCCACGTCCGCCTCGGTGAGCAGGCTGCCATCCCCCTTGCGCTGGTGCGCCACCTTCAGGTAGCGCGGCATGACCTCGTCGCGGCCGACCTCGCGGCAGGCGGCGATGACCTCCTCGACGATGTGGCTCAGGTCCGCCACTTGATGGAGCACCCCATGCTGGGAATCTGCTCGGCCGGACCGCGCTGGGTCTCGGCCACCTGCCGCATGGCCTCGAACAGGTCGCGACGGACGCCCTCCGGCGCCGTTTCCTTGCGGGACTCGTCCAGGCGTCCCCGGTATTGCAGCTGCAGATCGCGGTTGAAGCCGAAGAAGTCCGGCGTGCACACGGCGCCGTAGGCCCTGGCGATTTCCTGACTCCCGTCCAGCAGGTAGGGCATGGGAAAGTCCAGGCGGGCTGCCAGCTCCTTCATGTTATCGAAGCTGTCCTCGGGATATTCCGTGGGATCGTTGGCCATGATGGCGACAGCGCCGATGCCCAGCGCCTTCAGTTCCTTCACGTCCCGTACGATGCGCTCGATGACCGCCTTCACGTAGGGGCAGTGATTGCAGATGAACATCACCAATAGGCCGTTGGGACCACCCACGTCCTTCAGGGTGTAGGTCTTGCCGTCCATGCCGGGCAGGGCGAAATCCACCGCCTTCCAGCCAAAATCGCAGACGGGGGTTTCCATGCGCACCATGCCGCGACTCCCGTTGTATCGAACTGGCCGGATAATATCACCCGACCCGAGGACTCTCCCCATGCCACGCTTCCACTGCGACCTGCCCCTCGTTCCCGGCCGCCTCGTCGAACTGCCCGCCGATACGGCCAGGCATGCCACCGGCGCCCTGCGCCTGCGGGACGGCGACAACCTGACCCTATTCAACGGCGACGGCGCCGAGTACAAGGGCGTGCTGGAACTGCGCGGCAGGCTGGCCTTCGCCCGGCTGACCGCCCGCTCCGATCCGCAACGGGAATCGCCGTTGCGCATCGTCCTGGCCCAGGGCATCTCCGGCGGCGAGCGCATGGACATCACCCTGCAGAAGGCCGTTGAACTGGGGGTGGCGACCATCCTGCCCCTCATGATGCGGCGCACGGTGGTGAAGCTCAGCGACGAACGGGCCGAGCGGCGCCTGCGCCACTGGCGTGGCGTGGTCATCGCCGCCTGCGAGCAATGCGGCCGCAACCACGTTCCTGGAGTCGAGGAAATCCGGGACGCCTCGGTCTGGCTGCGTCAGATTCCTCCGGACCATGCCTACCGCTTCCTGCTCGACCCGGGAGGCGACGCGGGATTGGGCGAGTTGCCCGCCCCCGACGGCCCTGTCCTGCTCCTGGCCGGCCCGGAGGGCGGTTTCGACCCCGCCGAGCGCGATGCGGCAATCAGGGCGGGTTTCCGGCGCATCCGGCTGGGCCCGCGCATCCTGCGCACCGAGACCGCCGCCCTGGCCGCCATTGCGGCCATGCAGGCACGCTGGGGCGATTTCCGATGACTGGCAGGACATCTCAAGTTTTCCGGCCGGGAGCCGTAACACCGGCCATTCGACAAACGCACCTGGAGGACTAGACCATGGCGAAACTGGGGGAAGCGGACGCCGCATCCTTCGTGCAATGGTTTCGTGCGGCGGCGCCCTACATTCATGCCTTCCGCGGCAAGACCTTCGTGCTCGCCTTCGGCGGCGACGCCCTTGCCGATGGCGGCTTCGCGGGACTGAGCCACGATTTCAACCTGCTCAACAGCCTGGGCGTACGCCTGGTGCTGGTTCACGGCGTGCGCCCCCAGGTGGAGGAACGCCTGCATGATCTCGGCCTGGACGCCCTATACGTGCAGGACCGCCGCGTCACCGACGCCGAGACCCTGGAGCACGTCAAGGACGCGGTGGGCTCGGTGCGGGTGGATATCGAGAGCCTGCTTTCCGTCGGCCTGCCCAACACCCCCATGGCCGGCGCCGACATCCGCGTCGCCTCGGGCAACTTCGTCACCGCGCGGCCGGTGGGCATCGTCGACGGTGTCGACCTGCAGTTCACCGGCGAGGTGCGCAAGATCGCCGACCAAGCCATCGCCGACCGCCTCTCCGCCGGCGAGATCGTGCTGCTTTCGCCGCTGGGCTACTCGCCCACCGGCGAAGTGTTCAACCTGACCCTGGAGGAAGTGGCCACAGCGGCGGCCGTGGCCCTGCGTGCCGACAAGCTGGTCTTCCTGCTGGACCACGGCGATTGCCGCGACGCCAAGGGCAAGCTCATCAACCAGCTCACCGCCGCCGCCGCCCATCGGCTGACGCGCACCCTCCCCGACGGCGACCTCAAGCTCTACCTCCCCCATGCCGTGCGCGCCTGCCGCCAGGGTGTGCGCCGCGCCCACCTGCTGCCCCGCGCCCAGGACGGTGCACTGCTCATGGAATTGTTCACCCATGAAGGCGTGGGCACCATGGTGACCCGGGAGGAACTGGAAAACATCCGCCCCGCCAAGATCGAGGACGTGGGCGGCATCCTCTCGGTCATCGAGCCCCTTGAGAGCGATGGCGTGCTGGTGCGCCGCTCGCGGGAGCGCCTGGAACAGGAGATCGAGCAGTTCCTGGTGGACGAACTCGACGGCCGCATCGTCGGCTGCGTCGCCCTCTACCCCTTCGCCGACACCGGCGCGGGTGAGATGGCCTGCCTGGCGGTGGCCCCCGACTTCCGCCGCGGCGGCCGCGGCGACGCCCTGCTGGCCGCGGTGGAGGAGGCGGCCAGGGAGCTCGGGCTGGAACAGCTTTTCGTGCTCACCACCCGCGCCGCCCATTGGTTCATCGAACGCGGCTTCGTGCAGGCCGGGCCGGACGACCTGCCGGCGCCGCGCAAGGCCATGTACAACTGGCAGCGGCGCTCCAAGGTGCTGGTCAAACCCTTGCGCGAGGCCTGAGTTGCGCGGCGGGCGGATCCTGCTCGGCCTGCTCCTGGCCGGCTTGCCGGGCCTGGCGCTGGCCTTCACCGTCGGCGTACTGCCAATCCATACCTCGCGCGTGCTGGTGGAGCGTTATGAACCCCTGCGCGCCTACCTGGAGCGGGCCCTGCGACAGCCGGTGCGCATCGAAAGCGCCCCGGATTTCGCCCGCTTCCATGCCCGCACCCTGCGCGGCGACTTCGACCTGGCAATCACTGCCGCGCATTTCGCACGCATTGCGCAAAAGGACCTGGGCTTCCAGCCCCTGGCCCAATTCCAGCCCGACCACGATTCGCTGCTGATCCACAGCGTCGAGCGTCCCCTGGCCGTCCCAGGCGACCTGAAGGGCAAACAGTTGGCGACCATCGATCGCCTGGCCATCACCGTCATGGCCGCGCTGCATTACCTCGACGAGCAGGGCCTGGAGCCGGAACGTGACTACAAGATCGCGGAACACCGCACCCACGCCAGTGTCGCCCATTCCCTGGTAGCCGGCCTATCCGCCGCCGCCGTGACAACCAGCCAGGGCATGCTGCAGATCCCGGAAGACATACGCCGCAAGCTGGTGGTGCATAAGCACATCGCCGACGTACCGGCCTTCCTGTTCATCGCCAAGCCCGACCTACCCCGCGACCAGGCTGAGCGGTTGCGTGCCCTGCTGCTGGAATTCCCGCGCGAGGCAGAAGGCATCGCCTTTCTCGGACAGACCGGCTACACCACCCTTCGCCCCGTCAACGAAACCGTCATGAAGCGGGCCGACGCCTATATCAAGGGTGCCCGCAGGATGCTCAAGCCTTGAGCCGGGAACCCCTCCGCTTTCCCCTCTGGCTCAAGCTCACCCTGGCCGGATTCCTGGTGGAAGTCACCCTTCTGGCCGCACTGGTCGCAAGCTATCAGCGAATCGCGGAAACAGAACTCATCCTGCGCATCCAACAACGTGTCAGCGCCGTCACGCCACTGCTCAACGCCGCCCTTTCCGGGCCCTTGATGCAACGCGATTACACGGCCCTGAAGGCGATCATGGACGAGACCCGCGCGGGCAGCGACAGCTTCGCCTACCTGGTGCTCCTCGACACGGAGGGACGCCGCATCGTTTCCTCGGGATTGGCGCCTTCCCAACCGCTCCCTCCCTTGAACCCGGTCTATACCGCCGACGATCCCGACAGCATCCATGACACGGAGATCCCCATCGGCTTTCCAACGTTGAAATATGGCCGCCTGCGCTTTGGCATCCACACCGCCTTCCTGCTGCAGGCCAGGGAACGGGTTATCCGCACAGGGCTCTCGGTCGGACTGGCGGGCATGGTGTTGTCCTTTCCGTTTCTCGCCTTCACGGGGTACTGGCTGACGCGCCGCCTGAAGCAACTCACAGACGCCAGCCGGGCGCTGGCCGCCCAGGATTTCGACACGCGTCTGCCCGCCCCCGGCGCCGACGAAGTCGGCCAGTTGGCCGCCGCCTTCCGCGAAATGTCCCAGCAGCTGCGCGCACGCCTGGAGGAGCTCAAGGACAGCGAGCAGCGCTTCTTCGCCATCGCCCATTACACTTATGATCTGGAATTGTGGATCGAACCCGGGGGGCGGACCATCTGGGTCAATCCCTCGGTGGAGCGCATGACCGGCTACACGCCGGACGAATGCCTCCAGTTGCCCGGCTTTCCCCTGTCCCTGATCACGCCGGAAGGCCAGGAGGAAGCCGCCCGTCGCTTCCGCGAGGCCCTGCGCGGCAATTCCGGCGAAGGCTACCAGTTCCGCATGCTGCGCAAGGACGGCGGGCGCTTCTGGGCGTCGGTGAACTGGCACCCCATCTACAGCCGGGAAGGCCACTTCCTCGGCATCCGCGCCAGCATCCGCGACATTTCCGAGCTCAAGGACTCGGAGGAGCGCGCCCTGGAATACCTGGCGGGCACGGAGGCGGAGCGCGCCCGCCTGAAGGCGCTGTTGTCCGCCATGAACCTGGGCATCCTGTTCGTCGGCGCCGACGGCCGCGTGGTCTACCACAACCCGGCCTTCAACCATATTTGGCGTGTCCCGGAGCACAGGGAACTGATCGGCCTGGACAGCGATGCCACCTTCACCGCGTCCGCCTGCGAACTGGCGGATAGGGAAAGCTATCGGGCGCACCTCGGCCATATCCTCACTTATCGGGAGGAGGCCGACAGCTACGAGATCCTCATGCAGGACGGCCGCGTCGTGACGCAATTGAGCTATGCCGTGCTCGACCGGGAAAACCGCTTCCTCGGCTATCTGTGGATTTACGAGGACGTCACCAGCGAACGCCAGACCGCCGAGCAACTGCTCTACCTGGCCGAGCGCGACTCCCTGACCGGCCTCTACAACCGCCACCGCTTCCAGATCGAGCTTGAGCGCATGCTGGCTGAATCCGGCCGTCATCGCGCGCCATCCGCCCTGCTCTACTTCGACCTCGACGAATTCAAGGCCATCAACGACCACTTCGGCCACAGTGCCGGCGACGCCTTGCTGATCCGGGTGGCGGGGGAGGTTTCCGGCATGACCCGCCGCAACGAAATGCTCTTCCGGCTGGGCGGCGACGAGTTCGCCGTGCTCATGCCCGGCGCCGACCGCGGCCAGGCCGAGGCGCTGGCGGAACGCATCGTGCGCTCCATCGCCCAAATCCCGTTCCGTTTCGAGGGCCAGTCGCTGCACATCTCCTCCAGCCTGGGCATCGCCTTCCACCCGGAGCATGCCGCCGATCAGGATCAGTTGGTGGCCTGCGCCGACGCCGCCATGTACCAGGCCAAGCAGGCCGGCAAGAATGCCTGGCGGGCCTATCGGGCCGACCTGGACACCACGCCGGAGATGGTCAACCGCCTGTCCTGGAACGAACGCCTGGCGCACGCCCTGGAACACGACCTGTTCGAATTGCATTTCCAAGGCGTCTTTCACACCCGCAGCCGCCACCTGATCCACCTGGAAGCCCTGATCCGCCTGCGCGACAAGAGCAGCGGCGACCTCATCCCGCCCGGCCTGTTCATCCCGGTGGCGGAAAAGAGCAACAAGATCGTGGAAATCGACCGCTGGGTACTGCGGCAGGCGGTGCGCCTGCTGGCCGAGCGACCCCACGCGCCGCCCATCGCGGTGAACCTGTCCGGGCGTTCCTTCGACGACCCCGGCATGCCCGGCTATATCAACGACCTGCTGCGCGAGCACGGCGCCAACCCGGCCCGCCTGCTGATCGAGGTCACGGAAACCGCTGCCGTGTCGGACCTGGCCGATGCCGAACGCTTCATCGAGGCCCTGAAACAGGCAGGCTGCGGCGTCTGCCTGGACGACTTCGGCGCCGGCTTCGCCTCCTTCGCCTACCTCAAGCACATCCGCGTCGACACCATCAAGCTGGACGGCATGTTTATCCGCAACCTGCCCCACGACCACGACAACCAGGTTTTTGTGCGCGGCATGGTGGAAGTGGCCCGCGGCCTGGGCAAGAGCACGGTCGCCGAGTGCGTGGAGGACGAGGCCACCCTCATGCTGCTGGCCGACCTGGGCGTGGACAAGGCCCAGGGCTACCACCTCGACAGGCCCCAGGCCGACCACCCCGCACTCTCAAGTCCCGCGCCGGACCGCCGATGATTGCGGCAAGTGCCACCACCCCTGCCGGAGGCAAGCCATGAACCCGCCCGAACACGCCCATGCCGCCACGCTGGCCAGCCTGCACGATCTGGACCGGGCCATCGCCAGCCATTCCCAGTGGCTGGCCCGGCTCAACCGCCAGTTGATCTGCGGCGGCCAGGACACCGGCGACGACCGCGGTGAGGACGCCCACCTGCGCTGCGGCCTCGGCACCTGGCTGCACGGCCCCGGCAAGATCCACCTGGGCGGGGAACCCAGCTACGCCGCCATCGAGGTGGCGCACCAGTCCATGCACGGCATCGCCCGCCACCTTCTGGAAAGCCAGGCGGCGGGCCAGCCCATCGCCCCGGAGGATTACGACGCCCTGGTTGCCGTCGCCGGGCGCGTGCGGCAACTGCTGCGGCGCATGGAACAGGAACTCATGGAGCGGTTGGGCGCGGTGGACAAGCTCACCGGCGTCTGGAACCGACAGGCCGTGCATCTGCGCCTGGCCGAGGAGATCGAGCGGGTACAGCGCACCCGGCAGCCCTGCGTGGTCTGCTATGTGGACCTGGACAACTTTGCCCGCATCAACGAAACCTACGGCCAGCGCGCCGGCGACCAGATCCTCAAGGCCGTGGCCGCCTTCTTTGCCAACCACCTGCGCGGCTATGACACCATCTACCGCCTGGGCGGCGAGGAGTTCCTGCTCTGCCTGCCCACCACCGACCTGGATCAGGCCGGCATCCTGCTCAACCGCCTGCGCGAGGAACTGGCCGCGACGCCGTTCCAGGTTGACGGCCGCGACATCCGCCTGACCGCCTCCATCGGCGTGGTCAACCTGGACCCGATCTTCTTCATCGATGAGACCCTGGACCGGGTGGAACGGGCCCAGCTCATCGCCAAGTCCGAGGGCGGCAACCGCGTCTGCCTCTGGCACGACGGCCTGCCGGCGGCGGAAGCATAGGGCCGCATCACTTCCGCCGCAGCTTCAACTCCCCATCCTTGAAGGCCTTGAAAACGGTCTGGTAATAGGCCACCGCCTCGTCGCGGGCGCGCTCGTCCACCGCGGTGGGTGTGGCGTTTCCGTCCTGGTCGATGAAGAAGCTTTCCACCCGCCGCTTCGGCCCCAGCACCGTCAGGCGGCCTTCCTGCAGATAGCCGAGTTCCTGGTAGTTGCTGATGAAGGCGCGGGGCGGCAATCCCGCCTGTTCGAAAAGGGATTGACCAAAGAAATGGTCGTCGCCGGGCAGGCCCATGACGTCCAGCAGGGTGGGCGGAATGTCGATCTGGCTCGCCAGGCGCTCGCCGCGCCCCGGCGGCAGCAGGCGCGGCGCGTAGAGGATGAGGGGGATGTGGTAGCCGGGCACCGGCAGCTTCGACTTTCCGGCCGCCGAGGCGCAATGGTCGGCGACGATGACGAAAAGGGTATCGGCGAACCAGGGCTTCGCCCTGGCCTGCTCGATGAAGCGGCCGATGGCGTGATCGGTGTATTTCACCGCGCCGTCGCGTCCGCCCGGCGAGGGGATGTCGATGCGCCCGGCGGGATAGGTGTAGGGCCGGTGGTTGGAGGTGGTCATGATCTGGGCCAGGAACGGCTTGCCGGCCGCATGGCTGCGGTCCAGCCAGGCCAGGGCATTGTCGAACAGGAATTCGTCGGCCACGCCCCATACGTTCTCGAAGCCCACCGAGCCCTTGGGGAAATCGGTGCGGTCGATGACCTTGTAGTCGTTGCCGGCGAAATAGGCGTTCATGTTGTCGAAGTAACCGTAACCGCCGTAGATGAAATAGGTGTCGTAACCCTGCCGGCGCAGGATCTCGCCCACCGTGGCGAGGTGCTCGTTGCCGGGGCGGCGCACGATGGCCTGGCCGGGAATGGGCGGCGTGCCCAGGGACAGGGCCTCCAGCCCGCGCACGGTGCGGGTGCCGGTGGCATAGAGCCGGGTGAACAACAGTCCGTCCCGCGCCAGGGCATCCAGGCGCGGCGTCAGCCCCCGCCTGTTGCCAAACACGCCGAGATAGTCCGCAGAAAGGCTCTCCACGGTGATCAGCACGATGTTGCGCGGGGGTCGTCTGAAGGGCAGACGCTTTGCGTCGAACGATTCGCTTTCATCCGCATGGGGGGGCAGGGCCTTGGACAGAGGTTCCCTCTCCACCTTCAGCTCGGTCAGGATGCGGTGGGCTTCCGGAGCCGGCAGCGTTCGGTAGAAACGGTCGTATTCCAGTTCATTGCGGCGCAGGGCGGCGGCGAAGGTCATCAGGCCGTTACCGGCCAGCTCGTTGGCATAGGCATTCTGGGAAAAGCGCATCTGGTCGATGTCCGCCAGATGCCAGGCCATCCACGGCAGGGCCAAGGCCAGCAGGGCAAGGCCCGCCCGCTTCCAGCCGGCCGGTGCCCGGGGCCGCGCCATGATCCGGCGGCGCAAGGCCCAGGTAATGAGGGCGGCGACGAGGGCCACCCCCGTCAACAGGAGGCCCACCGGATAGGACTCCTGGATATTGCCGATCACCTCGTGGGTGTAGATCAGGTAATCGACGGCGATGAAATTGAACCGAGTGGCGAATTCCTCCCAGAAGGTCGCCTCGGCCAGGGCGCCGAACAGCAGCAGGGCCGTGGCCATGAAAAAGGCCAGGTAGCGGGCATAACGTCGCCAGGCAGCCAGTGTCGCGTGTTCGCGGCGAAAAGCCTCCAGCAGCAGCAAGGGCGCCATGATCCAGGCCAGGACCGCCAGGTCGAAACCGAAGCCGCGCAGGAACACGCCCGGCCAGAGCCCCGGCGGGACCTGGTTCAATCCTGTATAGAGGGCCAGGCCCAGGCGGGTGAGAAAAGCGATGCCGAGGAAGATACCCGCCAGCACCCCCATGGGATGGGAAAAACAGCGCCTCTTGATGGCCGGCCGCGGGAAAGACATGCGTGAACTACCGTAGGGGAACTGACGAATTCTATTCCCTCGAACTTATGCCGCGCTTATACGGAGATGGAACATAGATCGGTGGTCCGCCTGTCACCCGGTTAAAATACAAGGCTGTTTTTCTAAGGCTTTCCCATGCTCACCGCCTCCAACCTCACCATCCAGTTCGGCGCCAAGCCCCTGTTCGAGAACGTCAGCGTCAAGTTCGGCGACGGCAACCGCTACGGCCTCATCGGCGCCAACGGCTGCGGCAAGTCCACCCTCATGAAGATTCTGGCCGGCGTTTTGGAGCCCTCCGCCGGCAACATCGCCATCGACCCCTTTGATCGCATGGCCTTCCTGCGCCAGGACCAGTTCGCCTTCGAGGACGAGCGGGTACTCGACGTGGTGCTCATGGGCCACGCCGACATGTGGGCGGTGATGAAAGAGAAGGACGCCATCTACATGAACCCGGAGGCGACGGAAGAGGACTATCTGCACGCCGCCGAGCTGGAGGCCAAGTTTGGCGAAATGGGCGGCTACGACGCCGAGGCCCGCGCCGGCGAACTGCTGCTCGGCCTGGACATCCCCTCGGACAAGCACAACGGCCCCATGCGCGAGGTGGCGCCGGGCTGGAAGCTCAGGGTGCTGCTGGCCCAGGTGCTGTTCGCCAA
>Ga0233425_10005106_pt1 | contig 21173 bp, 17 predicted proteins | sample Watercolumn_Towu_2_FD_181712 | JGI IMG/M metagenome (GOLD analysis project Ga0233425, IMG submission 181712) | Freshwater microbial communities from Lake Towuti, South Sulawesi, Indonesia - Watercolumn_Towuti2014_140_MG | ecosystem: Environmental > Aquatic > Freshwater > Lake | place...
CCGGCGAGCTGAGCCGGCGCTATTGCGACGAGGCGGGCAGCCTCCACCAAGCCCTCGCCGGGCGGTGCGAGCGGGTGGTGCTGACGGTTGCCGGCCTGCCCCTGGTATTGAAGGGAGACCCTTTGTGACGGGCGAACTCGACTGGCTGAGCGCCGGCGCGGCACGGCCGGACCACGGCTGCGGCGCCGAAGCCGCCCGGCGTCAGGCACAATTGATCAAGCCACCCGGCGCCCTGGGCCGGATGGAGGCATTGGCGGTGAGGCTGGCGGCCTTGCAAGGGACACCGCTGCCGGCGGCCGATCGGGTCCACATCGCGGTGTTCGCCGGCGACCACGGGGTCGTCGCCGAAAGGGTGGCGGCCTTCCCTCAGGCGGTGACCGCCGCCATGCTGCCCTGCTTCGCCAAGGGAGTGGCGGCGATCGGGGTGCTCGCCCGGCAGTTGGGGGCGACTCTGGACATCGTCGATCTCGGCACGGTGGGACCGGTCCCGCCCCTGGACGGGGTCATCGACGCACGCCTCGGGCAAGGCACCGCCAACTTCGCCGCCAGCGCCGCCATGACTGGCGCACAGTTGTCCGGGGCGCTGCGGCAAGGGCGTGCCGCGGTGGAGCGGGCGCTGGCCAGCGGCACCCAGATCTTCGTCGGCGGCGAGATGGGCATCGGCAACAGCACCGCCGCCACCGCCCTGGCCTGTGCCCTGCTGCGGGAGCCGCCGGAACGGCTAGCGGGCCCCGGCGCCGGTCTGGACACCGGGGGAATCCGCCACAAGACCGAGGTGATCCGGCGGGCGCTGGCCCTCCACGACCGGGACGCCGCCGACCCGTGGGAAGCCCTGCGCCGCCTCGGCGGCTTCGAGCTGGCGGCCCTGGCCGGCGCCTATCTGGCGTGCGGCCGGCACGGTCTGCCGGCACTGGTGGACGGCTTCATCGCCACCGCGGCGGCGCTGGCGGCGGTGCGCATCGACGGCGGAACCGCAGATTGGCTGATCTACGCCCACCGCTCCGCCGAACCCGGCCACCACCACATCCTCCGGGAACTGGCGGCCGAACCGCTGCTGGACCTGGGGATGCGCCTGGGGGAGGCGAGCGGCGCCGCGGTCGCCGTGCCGCTGCTGCGGCTGGCTTGTGCCCTGCACCGGGAAATGGCCACCTTTGCCGAAGCCGGTATCGCCGGGCCCGCCGGATGAACGCCGGCATCCCCACCCTGGACCTGCTGCGCCACGGTGAAGTGGAGGGCGGCCGCCGCTTTCGCGGCAGCACCGACGACCCCCTCACCGCGGAGGGCTGGAATCAGCTCCGGGCCGCCGCCGCCGCCCACGGCCCCTGGGACCGCATCGTCACCTCGCCCTTGCAGCGCTGCCGGAAATTCGCCGAAGGCCTGGCCGCAGAAACGAGCCTGCCACTCACCGTCGAACCGCGCCTGGCGGAACTGCATTTCGGCGAATGGGAGGGGCTCGGTTTCGAGGAATTGTGCGTCTCCGCCCCCCTGGCCCTGCGCCGCTTCGTCGCCGACCCCTTCCGCCATCCGCCGCCCGGCGCCGAATCCCTGCCCGGATTCCGCCAGCGCACCCTGGCGGCTCTGGCAGACCTGGCCCGCCATGCCGGCGGCCGGGTCCTGGCCGTGACCCACGGCGGGGTGATCCGGATGCTGTTGTGCCACGTGCGGGAGTGGCCGGAGCAGCGTTTCCAGGAGATCGAGGTGGACTATGCGGCGCTTTTCCGGCTGCGTTTGCAGGACGGGCAATGGTGCGAGTGAACCGATTGCGCCATCGGGGCGAGACCCGGGCATCGTAGACCCAAGCCATGCGCGCCTTCGCCATCGCCCTGCAATTCCTTACCCGGCTACCGGTCCGTCTGAACCAACCGTACCGGACCGAAGAAGCGGGCCGCTCGCTGCTGTGGTATCCGGTGGTGGGACTGGTGATCGGGGCCATTCTGGCGGCACTGGGCTGGCTGCTCGCAGACCGCGGCGGGATGGTGCCGGCGGCCCTGGTGCTGGCCGGCTGGGTGGGACTCACTGGCGCCCTCCACCTGGACGGCCTGGCCGACAGCGCCGACGCCTGGGCCGGCGGCTACGGCGACCGGGAACGCAGCCTGGCCATCCTGAAAGACCCCCACAGCGGACCGGTTGCAATCGCCCTGCTGGTAACGGTATTGCTGGTGAAATTCGCCGCCATCGACCATTTGCTGGCGATGAATGACTGGGTTGAATTGGGAATGGCCCCGGTATTGGGCCGCTCCGCCATCCTGGCACTGCTGCTGACCACTCCCTATGTGCGAGTGGCCGGACTGGGGGAGAATCTCGTCAAGCAGCTGCCGCGCCGGGCCGTACTGGCTGTATTGATCGTCGTCGCGAGCCTATGCGTCTTGGCAACCCCTGTCCGGAGCGTGATTGCCCTGGCGGCTACGGCCATCGGATTTATCTTGCTACGCCGGCTGATGCTGGATCGTCTCGGGGGCACCACCGGCGATACCGCGGGGGCACTGGTGGAAATGACGGAGTGTGCGGTCCTGGTGGCACTTGCGCTCGTTTAGCCACGGCGGATGAACCCATGGGGCGACGAAAACTCGGCAACCTGCGATCCCTATCCTGAACTTGCAGCGCAGACATCAGGGTGTCTCGAATCCACGGAGCGGAGCCCCGCCCCTAGCAAGCGTCGCCTTCGAGATGCCCCTTCCGCCATTCTCGACCATTTCTCCCACCTGGCCTGGCGCACTGCCAGGGGCGCCTTGCGGTGGTCATCATCCTTTGGCCGAGGCCGAATCCATGGCGACAATGGCCATTGACCGGTAAACCAGCATGTTTCCATTGGCTCAACAGAGAGAATCACCCTATGAAAGTCTTTCTCAGCTACTCGCATCGGGATGATGCACTCGCTTCAAGGCTCGCAAAAGACATGGAGTCGGAAGGTGTGAGCGTATGGTACGGCGGTCGCGATAATCTTCCCGGAGATAACTGGGCAGAAAAGATCGGGCAAGCTTTGGCCGATTCGGATGTCATGGTCGTTCTGATCAGCGCCGACGCGCTTCAGTCCTCGTCCGTAAGGCGGGACATAGAATATGCGCTTGGCAAGAAGAATTACAAATACCGTGTTATTCCTGTCGTAGTTGGAGGCCAACAGCTGCTACAAGCGCCAGATTTTCCTCGGATCCTGAAAAAGCTCAAAATTCTCCAACTGCCGGAGGACGAACAAGACCAGGAGGGACTGAAACGCGTTGTCGTCGCTCTGCACCAAGTAGCCTAAGCCGGGAATGGTCGCTGTGAGGAGTGTACGGAGATGAATCCAGCAGAGTTGTTCTTGTCTCATTCAAACCGTGACAGGGCGCGCGCGGATGATGTTGCAGGAGTCCTGAAACGGCATGGTGTCCCGGTATGGTATAGTCGCGTCAATATTCGTGGCGCGCAGCAGTGGCATGATGAAATTGGTGCGGCCCTTAAGGGATGTGACTGGTTTGCAGTCCTTCTTTCGCCACAGTCTGTTCAATCAATGTGGGTAAAGCGGGAACTGTTGTTCGCGCTGCAGCAAAGCCGCTTTGAGGGTCGAATAATACCTATACTTATCCCCCGTGCGATGTAGATCAGCTATCCTGGACGTTATCGCTTTTTGAGGCCGTCGACATGACGAACGACTTCCAAGAAGGTTGCCGCGAACTACTACGGGCCTGGGGTATTGGATTTGTCCCGAGGTAAATGTGAGGAGCGAAGTAGTGAAGTAGCCTGGACGCAGCGAAGGGGAATCCAGGAATTCACTCGGAATTTGGCCTCAAATACTCAAACTGGCTATCCAGTTGAAGCAACTTAACGCTATATGTTGTAGTCGTGGCGATACACGGGCAAGCCAATCCAACTACCGGTGGTTTTAATCTTAGGGGAGCAACCATATGTTATTGAACGTTGCGCTAAGTGGATAGCCCGCATACTCAAATAGAAGTTTGGACGTCTTGGTAGCTTCCCGTTACCGAACTAGCTGGCTTGGTCCTTCGATGCGCGACGAGCGATCCTCACGGCTTTCCGATGAGAGCAAGGATCTTGGCCGTTGCATTGCTCAGCCCGCGTAGCTCCTACTCGAGCGATCGGAGAAGTGAAATCCCCAACCCGGCGCGATTTCGCCCCCCTGACCGCTCCTACGCTTGCCCCCAACGCAGGCCTGCCGGCGCCGGGAGCGCGCCGGCAGGCCTTCCTTTCTCTGGCTTCAAACCACCTTGAAGTTCCGCATCATGCCCATTTCCTCGTGCTCCAGGTTGTGGCAGTGGTACAGGAACAGACCGGTGAAGTCGTCGAAGCGTTTGAGCACCGTCACCTTTTCGCCGGGCAGGACCAGCACCACGTCCTTCCAACCGTCGTCGACGAAGCCGGGACGCATGGTTTCGTAACCGCTGCGGCGGTCCTCCCGGATCTTGCGCTCGATGATCTGAAACTGCTGGCCATGGATGTGCATGGGGTGAGCCATGCCGCCCATCCCCATTCCCATGCCCATGCCCATTCCGCCCTGAGCGTCGTAACCGTTGTCGAATTCGATGACCTGCAGGGTATTGAGCTTGACCGTCTCTTCCGGCGCCACCGCTTCCATCTCGAATTCCCGGCCGTTGAGCAGCCACTTCATCCGCTGCATGGAGATGCGGATGTTGCGCGGCGCATTCGTGTTCTCGGCCTGATCGCGCTGCAGCGCGGTGATGCTGGCCAGGCGCTCCGGTAGTTCCAGGTTGTCGCGCTCCTCCCGCATGACGTGGACCTTGAACACCGGGTATTCGCCCCCCAGGGGCAGGGCCGAGGCTTGCATCATGGCCATGCCGCCGTGTTCTTCCTCCCCTCCCCTCCCCTGGCCGCCTTCCGCCTTGCCGTCGCTGTGCTGCATCATGCCGTCGCGGCCCGGCCCTTCGCCGCCACGCCCCATCATGCCCATCATGCCGCCCGATCCGCTGGACCTGCGGCCCTGGCCTTCCCCGCCATGTCCCATCATCCCCATCATGCCACCGCCCTGGCCATTGGGCTTCCCTTCCTGGCCGTCGCGGCCGTGTTCCATCATCCCGCCGCCCTGGCGGCCGCCGCGTCCCTCTTTGTCGTGCTCCATCATTCCCATCATGTCGTCCCGACCCTGGCCCTGGCCCTGACCGCGACCATCGCCGTCGTGGCCCATCATGCCCATGCCGCCGCGGCCGCCCTGCGCCCCGCCCATGCCATCGCCGTGGCCCGGCAGCGCACCGGTGAAGGGCAGGCTCTTCATCACCATCTCCGAACCGATCTTGCGCCCGCTGAAGTCGGCCCACAAATCGACCCGCTCCCCCGGCGCCAGCATCAGGAAGGGCCGGGTCACCGGCCGCTCCAGCAAGCCGCCGTCGGTGCCGATAATGGTCAGCGGCGTGCCGTCATCCCACCCCAGCTTGTAGATGCGCGAGTTGGATCCGTTCAGCAGGCGCAGCCGGTAGGCCCGGGTCGCCACCGGCAACACGAAGTGCCGCTTGCCATTGATGATCAGCTCGTCGCCGAGGAAACCCATGTGGCGATCGCGCATGGACTGTCCATAACGGAACTGGTTGCTGCCGTCGAAACTGCGGTCCTGCAGCACCACCGGCAGGTCATATTCGCCACGGGGCAGGTTGAGGGCCTTTTCCTCCGGATCGCTGACGATGATCAGCCCGGCCAGACCCTTGTACACGTGGTGGGCGGTCAGCTCGTGGGTGTGGGCATGGTACATGTAGGTACCGGCGCGATTGGTCAGCTCGAATTCGTAGACGTAACCGCCGCCGGGCGGCACGTCGTACATGGGATGTCCGTCCATCGCCTGCGGTACGTGCAGGCCGTGCCAGTGGATGATGTTGCGCTCCGGCAGCTCGTTCCTGAAGTGGAAGCGGATCTTTTGTCCCTTCTCCAGGAAGAAGATCGAGCCCAGATGGGTGTCGGCCAGGTTGGCGACGGTATGTTCCGGGCCCTTGAGCACACTACCCCGGTAGGTCCAGACCTTGGTGGGGACTCCCGGCAGGATGTGGGCTTCGGTTTCGATCGCCTTCAGCTCGATTTCCACGTCCGGATGGAAATCCGCCGACGCCTCCCGCGCGAACTTGCCGCCCGCCTCGGCGAATACCCAGCGCGGCAGCACGGCGGCGGACAGGGCGCCGAGGCCGGCGAGTTGGAGGAACTGGCGGCGTGACTGGTCGGTGATATCGTGCATGGCTAACCTCCTCGTGTGACGGCCCGGCCGCTGGCGGACCGGTTTTCTCGTTATCGATTTCGCATGGTCCCGGGACATACCCGTGTCCGCCCCGGAAGATGTTGTGCCTGGCCCGCATCGGTTGCGATCCGGGCCAGAACGCATCAGCAATTTCTCATAAACCGGTGGCCGCCGCCACCGGAAAACACGGTTTCGCGGCAAGCTTTCCACCCGGCGCGAACCACTCCGGCAACCGCATGATTTTCATGAGGTCCGGAAGCCCCGGTTGCGGTGCGCCCGGGCAGGACCCGCCCGATTCCCGCTAACGCCGTTCCAGCACCAGGAAACGGTAGTGGAAAAATACGGTCGGATCGTTGTCGATCACCTGCGCTTCCAGCTCCAGCCAGTCTTCCCGGCGAAATTCCGGAAACAAGGTGTCACCGGGAAACTCCCGCTCGATCAGGGTGAGATAGAGCCGGTCCGCCTTCGGCAGTAACTGCTCGTAAAGGGTGGAGCCGCCGATGACCATCAGCTCCGGCGCCGCCGCCGCCGCCTCCAGCGCCGCTTCCAGGCTATGGACCACGGTACAGCCCGGCGCCGCGTAATCGCGGTCCCGGGTGAGCACGATGTTGTCGCGTCCCGGCAGTGGCCGACCGATGGACTCGTGGGTGTGGCGCCCCATCAGAATGGGCTTGCCCAGGGTGATGCGCTTGAAGCGCCGCAAATCGGCGGAGAAGTGCCAGGGCAGGCGATTGTCCACGCCAATGACGCGGTTGGACGACATCGCCACGATCAGGGACAGTTTCATGGCTGCGGCATTGTCAAAAACCGGATTATTTCATACCGCGGGTATCCCGCCATCGCCGGTTTCCCGGCCGAATCGGGGAGCAGGCGGGTGGGCACTGGATTGACTCCGCCGATCTTGCGGCGAAGACCCGGCAAATGAAGGCTGCCGGTCCTGCCACGAGGCACAGGGACCGGGACAACGGAACAGAAGCAAGGGAAGGACGAGCCGTAGAGGCTCGGGATGAGCAACCGGACCCGGTGTATGGTCGTGCAATTGCCCTTCTAGTCGGCACTCCGAGCGCTGCAGCGAGGCACCGGCGAACCGGGCGACTGCTGGCTGCTGTCAACAGGTCCCGCCGGGAAACGGAAGGGTTCGGCGCAGCCGGTGGAAAAACTGGGGATGAATGGAATCGGTGTCTCCTTCACCATGATGACGTCCGCCGGGAACCACGCAGCCGGCCCATTCCGGACCACGCATTCGACCGACGGACATCCGGGCCTGCTAGAACGAGAAATAGGAGTTCGGGCATCTCTTCAGCTTGTTGGACACCTTGTTGGGACCGCCGCGGCTGCCGATACCGGTCGCCAGGGTGCCTTCCAGCGACCTGCCGGCGGTGAGCAGTGTGTCGGAAGTGATCTTGGTGGCCGAAAGGCCGTTGTTGTTCTTGCTGGTCTGATAAGAACGGACTTGAGACATGGCTTGCGCTCCAGGTTAGGGTTAACGGATACGGTGCTCGTCGCTGAGGAGTTCGGGGTCCGCTACGGACCAACACCCCTTGGAATCCCCCGGACAGCGCCCCCGGGACGGTACTGGCGAGATCCATCGTGGATTTCTCAGCACCCCGCCGAATCCATCGGCCTTCCCCAAGGAAGCCCTCCCGCAAGTGGGAGATTCGGGCATTATTTCCCCAACGGCAACTTATTGTTCCGAATTCATCCGGCGCCCGCAATAGCAATCTTTTGATTTTTGTCATAAGCGAAGCTGATGAAACGGCTCAGAGGAAGCAGGGGGCGCCGCCGACAAGGGGATTCGGTACTCCCCGATCAGTGGCAAGGGAGAAGCCACGTTGACAGGAAGGCGCCGGCATGCCGGCGCCCAGCCGGTCGCCCGCAACCTCGAAGGCCGCCGCATTGTCGTGCTGATCCCCGCCTCGTCGAACCGCCGGTCCGATTGCCATTCCCGCGCCAGCGGGTATCATCCGCGCCCTGGCGCAATCACCGATCGAGTACCCACCGTGCACATCCACATCCTGGGCATCTGCGGCACCTTCATGGGCGGACTGGCGCTGCTCGCCCGGGAACTGGGTCACCAGGTCAGCGGCTCCGACCACAACGTCTACCCTCCCATGAGTACCCAACTGGAACAGCAGGGCATCGCCCTGTTCAACGGGTATTCCGCCGCCAATCTGGAAAACGCGCCGGACCTGGTGGTGGTGGGCAATGCCCTCTCGCGCGGAAATCCGGAGGTGGAATCGGTGCTGGATCGGGGGCTACCCTATGTTTCCGGCCCGGAATGGCTGCACCACGCGGTGTTGCAGGAGCGCTGGGTGCTGGCGGTGGCCGGCACCCACGGCAAGACCACCACCACCAGCATGCTGGCCTGGATCCTGGATGCCGCGGGCCGCCAGCCGGGCTTCCTGATCGGCGGCATTCCCGTCAATTTCGGTCTTTCCGCGCGGCTCGGCCAGGCCCCCTTTTTCGTCATCGAGGCGGACGAATACGACACCGCCTTCTTCGACAAGCGTTCCAAGTTTCTTCATTACCGGCCGCGCACGGCCATCCTCAACAACCTGGAATACGACCACGCCGACATCTTCCCGGACCTGGCGGCGATCCAGCGCCAGTTTCACTACCTGGTGCGGACCATCCCCGGCAACGGCCGGGTCATCGCCCCGGCGGCCGACGCCAACGTGGCGGAAGCACTGCGGCAGGGCTGCTGGACGGCGGTCGAACATACCGCGCTGGAGGATGAGACCGGCTGCCGCTGGCAGGCACGGCCGGCGGCGGCGGACGGCAGCCGCTTCGAGGTGTTGGTCGATGGCGCGCCACGGGGTGAGGTGGATTGGGAGTTGAGCGGCACCCACAATGTCCGCAACGGGTTGGCGGCCATTGCCGCCGCCCATCACGCCGGCGTGGCGGTGGCGGATGCGGTCGCCGCCCTCGGTGCCTTCCGCAACGTCAAGCGGCGCCTGGAAGTCCGCGCCTGTGTGGGCGGCATCACCCTCTACGACGACTTCGCCCATCACCCCACTGCCATCGCCACCACCCTCGACGGTTTGCGCCGACGCATCGGCTCGGCCCGGCTGATCGCTGTGCTGGAACCACGCTCCAATACCATGAAGATGGGGGTTCACGCCGCGACCCTGGCCGATTCCCTGGAGGCCTCCGACGCCGCCATCGTCTATCAGCCGGACGATCTCGGATGGGATGTGGCGGCGGCGGTGGCGGGCCGGCCCAGGGTATCGGTCAGCCGCTCCATCGACGCCATCGTCGCGCGGCTGAGAAACGAGTGCGCCGCCGGCGACCACGTGGTGTTCATGAGCAACGGCGGCTTCGGCGGCATCCACGGCAAGACCGAAGCGGCGCTGCGGGGACCCTGACGATCCCGGCCCGGCTCCGGTAGCGGGCAGTCGTTTCCTCCCGCACCGGCCATCCGGTTGCTTTCCCCGCCGGGGCTAGCGGCCCCGCCCCGCCAGCGGCGGACCGTCGGCGTCCACGCTGCAGCGGCGCAGCAGCAGCCGCAGGCGGTAGAGCATGCCGATACCGAGCACCGTCAACACCCCCAGCAGGAATTCCCGGTGGGCCAGGGCCAGATCGGCGATCTCCGCCCGCACCGCCGGTGTCAGCTCCCGGTATAGCAGATAGCCACCGACGCTGGCCACGAACAGGCCGAAGCCGCGCCGCAGCCGCGCCGGACTGACCCGCTGCGACAGCAGGCCGCCGGCCAGGCTGCCGGCGACCGTGGCCGCGGTCACCAGGCCGGTAACCCGGTAGTCCAGTTCGACATGGCTGGCATACCCGGCCAGGGCGGAAAACGACTGCAGCGCCACCACCAACAGGGAGGTCCCCACGGCGGCGCGCATCGGCAGACCGCCGAGCAGGTTGAGCGCCGGAACCACCAGGAAACCGCCGCCCGCTCCCACCAGCCCGGTCACCGTGCCCACCGCCATGCCGTCGAACAGGATGGGCAGGATCGGCAGCCGCCGCGGGCACAGGGTCCGGGCCGCGGCCGCTTCGGCCGGCTCCGCCCTGAGGCCGCGCAGCATGGCGGCGGCGGTGGCCAGCATGATCAGACCGAACAGCAGCAGCAGGACCGGCCCCGGCACGAACGCGGCCAGCCGCCCGCCGCCGTAAGCGCCGGCCATGCCGGCAGCGGCGAACAGCGCGCCGGTCTTCCAGCACACCCTTCCGCCGCGGGCATGGCTCAGCATGGCGACCATACTGGTGGTGCCGACCACCACCAGTGAAGTGGCCATGGCGGTCTTGACCGGCATCGCCGCCAGGTACACCAGCAACGGCACGGTCAGCACCGAGCCGCCGCCGCCCAGCATCCCCAGCAGCAGCCCGATCCCCAGGGCCAGGGTCAGGATCAGGGTCATGCTTCAGATCCTGCCGCAAGCCTGATTGGCCGGCAGCGCGACATCGATGTACTTCGGATGGGCCAGATTCAAGCCATCCATGATGGCGATGAATTCCGCCCGGCTCTTGCCACCACCGAGCCGGGGATTGCCGGCCAGCTCGACGCCGATGGTGGAATGACTGCGGCCCTGGTAGTCGTGACCGGGGAAAACCACGGTTTCCGGCGGCAGGGTGAACAGCTTGGCGTGAATGCTGTCGTACAAGCTTCCGGCGTCCCCCTGCTGGAAGTCGGTGCGGCCGCAGCCGCCGATGAACAGGGAATCGCCGGTGAACACCCGGTCCGCCAGAACGTAGCTGACGCAACCCAGGGTATGGCCGGGGGTGTGGCGCACCTCCAGTTCCAGCTCGCCCACCTGCAGGCGGTCGCCGTCCGCCACCAGCAGGTCGGCGCAGTCCGCGCCACCCAGCCGGTGCACCACGCTGCGGCTGCCCAGCCGTTCCCGCAGCCGGCCGGCTGCGGTGACGTGGTCGGCGTGGACATGGGTCTCGAGGGTGTATTTCAGGGTCAGCCCCAATTCGGCGAGCAAATCCAGATAGCGCTCCAATTCACCCGCCACCGGATCGATGAGGGCTGCTTCCTGGCTGCTTGCGCAGGCGATGAGATAGCTGTAGGTGCAGGTTTCGGGCTCGAACAACTGGCGAAAAATCATGGCGGCCTCCGGTATGATGGTTGTTGGACACGGTGGAGCAGAAGTCGTGCCGAAACCAGGAAGCGCCCATCCTGCAGGCGGATCGGCGGCTTCTCGGGGCACCAGCCGTGAGCCGGTCTGCAACAGCCGTTACAATCTGAAACCCATGAAACGGACCTTGAAACGCCCATGACCCGCGCCCTTCCCTCCCTCGACGGCTGGCTCGGCCAGGTCGGCCCCGCTGCCGCCGTCGAAGCGCTCACCGACATGTTGGACTGCGGGGTGGTCTACGTGGTGGACGGTACCGGCCGTATCCTGTTCTGGAGCCGCGGCGCCGAGCGCCTGCTGGGCTTCCGGGCGGACGCCGTGATCGGGCGGGACTGCCGTGACATCCTGCGCTGCGAACAGCCGGAGTCCCTCTGCGGCATCGCCGAAAAAGTGTCCATACAGGGTCAGGCGCTGGAGATCGAAGCGGCCGGCGGCCGCATTCGGATGCGGCGTTCCGGCCGCGCCTTCTTCGATGGTGAGGGCCGCTTCGCCGGCGCCGTCGAGGTCCTTTGGCCCGAGACCGGCAGCGCCACCCAGTTGGTGGAGGACGACGAGACCCTGGTGATTCACGGCATTCTCACCAAGGACCGATCCATGAAGGAGGCGTGCCGGGTCATCGCCAACGTCGCGGTCACCGAGGCCACCGTGCTGATCCGCGGCGAGACCGGTTCCGGCAAGGAGTTGGTGGCGCGCGCCATCCACACCGAGAGCCTGCGGCGGAACAAGCCATTCCTGGCGGTGAACTGCGCCGCCATCACCCCCACCCTGCTAGAAAGCGAGTTGTTCGGTCATGTGCGGGGTGCCTTCACCGGGGCGGTCAAGGACCACGCCGGGGTGTTTCAGCGTGCCAACGGCGGCACCCTGTTCCTCGACGAAGTGGCCGAACTGCCTCTGGAATTACAGGCCAAGCTGCTGCGCGTCCTGCAGGAGCGGGATTTCATCCCGGTCGGCGGTGACCGCGCCGTCCGGGTCGATGTCCGCATCGTCGCCGCCACCCACCGTTCCCTGCGGGAGCAGTCTCAGGCCGGACGCTTCCGGGAAGACCTCATGTACCGCCTGCGGGTCGTTCCCATCTTCCTGCCGCCGCTGCGCCAGCGCCACCAGGATATCAGCCTGCTGCTGTGGCACTTCATCGACATCCACAATCTGGCCGGACGCCGCCGGGTGGTACGGGTCGATCCGGCGGCGATGCGGATGCTGCTGGAATACCCCTGGCCCGGCAATGTTCGGGAATTGCAGAACGTGGTGGAGTACGCCTTCGCCGTGGGCCGCAACGAAACCCTGCGGCTGGAGGAACTCCCCCCGGAATTCCGCGAGGAGCGGACTCCCCAGGGTTTACCCGTATCCCAGGCCGTCGCCTCCCTGCCCGACGAAAAGACCCGCATCCGGCAAGCCCTGGCGGTGACCAACGGCAAGGTGGAAGAAGCCGCCCAACTCCTGGGGATGAGTCGCGCCACCTTTTGGCGCAAGCGCAAGTCTTACGGTTTCTGAGCAATCGCGAAACCGGCCGCAACCTCCGCCATGGAGTCGCTGCTGCCGGCCGCGCCGTCTGGCGAAAACCAACTATGATGAAACTCATCCGCGGGCAGTGCCGCGCAGACCAGCTACCGGATCAGCCCTCTCCCGGCGTCCGGTGTCGTCGCACCCGCCGCCTGCGTCTGGATTCCACCCCCATTACAACCGGTTGCAGCCTCATGGCTAAGATCTATTGTCCTTACTCCGAAGAAGCCCTCGAGAAGATCAAGGCGCGCGCCCAGGAACTGTATGCCCGGCTAACGCGGGACGGCGACGAAATCAAGCTCGACGGCGAGATTCTGGGCCGCGTGCTGCACAACGACGAACTCGGCTACGTCGGTTTGCGGCTGGTGGGCGACAAGTACACCCCCTTCCCCCATGCCTTCGCCCGCCGCTCCCACGCCATCCGCTACACCAAGCGGCAAATTTCCTTCGGCCGCGCGGTGACGGAAATCCTCACCGAGGAGGAATACTCCAAGCTGGTCGATGCCCTGTGGAACAAGCCACCCGATGCGGTCCTCATCGACGACTTCGTCGCCCTCAAGCACCTGGACCCCAAGCCCGTCGATTGACCTCTTCGTAGGTTGGGCAAAAGCGCAGCGTTGCCCAACAATCCGGTCGCGATGTTGGGCACGGCAAGACGTGCCCAACCTACCCATGGCGGTCACGCCAACCGCCTTGAATTCCCGCCGATTGAGCCCCACTTCCGGATCGATCCGATCCTGATCCCTCGTAGGTAACGACCATGCGCATGGACAAACTCACCAGCAAGTTCCAGATGGCCCTGGCGGAAGCCCAGAGCCTGGCCTTGGGCCGCGACCACCAGTTCATCGAACCGGTTCACGTCATGCTGGCCCTGCTGGACCAGGAAGGCGGCAGCGTGCGCCCCCTGCTCAGCCAGGCCGGCGCCAATGTCAACCAGCTACGCGCCGTCCTCCTGGAAACCCTCGACCGCATGCCCAAGGTGGTCGGTTCCGGGGGCGACGTGCAGATTTCCAACGATCTGTCGCGGGTGCTCAACCTCACCGACAAGCTGACCCAGAAGCGGGGAGATCAGTACATCACCAGCGAGATGTATCTGGTGGCAGCATTGGAAGACAAGGGCATGCTGGGCGAGATGCTGCGCAAGGCAGGAGCCGACGCCAAGGCGCTGGAACAGGCCATCCTGGCCCTGCGCGGTGGCCAGTCTGCCAGCGACCCGAACGTGGAGGAACAGCGCCAGTCCCTGAAGAAATACGCCATCGACCTGACCGAGCGAGCGGAACAGGGCAAGCTTGACCCGGTGATCGGTCGCGACGACGAGATCCGCCGCACCATCCAGGTGCTGCAGCGCCGCACCAAGAACAATCCGGTACTCATCGGCGAACCCGGCGTGGGCAAGACCGCCATCGTCGAGGGCCTGGCCCAGCGCATCATCAACGGCGAAGTGCCCGAGGGCATCAAGGGCAAGCGGCTGCTGTCCCTGGACATGGCGGCCCTGATCGCCGGCGCCAAATACCGCGGCGAATTCGAGGAGCGCCTGAAAGCGGTGCTCACCGAGATCGCCAAACAGGAAGGCAAGGTCATCCTCTTCATCGACGAACTGCACACCATGGTGGGCGCCGGCAAGGCGGAGGGAGCGATCGACGCCGGCAACATGCTCAAGCCCGCCCTGGCCCGGGGTGAACTGCATTGCGTGGGTGCCACCACCCTGGACGAATACCGTCAGTACCTCGAAAAGGACGCGGCTTTGGAACGCCGTTTTCAAAAGGTTCTGGTGGACGAACCCAACGTCGAGGACAGCATCGCCATCCTGCGTGGCCTCAAGGAGAAGTACGAGGTCCACCATGGCGTCACCATCACCGACCCGGCCATCGTCGCCGCAGCCACCCTGTCGCACCGCTACATCACCGACCGCAACCTGCCGGACAAGGCGATAGACCTGGTGGACGAGGCCGCCAGCCGCATCCGCATGGAGATCGACTCCAAACCGGAGGAGATGGACCGGCTGGAGCGCCGGCTGATCCAGCTCAAGATCGAGCGGGAGGCCCTCAAGAAAGAGACCGACGAGGCCTCCCGCAAACGCTTGGAAGCGCTTCAAGAAAACATCGCCGAAGCCGAACGCGACTACGCCGACCTGGAGGAGATCTGGAAAGCCGAGAAGGCCTCGTTGCAGGGTACCGCTGCCATCAAGGAGAAGCTGGACAAGGCCCGCTCCGACATGGAAGTGGCGCGCCGTGCCGGCGACCTGACCCGGATGTCGGAACTCCAGTACGGCGAGATCCCCAAGCTGGAAAAGGAACTGCAGTCGGCCGAGCAGGCGGAACACGCCGAAAAGCAGTTGCTGCGCAACCAGGTCACCGACGAGGAGATCGCCGAGGTGGTGTCCAAATGGACCGGCATCCCGGTCGCTAAGATGCTGGAAGGCGAGCGGGAAAAGCTGCTGCAGATGGAGACCAATCTGCACCAGCGGGTGGTAGGCCAGGACGAGGCCATCAAGGCCGTCAGCGACGCTATCCGCCGGTCTCGTGCCGGACTTGCCGATCCCAACCGCCCCAACGGATCGTTCCTGTTCCTGGGCCCCACCGGCGTCGGCAAGACCGAGCTGTGCAAGGCACTGGCGGAATTCCTGTTCGACACCGAAGAAGCCATGGTGCGCATCGACATGTCGGAATTCATGGAAAAGCATTCCGTGGCCCGCCTGATCGGCGCACCACCCGGCTACGTGGGCTACGAGGAGGGCGGTCATCTCACAGAGACCGTCAGGCGCCGCCCCTACTCGGTAATCCTGCTGGACGAGGTGGAGAAAGCCCACCCCGATGTGTTCAACATCCTGCTGCAGGTGCTGGACGATGGCAGGCTGACCGACGGCCACGGCCGAACCGTGGACTTCCGCAACACTGTGATCGTGATGACCTCCAACCTGGGTTCCGACCGCATCCAGGAACTGGCAGGGGAAGAGAACTACGCGCTCATGAAGGCGGCGGTGCTGGAAATCGTGGGGCTGCACTTCCGCCCCGAGTTCATCAACCGCATCGACGAGGTGGTGGTGTTCCACCCCCTGCAGAAGGAGCAGATCCGCGCCATCTCTCACATCCAGATCGGCCGCCTGCGGCGGCGCCTGCAGGACCGCGAGCTGGCCCTGGAAGTCAGCGACGCCGCCCTGGACCGGCTGGGGGAGGCCGGCTTCGACCCGGTCTACGGCGCCCGCCCCCTCAAGCGCGCCATCCAGCAACAGCTGGAAAACCCGCTGGCCCAGGAAATCCTCGCCGGCCGGTTCGAGCAGGGCGATACCGTCCGGGTGGATGTGACGGGTTCGGAACTGGCGTTCAGCAAGGTCGAGTAGGCGGGCGAGCCATGGCGGATTCGCCCGGAATTTGAGGCAGGCCACCAGAATAGCCTGCCGAATCCAGCCGCCCTGATCGAAATCCTGTCACCTTCCTCGGAAGCCTGCGACCGCGGCGGGACGTTCGAAAACTACCGCAAGATCGCCTCGCGGCGGGCATGCCTGCTGGCGACGCAGAAAAATCCACACTGACCGATCGCTGCCTGCGGCAGGGCAGCAAGGTCTCTGGCACCAGCCAGGCACCCTCACAGCTTGCTGTGCGCGATCCCCAACTCCTCGCCCCGCTCCCAGGCGCGCCGGCCAAGGTCGTAGTGGTAGATGGAGAATAAAAGTGTATACAGCCTCATGCCCACTGCCAGAAACGGCCAGCGCTCGGCAGCCTTGATCAGCGGAACGACCAGGAGCGGAATCGTACAGGCGTTGGCAAGCAGATTCCTGACCGCCATGACCCAAACCATCTCCAGGTAAGGCCACCCGCCGTCGCCGGGAGTCAGATGTCCGGACTTGGCCTTTACCCAGACTTCCGGAACGTGCCGTTCAAACTGACGCCAATAATATCCCTCGGTGACGGCACGATGGGCGACCGCCTCCATCGTGACCGGATGATAGTGGTAACCCACGGCCCGCCGGTTTCGCTCCAGCCGCATCCCCTGCGACTTGAGCCGATAACCCAGCTCCAGATCTTCCAGAGATGCCGGCGGCCACTCCCGAAACATGCCGTGACTCATCATGAAGGACTTCTTGAAGGAAAGATTGCTGACAAAGAAGAAACCGTGCCGGAGATATTTCTTTTCGCCTTCGAACATCCGGTTCATCATGCGGTTCCAGTTCCGCTGGAATGCGCTATCCGGCATATCCGGAGACTGCACGAGCAGTCCCGAAACCATCACATTCTCCGCCGGGTGCTCCCGATGCGACCGGACGTGTTCCGCGACGAAATCGGGAGCAGGCAGGACGTCGGCCGCCAGCATGATCACCAGTTCGTGCGACGCCGCTGCGATACCGCGGTTGTGGGTCGCCCCCGGGCCGGCATGGGAGTCTTGCAGCAGGGTCAACCGGTAAGGCAGTTCCGGCAGGAGCGACGACACCATCTGGGTCAGCCCGTCTTCCGAGCCGTCGTCGGAAATCACCACCTCCATCAGATCGGCCGGGTAGGACTGCTCCGCCAGTTTCGACAGGACTGCCCGGAGAGTCTCCTTGCGGTTGAAACTGCTGATCTCGATACTGACAGGCAGGAACATGGCTGGTCTCGGCGGGGTTCCACCGACGCTATGGACACCGCGTCGTGACCTTTACTGCGGCAACGGCTTGGCGACGGGGAGACCGAACTGCTAGCATTTCCGGGATTTTCCAACGGGAGTATCGGGAAAACCATGGCTGTAACGGGCCGCATCGCAGCGTCAAGGCCGACCCCGCGGGTTCTCGCTCGCAGCGGGGATGAATATCTGGTCGCCGGTGTCGTCCACTGTCATACCACTTTCAGCGACGGCCAGCATCGCCCGGAAAACCTGGTCGCCCTGGCCCATGAAAAAGGCCTCGGCGTGGTGGTGATCACCGATCATCACTTCGAGAGTTGGCGTTATCGTTTCGGCATCCGAGTAAACCGCCGGTCGGTGCTGGATCATGGCACGAAGGCCTATTTGGACGCAATTCACGCCGCCGCCCTGCAGACTCCGGGCCCCATCGTCTGTCCCGGGATCGAGGTGGTACCGCAATACCGCTGGGCAGGCATCCCTCCCTTTCTGCGCTGCCTGGTGGCCAAGACGGCCGTGATCTACGGCATCGAGGATGCGGGCATACTCGACCAACTTCCGGTCCGTCTGGACGGCAAGGGGCGGAGCGAGGCGGAATCGACCCAGATCGCACAGTCGTTGATCGACTATGTCGGAGACCACGGCGGCCTGTTCTATTGGTCCCATCTGGAAACGGCAGAGAAAACCAGCTTCTTGACCGCTTCCCTGCAATACCGCCCCAACCCGGAACTGCTCCAGAACACCCGCCGATACACCGGTTTCGGCTGCTTCCCCGGAGGCACGGGCGTATCCACGGAAGCCGGTGGCTACTGGGACCAGCGTCTCGGAGAAGCTGTTGCCGCAGGCACCCGAAATGGCCCCTGGGTACTCGGCGAGGCCGATTTCCACCGGGGTGACAGCGATGAGCCGTACCAAAACATCTGCAACCCCACCACCGTGTTCTCCCTGTCCGACCTGAACGCCCCTGCGGTGACCGACGCGCTCGCCCACGGCCGCATGTATGCCTATCGGGGGCGGCACTTCGACCAATCCTTGCTGGAGGTCTATTCCATCACTTTCCCCAACGGCGGCGCTGTTGCCAAGTCCGGGCAGACCCTGCGGGGGCGGGGAACTCCCTGGCTGCAGATTCGGGTTTCCGGATTCCAGGGCAGCTGCGTGATACGCGTGGTCTGCGACGGGCGGTTGCTGTATGAATGTTCCGGCAGGGAACTGGAAGTGCGACTGCCGGCGCCGGACCGAACCGGCTATGCTTGCCGCGCGGAAATCGTCTCGCCCGCGGGCGAGCGCATCATGACCAACCCCATTTTCGTGCTGGGAGCCGAGGACTTTTGAATTCTGCCGTGGAGAAAAATCCGATTGCGCGGGGTGCCGTCCTGGTCACGGGCGCCTCATCCGGGATTGGCAAGGCGATCGCTCTAAACCTCCGGAACCGGGGGTATCGGGTATTCGCCTCGGTTCGCAGCCGCGCCGCCCGCAACGAGTTGGAGCAAGCCGGCTGCGAGCCGGTGGAATTGGATGTGACCGATCCGCGCAGCCTGACGGCAGCGCGGGAACATCTGTTGACCACACTGGGCCGTGAGCGCCTGGCCGGCGTGATCAACAACGCCGGCATTCTTGCCGCGGGCCCCTGGGAGCAGATCGAGTTGGACGAAGTCCGCCGGATCCTGGAAGTGAATTTCGTTGGCGCAGTCGCCGTCACCCAGACTTTCCTGCCCCGGTTGAGAGCCGATCGGGGCCGCTTGCTCTTCATCGGTTCGGTCGCGGGCCGGATCGCACCGCCTTTCGTGGGTGCCTACGCCGCGTCGAAGTTTGCCGTCCGCGCCTTGGCGGACAGCCTGCGCCGGGAAGTGGCCGCCTTGGGCGTGCCGGTGGTCCTGGTCGAAGCGGGATCGATCCGCACCGGGATGCGGGACAAGGTGAGATTCGAGCGGGACGTGGACGAGGCGTATCGCATGCCGTTCGCCTCGTTCCAGCGGCATTTCCGAGAAGGCAGGCAGGCAGGGCTGGCTCCCGAGCAGGTGGCGAACGCCATCGCCGGTATCATGGACGATGTGGCGCCGCCCGCACAATTGCTGGTATCCGAGCGGCCGAGCCTGTTGTACCGCATCTACCTCGGCCTGCCGGTCCGCTGGGTGGATGCCCTGATCTCCTGGCGCATGGGTAGGGCAATACTTGGGAGCGATCATGATTGACCGTGGCAGGAAAATGTTGCTCAGACTCATCGAGATGGTCGTAGCCGGCCTGGTTCTGCTAATCTCCTCCCCCCTCCTGGTGGTCATCGCCATCCTGATTCGGCGGGATTCGAAAGGCCCCGTGCTGTTTCGGCAAACCCGCTTGGGAATGCATCAAGAACCCTTTACCCTGTTCAAGTTTCGAACCTTCTATGCAGACGCCCGGGAACGTTTCCCCGACCTTTACGACTACCGCTACGAGCGGGATCAACTGCAGAATTTCACCTTCAAGAAACGCGATGATCCACGGACTACCCCTATCGGCCGGGTCTTGCGGCGGACCTCGCTGGATGAGCTGCCCAATTTCTGGAACTTACTGAGGGGTGACATGGCACTGGTAGGACCGCGGCCGGAGATACCCGAATTGCTCCCCTACTACGAAGGCGAGATGCTCGACATGTTTACGGTTCGGCCCGGTATTACCGGCCTGGCCCAAGTATCCGGCCGCGGTGATCTGGATTTCCTGGAAACCGTGCGCCAGGACGTCGAATATGTTCACAATCGCTCGCTGCGGCTGGATCTGAAAATCATCGGGCTCACCATCGTCCAGTGCCTCCGGATGGAGGGAGCCTTTTGAATCCGGCAGCAGAATCCTCGCTCGGCGCGCAGTGGGTCGACCGCTATCTGCTTCCCGTGATGCACGAATACCTGCCGAGAAGCCGGCTGGGGGCCATCCGATGTCTGCAGATCGAACCGGATGACGAGCAGGAGGCTCGGCAGCTCCGTCGCCACGGCCATGGCTGTGAGGTGGTGCTGCTAAACGACCGGCGGCTGCGGGAACGGGATTGGGAACTGGCGCCCCGCACCGGCGGCGGCGCTGGCATTCCTTCCGGCAGCGGTCGGTACGACCTCATCCTCACCGGCCGGCTGGGGCAGTTGGCGGGATTTGCCGCGGACCGGAAGGCGCTGGCCGAGGCTCTGGCTGCTCTCTGCAACCCCGGGGGAGCGCTCCTCACTGTAATCGGCAACCGCCGCTGTCTGGTGGACTTGACCGGCAACGCATCCCTGCTCCATGGACGCCGTTGCGCTTCCTTGACGACCCTGGAAGAGATGGAGGAGTTCTTCGTCGGCAAGGAGCGATTCTCCAACCTTCGGCTCCTCCAGGTGGCCGGGCACTTTTCCTGGTCCCGGGCACGCGGTCCGCTCTGCTTGCCGGCCTGGCTTCTCGAACGGTTCTGGCGGCACCTGGCCGTGCCGGAACGACGATGGCTGTACGCCGGACCGCTGAATCCGGTTCTGGCTCTGTGGTTGCAGAGGTAACCTGTGAAAAATCGCGCCACTTACGACGAAATCGATTTCAGCATCATCCTGGTCAATCGGGACGCCTCCGCCTACCTGGCCGGATGCCTGAAAAGCATCGCCGCGTCGGCCGGCGACCTCACCCTGGAAGTGATTCTGATCGACAACGCCTCCCGCGACGACAGCATCGCCGTGGCTCGGCAGCTCTGGCCCAAGCTGGTCCTGCTCGAGCAGCACAGCAACATCGGCTACGTACCAGCCAACAACCTGGGACTGACCAGAGCCAGAGGCCGCTACTCGGTGTTCCTCAACAATGACACGGAACTGGAGCCGTCGTGCCTGTCCGAGCTGAAAGTCTTC
>Ga0233425_10005107_pt1 | contig 21173 bp, 20 predicted proteins | sample Watercolumn_Towu_2_FD_181712 | JGI IMG/M metagenome (GOLD analysis project Ga0233425, IMG submission 181712) | Freshwater microbial communities from Lake Towuti, South Sulawesi, Indonesia - Watercolumn_Towuti2014_140_MG | ecosystem: Environmental > Aquatic > Freshwater > Lake | place...
CCTACTGCGGTCCGCCCGACGCCGTAGGACAGGCATTCCTGCCTGTCGTTTGCGAGATGGACACCCGACGGACAGACGCTCAACGGACAGACAAGAATGTCTGTCCTACTGCGGTCCGCCCGACACCGTAGGACAGGCATTCTTGCCTGTCGTTTGCGAGATAGACACCCGACGGACAGACACTCAACGGACAGACAGGAATGTCTGTCCTACTGCGGTCCGCCCGACACCGTAGGACAGGCATTCTTGCCTGTCGTTTGGGAGATGGGCACCCGACGGACAGACGCTCGGCGGACAGACAAGAATGTCTGTCCTACTGCGGACCACCGGACACCGTAGGACAGGCATTCCTGCCTGTCGTTTGCGAGATAGACACCCGACGGACAGACACTCGACGGACAGACACTCGACGGACAGACAAGAATGTCTGTCCTACTGCGGTTCGTCGATCTTCACCGCCGCCAGCGCATGGAACGGCCGGCCTTCCCGGGCGTATTTGCGCTCGAAGTTGGTTCCCACAAACTCGCCCGCCCCCGCCGATCCCGGCTGGTTGTAGTCCACGACCCTCATCTGCGCCTCGGCCACGACGCGGCCGATCTGCTCGAAGTAGTCCTGATGATCGGTCACCACCTGCAAGCGTCCCCCCGCCTTGAGCACGCGCGTCATCTGCTGCATAAACGGCCTCTGAATCAGCCGCCGCTTGTGGTGTCGCTTCTTGGGCCAGGGATCGGGGAAATAGACGTGCAGCGCCGATACGCTTGCGTCGGGCACAAGCTCCGTCAGGAACCACAACGCCTCGGCCCGCACCGTTCGCACGTTCAGACAGCCGTTGCGGCGAAGCCGGTCCGATGCGTATCGCCAGAACCACCGCGTGTACTCCACCCCCAGAAAGTTGACCTCGGGCCGGAGCTTGGCCTGATCGACCAGGAAGGTGCCCTTGCCAAAGCCGATCTCGATCTCGACCGGATGCTCGTTGCCGAACAGCTCGGTCCATCGCAGCGGCCGCGGCAGGGCATCCACGTCCACCCCCACGGGCTCGACAACAAGTTGACGGTGCGCCTGCATCCGGCGCGCATTGTATGCTCGCGCGGGGCGGGTGTTGAGCGGCGGCCGGATCGGGTAGAATCGAGCCCGTCAAACCCAACCGTTTTTTCTGAAGGGAGATCGCCATGAAGCAAGCGCGAACCATGCTCGTCGCGGCAGCGGTGCTGTTGCTGGCCGCTTACTGCCCCGCGGCCGATCCGCCGCCCGCAACCGCCCCGGCCGTCGACATGAGCACGCCGGTGGGCACCGCCAAAGCCTTCATCCAGGCCTTCGACACCGGCGACCTGGCCCTGGCCCGGCGCGTCCTGTCCAAGCGCATCCTCGACCTCAAGAACACCGACGAGAAGCTGACCGAGTTCCTCACCATGTTCAAGAACGAGGGCAAGGTCCTCGAAATCCTCGGGGCCGACGAGCCCAAGGAAGACAGGGGCGCCCTTCGCTGCCGCGTCAAAGTGCGAATGATCAAGAACGGCAAGGAAGGCACGCCGTCGGCCAAGATGGTCAAGGAGGGCGACCTGTGGAAATGGGATGAGACGTGAGCGGCGACGCGCCGTCTGAACGCCGAGGCCGGGATCTTTGCTCCCCATGCGCCTGTCCCACCCAATCGCCATCCACGGCGTTGCCCTGCTGGCCAGTTGGGTCTTGCGCGGATGGTTGGGGAGCCTGAGCATCCGACGCCAGTTCGACGATCCGGCCTCCAATCCGCGCCGCCCCGGCCAAAGCCGCATCTTTCTGTTCTGGCACGAGTGCCTGCTGCTCCCGACGCACTGCTATGCGAAGGACGGCGTGGCCGCCCTCGTCAGCCAGCATCGCGATGGGGAACTCATCGCCCAGGTCGTGCGAATGCTGCGCGGCGTCTCGATCCGCGGCTCGACCACGCGCGGCGGCGCGGCGGCGCTGAGGCGCATGATCCAGCAAGGCCGCGCCACCCAACTGGCCATCACGCCCGACGGCCCGCAGGGACCGCGCCGGATCGTCCAGCCGGGAGCGGTATACCTGGCCGGCCGATGCGCGATGCCGATCGTGCCGCTGGGCGTTGGATTCGACAGGCCGTGGCGGGCACCGAGCTGGGACCGAATGGCCCTTCCCAAGCCGGGCAGCCGAGCCGCAATGGTGTTTGGCGCGCCGATCGACGTGCCGGCCGGAGGCGATCGTGAGGAGTTGGCCCGCCAAGCCGCGCGCGTCCAGTCGGCCCTGGACCGCGTGCAGGCACGAGCCGAATCCCTGGCCGGGCAAAGATAGTTCCCCTACCTGCCTCGCTGGCGGCGGCGCGGCCGGCCCAGGGCCAAAGCGATCAGCGGCAGGCCGGCGGCGTTGGCGGTCTGCGGATCCTGCTCCCCCGGCTCGCCCTGCACCGGACGCAGCGGGAAGCTCCAGTCCTCCGGCCAGACCTCGCCCTGGTCCACGTCGGCCGTCTGGTTCACCGGCCCCTGCAGCACAACGATCGCTTCGACCGGTTGCCACGCCGGGCCGGGAACCTCGACGCCCACACCCGCGCCCGACGGGCCCGGAAGCTGCGACTGAGCGGCCTGCGCCGCCGTGTCGTTCTGGGCCGCGGGCGCGGCTTGCGCCCCCGCATGTCGATACAGGTAGCGGGCGCGGAGCGTCACCGTCACAGCCGGCCCGATTGCCCGTCCGTCGCTGGCGGCATAGCTGAACGTCACATCGCCCGGCCACGTTACGTCCGGCACGTAGATAAACGACCCATCGCTCCGTAGCGTCAGTTTCCCGCTCTGGGGGCCGCGCACCAGCACCGCGCGCATCGCATCGCCCTCCGCATCCGAGTCGTTGGCCAGCACGCCCGATCCGCCGACGGTCAGGGGCGTGTCCTCGTTCGTCGCCCAGGTCTCGCCGCTGGCCGACGGCGCGTGGTTGGCGGCGCTCACCACCGTGTAGAGGTTGGCGGCCGGCACAACCTGCTTGGCGATGCCCGGCCCGCTCCACGACAGGATCAGCCCGGCGCTTCCGGCGTTCTCAAAGAACTCCACGCGGATTGAGTGGTAACCGGCCGACATCGCGACGGCTGCCGAATACTCGCGCATCGAGTGCAGCCCGTCGTTGTTGATGAGCAGTGCGCCGTCAATCCACAGCTTCGAACCATCGTCGGAGTTGAGGTAGAAGGTGTAGGTGCCCGTGCCTGGGATCAGCACGTACCCCGTATGCCGGCTGGCAAACGTGTTCGCCATCGCGGGAGGCAGGCCCGTCCAGGTGCCGCCGGTGCTCGCGTAGTTGATCTGCGAGTCGGTGCGGCTCAGATCGGGCGTCAGGCCGCTCAAGTTCGGGATCGTCGCCAGCGCCACGCTGAAGTCGAAGAACTCCGCCAGCAGCCCGGCCGTGTAGGAGGGGTTCACCGTCACAACGACTTCATCCTGAGCCTGGAGCCCCTCGTCGTCGGTGACCGTGAGCGTCAAGGTATGGGTGCCCTGCGCGAGGTTGATGCGCGCCTGCGCTCCGGTGGCGAGCTGGACGACCCCTTCGGACCAGACCCACGAAACGATCTGGCCATCATCCCAACTGCCCGAACCATCCAGGGCAATCGCCTGCCGACCATTGCCGTCCGTGTCCGTGACGCTCTGATCGAGCCCGGCATTGGCCAGCGGCGCGACGCCCGAAAGCGCCACGCGGCATTCCAGATATTCGATAACAACCCTAAGTTGGCCAACGAGTTGAGTATCCGGCGACCTGGCTCTGGCTTGGACACGGCGCGGTATCACCATGGCTGATATCGAATGTGCTCGCAGGGGGCACAAGCGCCCGCCCCCCGTCCGATAAGAGCGTCGCCGGGGACCTCACGTGGCCGAGAAGCGGTGGACCGTCATCGAATAGAATCGCTGGCCAGCGCGCAGCAGCGTCGTGGGGAACTCTGGCCGATTGGGCGAATCGGGAAAATGCTGTGTCTCCAGGCAGAAGCCCGCGTGCTTCACGTAGGCTCCGCCGATGCCCGCGTGCCGCCCATCGAAGTGATTGGCCGTGTAGAGCTGCACGCCCGGCTCCGTCGTCCAGACCTCCATGGACCGTCCGCTGACCGGCTCTCGCACGCGAGCGGCCGACGAAAGCGTCCCGCCGCCACAGTCCAACACGAAGTTGTGGTCGTAGCCGCCCAGGTCGCCGATCTGCCCGATGCGCTGGCCGATCGGGCGCGGCGCGACAAAATCCAGCGGGGTGCCTTCGACGCTTAGCAGTCGTCCGGTTGGGATGGGCCGTCCATCGCACTCGGTGTAGCGCCGCGCGGCGATCGCCAGTTCGTGGGCCAGCACGTCGCCGCTTCCCGCTCCGGCCAAGTTGAAATAGCTGTGGTTGGTGAGGTTCACGACCGTGTCGCGATCGCTGCTGGCCGAGTATTGGATCTTCAGTTCGTTCTGGTCGGTCAGCGTGTAGATGACGCTCACCGACAGATTGCCGGGAAAGCCCTCCTCGCCGTCCAGGCTCTGGTAGGTCAGCGCCACCGATGGTCCCTCCGGCGCCTCGGCCGTATGGCCGCGGAACAGCCGCCGGTGGAATCCCATCGCGCCGCCGTGGAGGGTGTTGTTCTTCGTTGGCTCGTTGATGGGTAGCTGGTAGGTCTTGCCGTTGAGCACGAATCGCCCCCCGGCGATGCGGTTGGCGTATCGCCCGACGGTCACCCCCAGAAACGAGTCGTCCGCCATGCAGAGCGCCAGCGAGTCATAGCCCAGGACGACGTTCGCCAACCGGCCCCGCCGGTCGGGCACGTGAAGCTCCACCAGCGTCCCGCCGAACGCCGTGATCCGCGCGACCAGGCCGTTGCGGTTGGTCAGCGTGTAAAGCTCCACGCTCGACCCATTGGGCATGGTTCCAAAAGGGGTGGTGAGGATGCTCATAGTCAAGGGCGATCATACCCCCGACGCTTGCGTTTGGCCTGCCCTTGGGTTAGGATTCAACTGCTGGGTTGTTAAGGCATTGGGAGCAATATCCCGATGCTACCAGTAGCGTCGGCGCTTTTGCGGATGGCCGACGCTGGAGAAGGCCTTCTCTAACCGGCTTGGCCTTGGGATCGGGCCGCAGGGCTCGTCGTGGGGCCAACTGGAATGAACGTGGAGTCTATCGGAATCCAACTCGCGTGTGCGACCGGAGTTGTGCTCCTCGGAGCAGTGGCTCTGGCGTTGGGTCTGCTGCTGGCGCGGCCATGGTTGGGCCGACCGGCCGCCATCGACCTGACGCCGGTGGCGCTGGGCTCCGCCAGGCGCACCGCGACGGCCTGGCCCCGGTGGGCCGAGCCGAGGGTTTCCGCGCCCCCGCGGGCGCCGCCTCGAGTTGCAGCGCGACGACATGGGCCGAGTCCCGGCGAACACTGGCTCACATGACTCGGACCGTTGCCGCGCGAGCCTTGTGGCCGCGCCCTCTTGACTGGCCCTCTCCCCTACTCGATCCGCAGGATTTGTCGGAGGCGGGCATGTCCTCCGCGCCGCCACGTGTCCCGAGGCTTCCGCGCAGCAACGCCGCGCGGGTGCTCGGGCGGCGGAACTTGATAGGGGCTTCACATGGATCCCGTATCGATTGTCGTTGGCGTGCTGGCCGGCGCCGTGGGCGTCTGGGCGGCGATGTTCGTCATGGGCCGTCGGCTGCTGGTCCAAGCCCGGGAGCAGTCGGTCCAGATCACCCAAAATGCGAAGAAAGAAGGCGAAACGCGAGCCAAGGAGATCGAGCTGGCCGCTCGCGACGAGGCCGGCCGGCGCCGCGCCGAGCACGAGAAGGAGTCTGAGAGCGCTCGCCGCGAGATGCGCGAGGTGGAGGCTCGCCTGGCCAAGCGCGAGGACGTGCTGGACCGCAAGCTCGACACGCTCACCATCAAGGAGCGCAACATCGAGGCGATGGAGACCAAGCTCTCGCAGCGGGAGAAATCGGTGGCCGGGCGAGAGAAGCAGGCCGACCAGCTCGTCGAGGAGCAGCGGGCCAAGCTCCTCCAGATCGCCGGGCTGACCACCGAGTCGGCCAAGGAAATGCTCCTGGCCCGCATCGAGACCGAGTGCCGCCGCGACGCCGGCGCCATGATCCAGAAGATCACCGAACAGGCCGAGGAGGAGGCCAAGGACAAGAGCCGGCAGATCATCCTCCAGGCCATCCAGCGCTACGCGGCCGAACAAACCTCCGACCACACCGTCAGCACGGTCGAGATTCCCTCCGACGACATGAAGGGCCGCGTGATTGGGCGCGAGGGGCGCAACATCCGCTCCTTCGAGAAGGCCACGGGCGTCGACGTGATCATCGACGACACGCCCGGCGTGGTGGTGGTCTCCTGCTTCGACCCGGTGCGGCGAGAGATCGCGCGGGTGTCGCTGGACCGGCTGATCCAGGACGGGCGGATTCACCCCGCCCGGATTGAGGAAGTCGTTGCCCAGGTCTCCAAGGAGATGGACGAGGACCTCGTGCGCGTCGGCCGCGAGGCGGTGCAGGAGGCCAACCTGCCCAACATCCCCAAGCCCCTGGTCCCGATGCTGGGCCGACTGTCCTACCGCACCAGCTACGGGCAGAACGTCCTGCGCCACAGCATGGAGGTCGCCTATCTGTGCCAGGTCATGGCCGACGAGCTGGGCCTCGACGGCACGCTGGCCCGCCGCTGCGGACTGCTCCACGACATCGGCAAGGCGCTGGACCACGAACAGGAAGGCGGCCACCCGCAACTGGGCATGGAGTTCCTCAAGCGGTTCAACGAGCCCGAGGCCGTGCTCAACGCGACGCTGGCCCATCACGGCGACGTGCCGGCGACGACTCCCTATACGCCGCTGGTGACCGCGGCCGACGCGATCAGCGCGTCGCGCCCCGGCGCCCGCCGGGAGAGCCTCGACCGTTACGTCAAACGACTGGAGGACTTGGAGAACCTGGCCCGCGAATTCGAGGGCGTGCGCCAGGCCTACGCCATCCAGGCCGGCCGCGAGGTCCGCGTCATCGTCGACGCCAAACAGGTGGACGACAAGATCAGCGCCAAGATCGCGCGCGACATCGCCAAGAAGATCGAGGACACGATGCAGTACCCTGGCGAGATCAAAGTGACGCTCATCCGGGAGGTGCGCAGCGTGGAGTACGCGCGGTAGCTGGCCCTACCCCTCCTTCAGCACCTCGAGCATCGCCCGATCGAGCTTGTGGCCTTTGAAGTCCTCGTAGGCCACGTCGCTTCGGTCCGAATCCAGCACGCCGAAACTGCCGCGCAGGTTCCACAACGCCCAGCCCCACCCGGCCTGTTTCCACAGGTCCAGGTTGTCCTTCATCCACGCCAGGACGACCTTGTGCGGCGTGAACTTGAACGCGCCCCACTCGCCCACGTGGACGCCCACCCCCTTCTTCTCCAACTCCTTCCACGGCTCGATGTTCTCCTTGGCCAGGCGCGCCTTGTCCCACGTGTCCTTGCCCGTCTTGAGCGGCCAGGTCGGCTCGGGCCATTTGTCCGAGCCGTTGATCCAGGTCGCCTTCCAATGGCTGATGCCCATCGGCTGATAGCCGCGCGTGCTCTGGGCCACCTTCATGTCCACCAACCCATGCACCGGCTTCTTTCCCCACAACAACCCGTCGGCCACGATCAGCCGGCCGGGGTCCTCGGCGCGAATGGCCTCGATCAGCCGCTTGTGAACGCGCAGGTATTTGTCCTCGGGGATGTTGGGGGGCTCGTTGAGCAGATCGAAGCTCACCTGGGCGTTGGGGATGCCCTTGTACCGCTTGGCGAAGTGCGCCCAGTGAAACGCCGCCGCGTCCAGCGCCTTGTCGTCGGTCCACAGGTCCAGCGGCTCCTTGGGCGGGTTGACGCAGAAACCCGGCGCCCGGTGGAAGTTGATGTTGACGTGGATCCCCCGCTTCCTGCCCATCTCGACGGCCTGGTCGATCTGCTTGATCGAGTTGACGTCGAGCCTGAGCCACTCGGCCGGATCGCCCTTGGCCCAGCAATGGTAAGAGAGCGGCAGCCGCACGAAGTCAAAGCCCCACTGGGCCACCAGGTCGAAGTCCTCCTCCTTGAACGGCTGGTCCCGCTGCGCCGTGAACTTCTCCAGCAGATTGAAGCCGCGCCAACGCGGCAGCTTGACGTGGGTGGGAACTTCCCTGGGCATGGGTGACTCCGCCAGGACCAACGGGCCCGCGGCCGCCAACGCCGCCGCCCCGCCGGCCGATCCAAGAAACTCTCGACGTGTCATGGCCTGATTTCTCCAGGCGGCGGATCATACAGTCGGTGGCCGGCCAACGCGAACGGAGCCGCTCCATCCGGGTATACACGGCGGAGACCAATATGGCTCGATTACCTGGCCTGCTCGTTTTGCCTTTGTTTCTGCTGATGTCGTCCGTCGCGGCCGCCGCGCCCGCCGAGGAACCCTTCAGCGGCGCGATCGAGGTGGTCCTCCACGGCGCCATCTTCAATCCTCCGTTCAACCCGGCCGAGCGCAAGCACGTCATCCTGGAGGGCGAGGCCGAGGCCGGCCGGTGGGATCGCCTGGGCGCCACGGCCCTGTCGCACAACAACGGCGACCACTACGGGTTCGTTCAGGACCACAAAGTCGAAGGCGATACGCTGACCCTCAGGATGCTGCTGGTGGTCGGACGCGACCCCTGGATCTCGGGCGGCGACGGGACCTATACCGTCAAGCTCAATCGCAGGTCCCATGGCCCGGTCGACGGAACTTACGAGGGCACCTACGCCGGCCAGGCGCTGAGCGGCCGGGTCAGCGGGCGCATCGGTCCCATGCGGCCGATTCGGATCAAGGACTACAAGCCGCTGGATCCCACCGAGCGCCCGCGCTTGCTCTTCCGCAAGCACGATCTGCCGGGACTTCAGGAACGCCTCAAGACGCCGCTGGGCGAGGCGTTCCTGCGGGCCGCCAAGTCCGGCGCCCAGGCGGGCGACATCGTCTCGCAGGGCATGCTCTATCAGCTCACGGGCGACCGAAGCTACGCCCTGGCCGCGCAGAAAGTCATCGAGTCCTACAACCACAACCTCTCGCCCGAGGGCGGCGCGGGCAGCGGCGGGATCGGCCATCAACTGGTTTCCATCGCGCTGGCCTACGACCTTTGCTACGAAGGCTTCGACAAGGAATTCCGCGCCGTGCTGGCCGACGACTTGGACCGCGAGGTCAGCTTCATGCAGCGCTCGCTGGCCGTCGCCGGCGCCAACTTCCATCCCTGCAGCAACTTCTACGGACCCGGGCGCGGCGCGCCGGCCATTGCCAGCCTGGCCATGTTCGGCGAAAAGGGCCCGGCCCCCAAGAAGCCCGTTGCTCCAGAGGAGATCGAGGCCAAGGGCGACATGGTGGCCAAGCTCTGGGCCAAGACCGGCCAACTCGAAAAGTACAAGGCCGAGTACCCGAAGATGGTGGCCAAGTGGCAGGCCGATCAGCTCGCCTGGGAACGCACCGGCGGTGCGAACCTGGCCAAGCTCGAGACCTTCCACGCCGGCTTCATCCAGATGAACCGCCACTACCGTTACGGCATCGGCGACGGCGGCTACGGCTCGGAGACCGGCGCTTACGCGGACATCGCAGCTTGGTATCCGCTCGTCTACAACACGTGCCACATGAAGATGTTCGGCCGCGAGGCGACCTTCCGGCCCGACGTCAACCGCTTGATGGTCCGGCGAACGGTGCAGACGCTCTTCCTGCCCGGCGGAAAGTTCTCGTATCAGGCGCTGGGCCCGGCAGGCGGCTGGAAGACCGATTTTGTCGCGGCCGCGTTCCCCGCGCTGCCCGATGAATACAAGCCCTCCGTCCTCTGGGCGTGGAACCACGTCAGCGGCGTCAAGGAGAGCGATCCGACGACCCTGGCCAATCTTTTCCCGAAGGAAGGCTGGGGCGGCAAGGTCGGCATCCACCTCGCGCACACGTTCCTGCACTACCCGCTGGGAATGAAGGAGGTCCATCCGCAGCAGGGAATGCCCCGCAACTGGGAGGCGCCGGGCTTCGGCTGGTATTGTTTCCGGAGCGGCTGGGACAAGAGCGACGACTTCATCGCCCAGGTCTTTCTCAAGGCCAAGCCCATCGGCGGCTGGAACCTGCCCAACGCGGGGACGTTCCGCCTCATGGGGCTGGGACACGTCTGGGCGGAGGGCAACCACAGCAAGGAAGCCTACCGTAACGAGGAGCCGGTCCTCCTGCTCCCCGATGATCCGGTCAACGACCGCCTCAACGGCCACCCGCTGGTCGTGGATTTCCAGAACGGGTCGGGTTCACTCACCATCGACATGAACGACCTTTACGGGACGAGCAAGGAGGTCGAGCGCAAGGTCAAAGCCCCCGACACCAAACCCGGCGGGATCGTCGTCGATCGCCGGAAAGGGAACGACGATGCCCCCGAACTGGTCCATTCGGCCCTCTACGACCGCAACGGCATCCGCAGCCCGGAGAACTGGGCCGATTCGGGCCTGACGGGCCTGCGGGCCTTCGGCTTCGACTACAGCGGCAAGAGCGGAGCGCCCCTGCTCATGGTCATCGTCGACAAGATCGACGGCGGCAAGAGACGCGACTGGAACTGGCCACTCCCGACCGACGAGGGCAAGAACCGCACGAGCGTCGAGCCGAAGGCCACCGCCGACGACAAGAGCTTCACACTGGACTACGGCGACGCGATGCTCAAGGCGACGTTCGTGACGCCGGCCGTCAAGATCGACCCCACGGCCAAGGTCCATATCGACTACAAACGGTGGAGCGGCAAGTTCGTCGAATACAACCGCGTCAGCGCAACTAGTGACAGTGGTAGCTTCTTCGTCATCGTGACGGTCCAGCGCAAAGACCCGCCGGCCGTCAAAATCGAGGGCTCAGGCCTCGACGCGAAGGTCACGGTCGGCGGACAGACCGTGCGGTTCGACGGCAGAAAGGTCGTGTTCGGAGGGTGAGGATGGACGCGAGCGCCGACGAGCGACAGTCCGCGTTCCGTCGGCTGCGACCCGGCGAAGGGGATGCGGGCTACGACGTCATCTGTCGGGCGGTCGTCTATACACATTCGCATTACGTGCATGGCACGCGGGCGCTGCTCGAAGACGCGGCCGAGCCGGTGCGGATCATCGCCCACCCGCGGCTGGACGCCAACGTCGGCCAGTCGGCATCGCCTCTGGCCGGGGTCTTGGCGCAGCGGCACCGCGCCCAGTATGGACAAGACCTGCCCGATGCCGGGCCCGATGCCCCGACGGCCCGGCCGGCCCATCACCACGGCGAATCCGGCTATGTGCCACCCACCGAATCGCCGGACCACGACGCCGGCCGCCGGCTGCTGGCCTCCGCGCTGCGCGGTATCGCGCAGGTCACGACCGCGTGGAGCACGCGCAACTACTGCCTGACTCAGGCGCGGCGGATCGAGGCGGACATCCTGCCGTAGGCGAGCTGCTTGACTTCGCGCTTGCATCGCGGGCGGCTTCTGCTATAAGTGCTGGCGCAGGAGCGGGTTCGTCGATCGGCCCCAGGAAAGTGTCTGTGTTACTCGCCTTCCTTCGCGCACGTCGTTGCTCTCCCGCATCGGTTGATGGTCAACCTCTTTCTATCCGGCCCGAAAGAACTGCCAGCGATGATGGGCCGGGATCTGCCCATACATGAGGAGTTACTCCATGGGTAAGAGGCTGTACGTCGGGAACCTGAGCTACAACGTCGATAGCTCAGAGCTGGAGCGGTTGTTCGCCCAGCACGGTCAGGTTACGTCGGCGCAGGTGATCTCGGATCGGGACACCGGCCGGAGCAAGGGTTTTGGCTTTGTCGAGATGGGCAACGATCAGGAGGCCCAGGCGGCGATTGCGGCCCTCAACGGCCAGCAACACGACGGGCGCACTCTCACCGTCAACGAAGCGCGTCCTCGCGAGGAACGCGGCGGCGGCGGTGGTGGCGGACGCGGCGGTTTTGGCGGAGGACGCGACCGCGGACGCGGACGCGACCGGGACCGCTAAACGGCCGGTTTGCACATCCCAAACGCAACAGGCCCCCGCTGTTGAGGCGGGGGTTCCTATTGGGTTGGGCGCGGTCCAGAGGTAGAGTATGGGGGTATGGGTATCGGGGTGGGTGACTTCGGAGGACTGAGCATGTCCGGTTCATTCATGCTGCTTCGAGGAACGGCTCTTCTGCTGCTCCTGTGGATCGCGCGGGCGGGCGATGGGGCGCCGGCCGATGATCCGCCGCCGATTGACTGGGACCGTGCGCGGCAACTCCATCAGCGCGATCTGCGCGGGGAAAAACTCAGCGACCAGGACCGGGCGTATCTTGAGCGAGCCCGCGCCGCACGACGCGCCGGCCAGGGGGCCAGGCCAGGCTCGCGCCCCGCCGGCCAACCCTCGACGGCGCCGGCCGGGCCTTTGACGCCGCTGTGCGATCTGGCCGGTGAGGCCAGGTACAAGGGATTGACCGGCGGCCTCTACGGCGACGGCCGGAACGACCCGCCCGAAGCACACGCCAAGGCCGCGATGACACAGTCCGCGAAGATCATCCCGCTGGACCGCGACGGCAAGCCGGCCGCCGGCGGGAAAGTGGCGATGATGTCGATCGGCATGTCCAACACCACGCAGGAATTCTCGCGGTTCGTGCAACTCGCCCAGCGCGACCCCGACAAGTCGCCCAGCCTGGTCATCGTCGACGCCGCCCAGGGTGGCCGGGACGCGGCCGACTGGGCCGACGCCGACCGCGGCAAGGCCGTCTGGGCCGAAGCCGACCGTCGCCTGGCCGCCTCCGGCGGCACGCCCCAGCAAGTCCAGGTTGTCTGGATCAAGCAAGCCCTCAAAGGCCCGGCTCGCCTGGGCGAGTTCCCGGATCATGCGCGCCAGCTTCAGAGGAACCTGGCGGACATCCTGGTCCTGGCCAAGTCGCGGTATCCCAATCTGCGATTGGCGTACCTGTCCAGCCGCACCTATGCCGGCTATGCAGCGACGCCGCTGAATCCCGAGCCGCATGCGTTCGAGAGCGCGTTCTCGGTGCGCTGGGTGATCGAGCAACAACTCAAGGGCGACGTTGCCCTGAACTGGGACCAGACCAAGGGGCCCGTCCGCGCGCCATTGGTCCTGTGGGGACCGTACCTCTGGGCCGACGGCCCGCGAGGGCGAAAGACCGACGACCTGCTCTATCGGCGCGAGGACTTCGCACCCGACGGCACGCACCCATCGGACTCCGGCCGGCAGAAGGTGGCCGATCTGCTCCTGCGGTTCTTCAGGAACGATCCGACGAGCAAGGGATGGTTTATGCGGCCGGACGCGGGGGCGGCCAAGTAGGTTGCACTACGAGCGTCGGCGGATGAGCAAGCCGATCGCGCCAATCGCCAGCACGCCCAGGGAGGCGGGCTCGGGGACGACGTAGGAGAACGTATCCAGCGTCGCGTAGCTATTCGCACCGACGCGATGTTTCCACTCCATCGTCACGTTATCGCCGTCCACAGTGACGACCATGTAGCCTGGTGTGCTGAACTCCTTCGCCACGTCGACCGGCGAGTAGGGCGAGTTGACGCCGTCATAGTTAAGGCTGGTGTGATAGGCGGACGGAATCGTATTGGGTCCGACGATGAACTGGTGAACGTCATCGTTCGGATCGCCGTCGCCGTCGCCGATCCGCGCATGGGCGTAAAGGTGGTCGTGGCCGGCGAAGTAGCTTCGCCCGCCTTCGGCCGCGATGCTCGCCCAGAACGCATTGCGGTTGGTGGGATAGTCGTCCAGGCAATCGGTGTGGTTGGCCTTGAAAGCCGGTTCATGGCCGAACACGAAGACGTGCGGCTTGGTGTTCGCCGCAAACTGAGCATCCAGCCAGGTCTGGTTCACGCGGTGCGAGGTGACATAGTTGTCCAGGCCCACGACGAACGCATTGTTGTAGGAGAACGAATAGGTCCGGTTGGTCTCCCCGGTCGGCCCGTTGTCCGGGATGTCCGCGCCGAAGGCCGTGTTCCAGGCCGCTGCGCCGCTCGTGTCATGGTTGCCCATGATCGGGTACACGCCGATGCTGGCGTTGTAGACCGGCGCCATCGTGGTCTTCCACTGCGAGAAAGCACCGCTGAAGCTGCCCTGGTAGACCAGATCGCCCGGGACCAGCACGAACTTGGCGCCCTCGGCCACGGTTCGGTTCGCCAACTCACCAAGGATCGAGACGTACACGCCCTTGTTGTCGCCGGTGCTTGCGCTGCGCGTGTCGCCGAAAACGACGAACTTCCACGGCTCGGCCGAAGCCGAAGCGCACAGTCCCATTCCGATCAGCACCAAAGACAACTTGCTGACTTTCATGATGCTCTCCATGAGGCGGACATATCCCGAGGCACGGGCCCTGCGCAACGCATCCCTTACCGCGCCACCGTTCTCCCGCCAGCATCTCCGTAATCTGCGGCCCGGCGAAGTGAGCCCTCCCGTGCCCGTCCATCGCCATCCACCAGCGCAAGAAATCGCACCGTGGCCGACAGTAATATGGGACCACTTGGTCCGTTTGTCAAACTGAAGGCTCCATTTCCCCGCCAGATGTCATGTCAATGTGCTGTGGCGAGCTGTCTTGGGGCCAGCCGCCTGGGGTTGCATCAGCAGCCGCATCTACAGTGCGGACCGTCGCCGGCAAAGCAAGCCCACGGTCCTCAGGACCAGGATGCCCACCGAGGCGGGCTCGGGGACCAGGATGCCCGATGCACGCAAAGCTATGTGTGTCGGTTGTCAATCTATGCCGTTGATTCTGGCAATACCCAACTGCGTTGAACATTCGCGCCGTCTCTCGTAGGCTCTTAACGAGCACCAAGCCCTATGAGCATCCTCATCCACCGCGACACCCGCGTCATCTGCCAGGGCATCACCGGCTCGGCCGGGGCGTTTCATACCAAGGGTTGCCTCGAATACGGCACGAAGATGGTCGGCGGCACCACCCCCGGCAAGGGCGGCCAGAGGGATGCCAACGGCCTGCCGATCTTCGACACCGTCGCCCAGGCCGTCGCGGCCACCGGCGCCGATGCGAGCATGATCTTCGTGCCTCCGCCCTTCGCGGCCGACGCCATCATGGAGGCGGCCGACGCCGGAATCCGCGTGATCGTCGCCATCACCGAAGGCATCCCCGTCCTGGACATGATCAAGGTCAAGGCGTTCCTGGCCCAGCGCCCCGATTGCGTCCTGATCGGCCCCAATTGCCCGGGCGTCATCACGCCCGGAGAGTGCAAGATCGGGATCATGCCCGGCTACATTCACCTGCCGTCCGGGCAATCGCCCAGCGGGAAGAAGGTCGGCCTGATCTCACGCTCGGGCACGCTCACCTACGAGGCCGTGTGGCAATGCACGACGCGCGGCATCGGCCAGACGACGTGCATCGGCATAGGCGGCGACCCGGTCAAGGGGCTCAACTTCATCGAGTTGCTCGAGATGTTCAGCGCCGACGAGCAGACGGACGCGATCATCCTCATCGGCGAGATCGGCGGCTCCGACGAGGAGCGCGCCGCCGAGTACATCCGCCAGAAAGTCCGCAAGCCGGTGGTGGCGTTCATCGCCGGCCGCACAGCGCCGCCCGGGCGCCGCATGGGCCACGCCGGCGCGATCATCAGCGGCGGCGAGGGCGACGCGGCCAGCAAGATCGCCGCGCTACGCGCCGCCGGGATCACCGTGGCGGACAGTCCGGCGGGCATTGGGCAGGCGGTGGCGGGGGCGCTGGGGGTGGGGTAGGAGCGGGTGAGGGCGGGACGAGCGATTGTTCGGCCCATTCGATCGCCGCGCGGACCCAGCCCAGCGCCTGCTCGCGGTTCAACGGGGATTCGGCCTCGGGCGGCAGGTAGTCGTATCGCATCTCGGCGGCGAACGGGGTCAAAACGACAGCGGCCGCAAGCCCCGAGGGAAAGGGAATCTCGTTGTCTGTGAGTAGATCGACCAGTTCGGCCAGGTCGTGCGTGCGGCGATAGGTGACGCCGCGAGCAGAAAGCACCGCTTTGATGGTCTTCTCAATAGCCTGCTGCGCCAGAAACCCGACCTGTTCGTCGGTGATCTGTGTGTCGGCTGCCGCCAAGGCCGCCAGACGTTCGTCGTCGTGTGCCTTTCGCAGCAGGACACTGGATGGATCAGGCAGCATGACCCAGCCGCCTCCCTTCTCTCGCTGCGTGATACAGGACGTTGTTGGGCAGGCGCCGCCAGCTCTCAAACGCCGCGCGGCTCACGACCAGAACATCCACAGGGATGCGGAACGGCCGCAGCGCTTGTCGCAGTCGCACCATTTCGCCGCGGCGATCTGTCAGGTCGGGCTCCACGACCAGGAAATCCAGGTCGCTATCGTCGCGCGCATGGCCCACCGCGTGCGATCCGAAGAGGATGACTTCGCTGCCCGCGGGGGCGGCTCGAAGCAGCGCGTGTGTTGCCTGGTCAATGGTCTGCTGGGCAATCATCCACAGCCAGTATAGCATGGACCTCTCGCCGCCGCGCCCTCCGGGCAACGGTATCTCGTGATACTGCTGCCATGCGGCCGCCGCGACCACTGCTACAATCCCGCCCCATGTCCTACGACCTTCGCCCCTTCATCCGCTGGATCGTCGATGAATTCGAACCCTCGGTGCGCCTGGGCGGGCCGGCCGGGAGCTATGCGCGGCAGGTCGGCCAGAAAGAACCGGAACTCTACGGCGTGGCCGACATGGCGTGCATCCTCTACACGCTGGGCCGACTGCGCCCGGGCGGCGAGCAGCGCCGCCAGTGGGCCGACAGCTTCGCCCAATTCCAGGACCCGCGCACCGGCTACATCGTCGAGCGCTCGCCGACCCACGACAAGCTGCACAACACCGCCTTCGCGCTGGCCGCGATGGACCTGCTGGACATCCCGCCCCGGCACGCGCTGGCCTTTGCCCGGCAATACGCCGACCCCGAGGCCCTGCGCGTGTTCCTCCGCTCGCTCAACTGGACCGATCGCGTCTATCCCGAGAGCCACAAGGGCGCCGGCCTGGCGTCGATCTTCGCGCTGTCGCCGGGGCTCTGTGCGGCCGACTGGTTCTCGACGTATTTCCTGTTGTGCGATTCGCTCTTCGATCCGGCCAACGGCATGATGGGGCGCGACAAGCCGCCCGGCGGCGATTCGGACCAAATCGGCGGCACCTTTCACTATCATTTCATCTACGAGCACTTTCACCGCCGCATGCCCTATCCCCAGGCGCGCATCGACGCGATCCTGGCGCTCCAGCAGCCCGATGGCTACTGGCACCCGGCCAACCATCTCTGGCTGACGCTCGACGCCATCTACATGCTGACCCGCACGCTGCGATACGCCCACCATCGGCCGGCCGACGTCGAGCGAGTCGTCCGGCGCGTGCTCGACGTGTTGATGGCCGACGTGTTGAGCGGCGACGGTCCCCATCGCCATTTCGGCGGCAAGATGGGCGTCCACAGCCTCACGGCCGTCGTGAGCCTGCTGGCCGAGGCCCAGCAGTTCCTGGGAGCCCACGAGGTGGTCAGCGACTGGCCCTTGAGGCTGGTCCTCGACCGCCGGCCGTTTATCTGATCCGCCTTGACATCGCTGGACGTAAGACGCTATCTTACTATCTATGACGACCAGCGTTTCCAGCAAGGGCCAAATCGTTCTGCCGGCCCCGTTGCGCCAGAAGGATGGCATCCGGCCGGGCCAGCGGTTTGAGGTCGAACGGATCGGGCGGGGCAAGTATAGCCTGGTTCGCCACGAGGCCGCGCCCAACGAGGGCGTGGTCGAGTGGCTCCTGGCTTGTCCCGAAAAGGGGTACTTTGCGCCCATCCGATCCGAGTCGACGGACTCGCTATGACCTACCTGGTCGATGCCAACGTCCTGAGCGAACCGACCAGGCCCGATCCCCAAGCACGGGTGGTGGGGTGGCTACGCCGGCACGAAGCCGACATCGCGGTGGATCCGATCATCCTCGGCGAGATTCGCTTCGGCATCCACCTGCTGCCGCAGGGCGCTCGCCGACGCCGCCTCGAGGACTGGTTTGCCCGAGGCGTGGCGAGAATCCACTGCCTCAACTGGGACGCCGCCACCGGCCTGCGCTGGGCCCAATTGCTGGCCGACCTGCGTCGCGCCGGGCAGGCCATGCCCATCAAGGACAGCCTCATCGCGGCCACCGCGCTGGTCCACGGACTGACCGTCGTCACACGCAACGTGCGTGATTTCGCCAGGGCGTCGGTGAAAGTTCTCGATCCGTTCGCCGCCGACCGGTAGCCTGCGTGCGGCCCGCAAAGGGGCCGCTGGACCTTCGGCCCATGATCGGCGATACAGGAAGCCCTTCATGTCCCCCATCGCCACCTACACCGAGCGACTTCTCCAGGTCGCCCGCACCTTCGAGCTTTACCCGGACCGCGTCGTCGTGCGCGCGCGATGGCTGCTTAAGGGCGAGTTCGTCAATAACGTTCCGCTGGCCGGTCTGAGCGACGAGCCCCGGCCGATGACAATCCGCTACAGGCTCTTCAAGTACGCCTCGCGGGTCTTTGCGCTGGGGGCGATCGTGTCGGCCGTGGCGATCTACGAGCAGAAGCCTCCGCCCCTGTCGGTCTGGGCCATCGTGGGCATCGCCCTGGCCAGCATCGGGTTCGTGCTGGGGGCCATCTCCTGGCGCAAGGTGCCGTTCGTGCGGTTTGCCGGCCCCCAGGGCAAAGGCGGGCTGGACATCGCCAAGTCCGGCCCCCAGCGCGATCAGTTCGAGGCGTTCGTCAAGCTGGTCCGCCGGCAGATCAAGCGCCAGTGACGCTCACGCCAGGCGGACCTCCAGCCGCCCCATCTTCACTCCCTTGCGCGACAGCGCCAGGTCGTGCGCCTTCTCGTAGCGCTTGGCCATCACCGACCAGTCGAACATCTCGCCCAGCCGCTCGACCTTGTTCCGCAGCTCGATGCGCTCGCGGCGGGTCATCTGCGCAAATCGCACCAGGTGCTCGGTCAGGTCGTTGGTCGTCTCGTCGAAGCTCCTGCTGCTGCGGTCGAGGACCAGGATGCCGTCCTCGGCGCTGTTGGGCACGTGGCGCAGCACGTAAGCCCCAAAGCCGCTCAGATCGGTCGTGACGGCCGGCAGGCCCAGCGCCACGCATTCCATCGGGGTGTAGCCCCACGGCTCGTAGTAGCTTGGGAAGACGCCCAGGTGGCACCCTCGCACGAACTGCTCGTAATCCAGGCTCAGCAGCGGGCCCGTCGCCGACATGAATTCGGGGTGGAAGACCACTTTCACCGGGTCGTCGGCCGAGTTGAAGAGCCGGCGGTGGCGCAGGTGCTTGAGGATCGCGTCGTTGGCGTCGTCCACCAGGTCGTGCGTGACGATGACGGGCTGGCGGCCCGTGCGCCACGCGTGGATGGCCCGGCGCAAGCGCACTTGGGCCTCATCGGGCAGCAGTTCGGCATACGTGGGCAATCGCCCGGTGGAGGCGGCCGAGAACAGCCGCTTGCCCATCTCCTCGCGGAGCGACTCGCACGTGTTGGCCAGGTCGTCGAACATCGACTGGTTCTGGAGCACGCCGACGTTGATGTTCCTGGTGGGCGCGCGCGTGATGATAAACGCCACCACCGTGGGCGGATCGTGCGAGGCCCGCAGCCGCTGGTTGAGCCGCGCCAGCGACTCGATGAACATGTCCAGCCCCTTGTTGCGGTACTCGTAGCGCCCGCTGGTGAACAGGTACAGCGTGCGGTCCAGATCGAACGTGTAGGCCGGGAAGAAATGCCCGGCCACGAACTCGTGAATCCGCTCCTTGTACTGGCGGTGGAGGTTCTGAAACTCGTGCAGCGCCGCGAAGCGGTGATAGTTCAGGCCGTTGGGCAACACCAGGTCGGCCGAGCGTCCCAGCAGCCTGGCCGCTTCGGTTTCGGTCACCTTGCTGACGGTGGTGAAGACCGTGGCCGCGTGGGCGGCCGCGCGCTCGATGGCGAAGCGCGGCCAGATGTTGTACTTGCCGGCCGCCGCGTCCGGGTCCAGCGTGGGCAGATGCTCGTAGAAGTTGGGATCGTCGGCCGCCAGGTAGCGCCCCAGCAGCGTCGCGTGCGTGGTGAAAACGCTCGCCACGGGAATGCCTAGGTGCGCGATGCGCGGCACGGCCAGCCCGCCCATCCACTCGTGGAAGTGGGCCAGGATCGGGCGGTCTTTGACCGCCTCCGTCAGCTCGCGGAAGAACTCGGTGACGGCCGATCCGAACGCGACCACCTCGTTGACCTCGCCATCGCCGGCGACGGTCGAAATGCCGTGGTCCTTCCACAGCAGGTATTTCTCCACGTCTAGGTTGGCATAGCGCGCGCGGTAATCCAGCAGGATGACGTTGGGCCGGCCCTTGACCAACCACCGGCCGAAGTGACAGGGCATGCCGGCGTTGCGGAGCTTGTCGAGCGTCTGGCGGATGAAGCCTTCGGTGGGGCGTTCCTCGAATTCCAGCGCGGCCGTCTGGGGGTTGTAGGGGCCAAGCAGAAAGTAGCGGTCCTGCCAGCGGTCGATCATCCGCTCGGCCTTGGTCCGCAGCACCGTGTAAATGCCGCCGAGCTGCCAGCAGACCTCCCAAGCCACTTCGAAGAGCAACGGCGCCTGGCCGATCGCCTGGCCCATCGTCGGCTCTTCCCCCGGCGTTTTCCTGCGCGCCTTCACGGCGTGGATTATAGAGGCCGCGTCTTGCGTTGCGAGGCGTTGACGGGATGAGCGGGCATATGCTCACGCCCGTGGTACGCCGGCGGCGTTTGGGCCAAGCACGAAAACACGAGGCCCTTTCGACAGGTCCGCGGCCGCTGGCCCATCGGATGATCCCAACCCCTTTTCCGGGCGGCGGCCGGCCCAACGCGGGCACGGGACCGGCTCGTCCGGACCCAGGACTGGCTCGTCCAGACCCGCCGCCCCAGCGGCGGCAAATCGGTGCCAAAACGCCATAAACAGCGCAGGATCAATGAGTTGACCACAGCCGGCCAACGCCGCTCAGGCCGATCCATCGCCAGAGTCCGCCCCCGGCCAAGCCCGCCGCGCCCCAAACAAGATTAAGTTGTTTTTTTTTCTTGACTGGCGCCGGAACTGTGGCATAATGCGTCTGTCACGCGCGATGGTCGCGCCAGCTCCGAGGGCATCGTGGATCGTCGCTCGAGGGCCTTAAGAGGTTAGGGCAGGCGCGGCGGTCGGGACGGCTTTTCTTTCCAAGCGTCCACAAACGAGCGATCTCCTCGGCGCAGCAGGCTTGAAGTTTCGCCTGTGTTGTTTCGTATGTCGTTGCGTATTTCGACTTCGCGTGTTTTGTCCTTCGCGGCCGGCCGGCCGACGAGGGATTGTTCGTT
>Ga0233425_10005108_pt1 | contig 21172 bp, 18 predicted proteins | sample Watercolumn_Towu_2_FD_181712 | JGI IMG/M metagenome (GOLD analysis project Ga0233425, IMG submission 181712) | Freshwater microbial communities from Lake Towuti, South Sulawesi, Indonesia - Watercolumn_Towuti2014_140_MG | ecosystem: Environmental > Aquatic > Freshwater > Lake | place...
ATGACCAGGTCAAGTAAATGAATCTGTGTTGTGTTTGCAATCGGATGATCGGTATTTTTCATAATTGCGACTCAATGTATGTCAAAATTTCTGTTCTTTCTGTTTACACTTCGGGCATATTGTGCAGACGGCATTCCGTGCGAGGTCGGGGATTTTTCACTATTTAAGACTTTTCATGACCTCTGCCGTGCTTTTGGACCGGGTTATGTCATGGGTGTAGCCGCCAAGATTTAACCCCCTCGGACTCTCTTCCACCAGTTTGTCCCAATCGCTCTCCTGCATGGGGAGCGAAAGATACGGGCTTTCCTGAGATATGTTCAGGTATTTATGATACAAATTTACAATGGTTTTTACAAGGGCGTCTTCATAATATTGTGCCTCGATACGAAACGAGGTTATTTGTGTTTGGACGAAAGCGTGAAGGTAGGGCAAAATGCACACATCCCTGGCAAGCAAAAGGTGGTTGCGGCAATACTGGTCTATTTCAATTGGCCGAATTTCTCCCCGCTCGTCCATAAGCGCATAACCTATGTATTGGCATACCTGCCTGCAATACTCTTTCTTGTGGGATTTGGCAGTTGCCATGACCGGTATGCAGTGCTCCAGGATCATGCCCGGAACAGGGCCATGAACGATGCACTCCAGCGGCAGTGTGGTTGTGCGGGCAAGATGCTGCAAATGCTTAAAAGAACACTCAAGAGATGCCGTTGCCCCGGAAGCACCCAGTTTTCCCAGAGCGTTCGCTGTTTGTGAATTGAGGACATTGAATGAATAGTCTGCCAGGATTTTCAGCCCGAATTCTTTTGCAAGACGCAAGGCGCCAAGGTTATGAACGAGTACATAATCAAAACCGGAGAGCGCCGCCTGTTCAAAAAGCCAGGCCACATCAGCCATCTCTTTTTGTGTGGTAATGCGCGGCGTTCCCATGCTTAGGGTTTTTCCGGCATCATGGGTTATATTGCACGCCTCTCGATAGAGTGATTTTGTCCACTGCTGCTTTCTTAACGGCGACATTTCGCCGCTGATATGAATGCGGTCTGCGCCTGAGTTAAGCGCTATTCTCAATGTGTTTATCGAACCGACTTTTACCGATAAGAGAGGCCTGTTTCTGTTTTCCTGCCGTATATCGGGATTCTCGAAGGGGCACTGATAGATGTCTTCCTTCGTCAGAGTCGCTTCCTTAGCCGCGCGGCTAAGGAAGAGCGGCTCTCTGGTGCCTGAGATGTCAACAACCGAAGCCGAAGCGGGCGATAATGCCATTGATGTTGTGTACTCACGCACCCGAAGAGCATATAATCGTTCCGACAAGGAGGCGTCCATATAATAAGAAGGAGGGTTGTCCAGATAAGTATCGATAGCTTTCCGATAAATGCAGACAACTTCGCGGAGAAAATCAGCATGCCTCATGCGTCCTTCAATTTTAAAAGAGCAGATACCCGCATTGATGAGGTCGGGTAATTGCCTTATGAGACACATGTCTTTCATGGCGAGCAAATGCCCTGAGGGAATATTCCCGATCGGCTGTCCGGATGAGCTTTCGACGATGGTGTAATGCCATCTGCACGGTTTCATGCATTCGCCGCGATTGGCGCTTTTCCCGAAAAGCACTCCGCTGATGTAGCATTGTCCGCTCTGACAAACACACAGGTCTCCCTGTACGAAATATTCAACCTCGATGGCAGCTTTTTCCTGAATCTCCTTTACTTCGGACAAGGATATGTCTCTGGAGGTGACGATACGGCTGGCACCCAGTTCTTTGACGGTTAACGCTGATTCTACATTATGAATATTCATCATAGTGCTGATGTGGACGGGTATGGCAATTCCCATTTGTTTGATCAGGTGGAGAACCCCTATGTCCTGAACTATAATGGCGTCAACCTGAATTTCGGTCAGAAAGTCGAGGAAGTAGCGCAGTTCGTCCAATTCGTCATCGCACAGCAGATTGTTTATGACAATGTATAATTTTACGTTTCGCGAATGCGTATACCGCACGGCCTCAACGATTTGTTCGTCTGTAAAATTGAAGTCAGACCTGTGGAGCCGCATATTGAAGCGTTTGCCTCCGATATAAACTGCATCAGCTCCCGCCTCAACTACCGCAGTTAACGCATCTCTGCGGCCGGCAGGCGCAAGAAGTTCGATTTTTGACCGGAAAGATTTCATAGTGTCCTTTCAGAAAATATATATTTGCCAGCGACTATTTTTCGCTCAATGATGTTTTCTTAAAATTTTCAAATACCTGCAAAAGGGTTTTTCTGTCCGTATCGGGAAGGTCGATGAATTGCCAGACTACCCGTATGAGTTCCGGCACATATATGGGATAGCAGTTTACTCCCCAAACCAATACATTGGAACGTAAAAATTTGCACCACACGTTTTTTATCTGAATACCATTGAGTTCTGGAGAAAATCTTATTGTCAGCGGCCTGCCTTCCATCAGGTCTGTGTATTCCTTTTTATATGCAAGGTCACATGCTATACCGTTTATACTGACATTAACAACGGAAGCCTCCGCATTAGCATGTTCGAGATGAATTATAGCCTTTGTGCCGGGTATACTGAATCTCTCGTGAGTACGCCATTCTCTCGGGTTACAAACGGAATCAATTTTTGTCCTCAGTTCCTTTGGTGTAAAAGGAGATATCAGATAGTGTTCTATGCCGTGTTTGGCCAGTTCTTTTATATTTTCTTCCGAGGACGTGGAAGTTGAAACGAGAAAAGGCGTGTCGTTATTTAACGAAGAATTGCGCATTTTTGCATACAGGGTGGTCCCCTCAATACCAAGCGCCTGCTTGCTGCAAATTATCACCGCATATTCCTGTTCTCCGAGTCTTTGCAGTCCTTCTGCGGCAGAAGAGGCTTCGATGACGGATGTGTCGTTGAATTCGGAGAGGATGTATGTCTTGAGCATATTTCTGATTGATTTTGCTTCATGGACAACCAGTATGTTCCGCAAGTGCATAAATGTTCTCCCTTCCTTTCCAGATACCGTTAGTTCCGTTTAATAAACGCCTGTTTTGGCACAAGATTCCAATCCGGTCAGCAGTTTGGGGTTTTTGATACCGTCCTGATCTATGCCGAGGGATTGCATTGACTTTGAAGGTGCGATACGAATTGCTTCATCCCGCTCAAACATATTGGGGATAAAAAAGGATTCATCGAGACGATGACACACCAATTGCCCCTTTTCCCCGTATTCAACGATTTGTGAAAGACGTTGCTTGTCGGGTTGTATACCTTTTTTTGTTGAAACAACCTGGATTATCATCCGGGGTCCCGGAGGATAATATTCGAGATCGTAGTCAGGCGACTCCTCGATTTCCATGCATAAGCCGAACAGCGTGTTCCCGTAGCCGGCTATATGGACTGCGCAGGGGAAGAGGTGTTTTTTAAACATTTTCAACTGTTCCCGGTCAAGCGCAACTCCTCCATAGTGGATACCGCGGATATTCATGCGCTGTTCAGGTTTCATGGCCTTCGCCAGTTCTGCGAGAAGCGGGGGAGTTGAATAGATGATTTCGACCTGCTGCCTTTTCAATATATCCAGCGCCTGCTCGATTATGTGATTAATGTATCTTTTATATCCAAGCGTTTCCGGGCTTAATTTCTTTACCCAGCGCGGGTCCATGTCTATGGAGAAAGGATCCATGCCGCCCATTCTTCTTGCAACCTGCCCGACCGCTTTCCCAATGATATGAGGGCCTCCGGGCCCAACCCACAGCCAATTGGCATTTTTCGGAAAATCTCTGTAGGTGGCGACATATACAAACCATTCAACGAAGGTCAGGGAAAATTCACTGCTTAAATAAGCAGCAATTTTGGGAAGGCCGGTTGTTCCCGCTGTTTCTCCCAGGATAAACGCGTCTTTGTTTTTCAGGTAAAGAGCGGGAATAAAATGCTCTATCGGGTATTGGCGCAGGTCTTCTTCTTCCATAGGCCCCAACAGATGCAGGTCATGCAGCGATGCAATATTCTCTCTGGCATTGATTCCAAGAGACCGCTCTTTTTCAAGCCAGTATCGGGAGCCGAGATTCGGGTCAAAGTGAATGGATAGGATGTGTTTCAACCATCTGTCCTGGTCTGTGCCGAACCATTTGGCGTCGTGGAGGATGAGATTTCCTGAATGCCGGTTCCATGCGGAACGTTCGTATCTGTTCGCAAGGATGCCGTCGGTTGTTGCGTTGCATTCGCTATGTATTATTTCTGTATGTTCCATAAGTTTCTTCAAAAGATACCGGATTATACGTTTGTAATTTTGTGCATACGATGAAAATGTGACTTAAATACTGCCAGGCAGCAGGGAGAAATAAATAAGTCTGATACTATGGCATTCAGCATTGTTACACAGGTAAGTATGCCGAAATATTGGACCGGCTTAAAATGAGAGAAGGAAAAGACCATGAATCCGAAAATTGCTGACAACGAGGTAAATATTGCTGTTTTCCCAACCCCGTGCAGTGTGCGGTGTATGGCGTTTGCATGGTTTCCGTCAACGGACAATTCGCTTTTAAAGCGGTGAAATATGTGTATGGTATTGTCAACGGAAATTCCCAGCGCAATGCTGGCGATCATGATAGTTGATGCGTCAAGCCCTATGCCAGCAAATCCCATTACTCCAAGTGTTATGGTGATGGGCAGCAGGTTTGGAATGATGCTGATAAGGCCGATTTTAACGGATTGCAAGGCGACAGCCGTTGAAATAAATGTGAGTAAAAATGCGAGAGAAAACGACCGGATCTCACTCATGAGTATATTGTCCTGTACGTTGATCAGGAGGGGGACAATTCCGGTAATATGCCAGGTCAGGAGAGAGGTATGTAAATGTTTCTGTATATATTCCTTTATGGATGTAATAATGGCTTTATAACGATTTGACCCGATCTGTTTTATGCGAACGGAGATCCTGGCATTGGCATGGTCTTTTGTATAGAGGCTGTTAATGAATTTGTCTCCGTATACGGAGGTAAGTTTTATATAATTTGACGCCTCTTTTGCCGTGTCCGGTATGGCATAGTATTCCAGTTTATTGCCGTGTAATATCTGATGTGTCTTTTGAATATAATTTGCTACGGAAAGTGAATTTGTAACCTCAGGTATGCCGCTGAGATGGTTTTGCAGACGTACTAAATTATTCAGCGCATCGGGTTCAAGTATGCTGTGGCCGTAGGTCGATTCCGCAACAATTTCTATGGGAAGCAGTCCCATCAGCCGCTTTTCGATGTAAGCATTGTCTTTTGCTATCCGGCTGGTTTTGGGGAAAGAATTCATGATATCAGATTCTACACGAAGCTGCGATACGCCCCATAGACAGGTTAATCCGATGATAAAACCGGACAAGAGAATACTCTTTCTCTGTTTTACGGTGAACTGACTGAGCCGGGTTAAAAATGCATTAAGGTTTTGCCCCTTAGCCAGTCTTTCTAAAAAACTTTTTTTTGAGTTAGAGCTGTTTTCAGGCGCAGCCGTTTTCGGCGGTATAAAGGACAGGAGTATGGGTATAAGGGTCATGCTGATACAGAAGGTGAGCGCCGCACAGCCGCACATAAACAGGCCTGTTGTAAAAATAGGCGGAATGTCGCTGGTCATCAGTGATGCAAAGCCGATTGCCGTTGTGATGCTTGTCATTAAAATGGGGATGCCGACATCCTTCAGAGTTCTGTGAATAGCTTCTTCATGGATGTTGCCGTGCAGATATTTCCCATTGTGGGAAGCATGGGAGGCGGAGGCTTTATTGTCTTGTGTATTTTTCCGTACCTGACATAAAGATGTTTCATGATAGTATTGCCGGACTATATGAATAGAGGTTGAAAGCGCAATGATAAAGGTGAGCGGAAGCAGCATGTTTGAAACCATGTTCATTGTCTGCCCAAAAAGCACATAGCACCCCGTGACCCAGATTACGCAAGCCCCGATTGTTAGCAGAGGGATGAGTATCCCTGCGATATTCCGGAATAAACACCCCAGCACGACAAGCGAAATTATGAACATAATAGGCGTGAAGGTAGCCATGTCCTGTTTGGCCATTCTGTCAAGCTCTGCATTTACTACTGAAGGCCCGGCTATATGATACTTCACTGGTTGCTTTTTTCTGTTTTCCGTTTTTCCCGTTGTTTCATGAAAAAGCTTTCTTACCGCAGACACCAATTGTTTCCTTGATTCCGGCCCGGCACACCGAACTGTGGCAATGATGGCGGTTGTCTTGCCGTTTTTAGAAATGATGTTATTTTGATATGCCGAATCGGCAAGCAATTCATGTTTAAAGATTTTCAGCAGCGGACGTTCGTATGAAGATTTTGCTTTTTCTCTGAAGGGTGGGGAAGAGATTTTGTCCTTATATACATCGGCCAGTGAGGTTACCTGCACTATGCCGGTCATTTGCCGGAGTTTGTCCGCAACCGTGTTAATTTCCCGCAGTTTCTCTTTTGTAAATATATTGGCGGCGCTGAAAGCAACGACCAAAAACTCTTCATCTCCGAACCTGTGCAGGAAGGATTTGTAATAGTCCAGTTCCCGGTCGTTTTTAGAAAGCCAGATTTCAATTGAATTGTCGGTGTTCGTTTTCACGGCATAATGGCTGAAAAACGCAGTCGCTCCCATTATACAAATCAGGATTGCAATTCTGTATTTGAGCAAAATTCGGACATAATTTTTCATAAGAATTAACTTAACCTGGTAGCCTTTGGCAACAATTTGCAGGGGTTGAAAATTTTCAACCCCTACATGGAATTTCCCGAATGGTACATGAGATTCTTTGCTGTTGTTCAGAAGGACATTGCTGTCATGCTGAACCCTTCGCATATTGTGTCATTCCTTTGCTTTGTGTAGGCCGAAGAATCTTACGGCCCAGGACGACGTCTGAACGAAACGAATGAGATTGTTTTTGCAAAATAAATAAAGACTATTTTGCACTGACTTCAAGCGTGGCTGTGTAAATATAGTCGTCATCCGCTGTGCTCTTGCCGTCAGCCTCACAGCCGGCCGCATAAAATGTTATCGGATCAGTTGCGCCGGATGGGGGCGTCCACTTGATTTTCCATATCTTCTTTTTCATTCCCTTGTACGTATGCTCGATATATTTGTTTTTATCAGCCGTATCGAGTTCTCGATAGTCACCGGTGGGGATGACTTGTGTGGTATTGCCGATTTTTTTGAATGTTCCTACCCTGTTCCCTCCGGCATCAACTGCCGTCATTTCAAATCCATGTTTTTTCCCGCTGGAATTGCTGAAAGAGACTTCCAGTTTTACGGCTTTGCCGGGGGTATAAGTGGTGTCGCCCGATATGGCGAATGAAGCGCTTCCGGAGTTTGTGGTAAAGGTGCTATGGCAATCAACGGCATTGCATGTGCTGGTGTCGCCCGGGGCGCCTGTTCGATACGCCGGAGGGCCGCTCGACCATGCAAGAGCGGCGTTCATAGTCAGGCCACACAACAAGAGATTTGGCGCAAGACAGAAGAGGGTGTATTTTGTTATTTTCATGGAATTCTCCCGGAGTTTTAAAGATTTTTGTTCATGAATAGTTCCTTAAAATTTTGTTTGTCATCAGTGACAAAAATTGCAGCTTTCTGAACGGATAACCAGTTTCTTAGCAAAGAGGGTGTTATCCTTTACGGTTGCATACACGTCGACACTCACTCCTGAGCGCATATTACCAAACGATATCGTTTTGCTGCTCATGGAGACGCCGGACAGACCGCTGGCTTTTATTTGCTGCCCGAAGACGGCGAAAGTTTTAGCGGAGGTGTTTACATTTTTAGTTGTTCCGGTAATTTTGACGTCGTAACCTTTCAATTTTGCCGGCTCTTTAATCTTTGTCGCCTGAATTACACCTGTACTGCTGTCAGCGCTTCCGTCTATTTTTACAGTATCGCCTTCGGCAATGTCCGCAAGGGTTGCAGATTCAACCCCTTTTTTTCTTATGCTTGCATCATTTGCATCTATTTCGATTGTGTCTTCCGCTATCATAAGCGTTCCGGCGCTTTCATCGATGGTGCTGACCTTTCCAATAAGACTTTCTTTTGTGGCCATTGCCGGAAAAGCCGTTCCGGTTACAAGCATTCCAACGAACAGAGGCACCGCAAAATTTTTTCTTGTCAACATAAACATATCAGCTCCTTTAGCAATAGTTATGGTTGAATGTAAAATGAGAAATTATCAAAACAATCTGTACGGCCTGACGAGTGGTGTTTTTTTAACGTGGTTTCATATCTTATTGGCGCTCCTTTTCATGATACAATTTTTATTTACCAGTAAGCGTAATCTCCAGCGGAGAAACGTTAGTTTGGTTCATTTGATAAGATTCTGAGTAAACCTGGTAGCCTCTTTTGGAAATTTTCAGGATGTACGTACCGGCCTTTACTTTTTTGATAGTGAATTCACCGTCAGGGTTGGTTTTTGTCCGATATGCAATTCTGCCGTTTTTGCTCAGGCTGACCTTTGCCCTGGATACAGGGTTTTCTTCCGAAGATGCCTGTCCGGAAGGATTTTCCTGGGCGTTATATTTGACAACCCAGTCATTGATTTTTTCGTAGTCGTTTGTGCTGTTAAGTTTCGGCCACATTGTTCCCTCGCTTAGATTCTTGTTGAGTTTCCTTAACAAAAGGGAGTCTGCACTTCCGGGCGTTACGAGGCTTTCGTCTGTTACTTCCGTATATGTTGTAAGAGGTACATCGCTTTTTGCACCGCCTTCTTTGTGGCAGGAAATGCATTTTGCGTCGAGAATAGACTTTATATCGCCAGTGTAGCTGATTTCTGAAGAAGTTCCGCCGGTGCTTTCTCCGGTGACTGTGCCGGTAAGGTCAAGGTCGTTTGTGTTGATAAAAATTCTTCCCTCTGCGCTTGTGGTGTGGCATCCGTCGGAGTTGCACCCGCCGTCAGATGCGCTGATTGGCATTGTTACCGTGCGGCCGCGATATGACGCCGATATGGTAAGCGGTGTGGTCAGGTTTCTTTCAGAATAAAAATTTCCCAAATTGTCGGATGTTAAAAGTACGCTTTTGCCGTTTGCATCTGTTACTTTTATTGTCGCCCCGCTTCTTGCGTTCGTTCCGTAGATGTCATCATAAATTGTCCCGCCGACAGAAAAGGCATGTTCCTTTCCATCGGAGTGGCATCCGCTGGTCAGACAATTCTTTCCCGCATTGTGGGTTTCGTCGTCGTCATCATCTTCGTTGCCTTCGCTGTCATTGTCGTCATCATCATCATCCTCTTCGTAGTTTTTTACAAAAAAATCCTTAATGAGGGTGCTTTTAACATTACCGGCAAAAGAGGTATGCTTCGTATTCGCAAGAAAAACGATTATCGCTAAAAGACAAAAAGCACAACTCAGGCATATCTTATTCATTACGTTTCCCATAAACCAATTCCTCCGTCAAAAAGCATGTTTGTTTTTTGTTGTTACAACCATTACAGATAGGAAAAATGACATACTTTTTGAAATTATGTAATCTTTTTTGATTTTTAGATATTACAGATAACCGACCAGAATGTTCATCTTTAATGCAAAGAATAAATTTCCTTGTATTTCCACATGTCCTTCAAAAAAAGCTTTTTGGGGTGTTATTTCTTTTCTCAGGATGGATATGAAGGTAGCGCTCTTTAGTATAAATGTGCACGTTGGCTTTTCATGCATTTCCCTTATAACATCTTTTACAAAACCATTTTCAACTATCACAAACCATTGTCCATTTCCATTGTCTGTAATTTTGAACTGAATAGTAGCATTGAGATCGGGTATTTTCGGTATAGACGACAGATTTACCCTGTCTTTTAACAGCCGATCAAAATATTCGGTATGAGTAATGTTATCCGGAATTTCAGGTCTTTCGTTCATTAAATATTCCTGACATATTCTAAAAATGTACTATTGCAATATTTCTATATGCTCTCTTTGCCGTATTTCCCCTGTTTGTTTTTTTCTTCCCCAGCCGGTATCAATTGCATACTGCATAAAATGGTTAATCAGTCCCGGTGTAATAAGAGGGCACGCGATGCCTGTGCCGCTTAGAATTTTTCGCGTGTTTGTAGAATCAAAATTAGGTTCTCCGAACATATAGGGTTGGAATGCCCTGATCTTTTTTACAAGGAGTTCCTCCTGGAGGGTAGGCGGTGCCATATTAAATTCTTCCGGAGGAACTATTTTTAAGTTATTGATGTTTGTCGACACTTTTATCCACTCGGCAAGTTCTCCAACGGTGGGAGGAGAAGGATTCACCACCTGAAAGGTATTGTTTATACTTTCAGGCCGGAGAGATATGGTCTTAATTGTTTGAGCCGCATAATCGACAGGTATCAGGTTTATCGTGCCGTATCTGTCTCCGGGGACTCTCAAAGGTGCATGCGGAGGAACAAAACCGTTTGGCATTGCATCCGTCTTTTTAATGATATTTTGTGTAGTGCGGTTTTTCAGGTGGATAAGTTCCTTCCCGAATACATAAATGTTATCGTAATTTTTTGTATATCCTGTAGTTGAGTCGCCGGTAATTATACTGGGGCGATAAATGGTATAGGGGAGGTGGTGTCGCCCTGTGAATTCAGCAAGATTTTTCTCCGCGTCAAATTTTGATTTTTCATAGGCATTGTTAAAAAGCTGCCCTTTATCCAGTTCGGTTTCCAAAACAGTGTCTCGTCTTTTGCCAGCGACATACGCTGTGCTTATATAGTGAAGGCGTTTTGGCTTCTTTGTTATACAAAACATGCTGATGTGTTCCGTTCCAAGCACATTTGTTTGGTTAAGAGCGTCCGGCTCATCGTTAAATTTTGTAGTAGCGGCACAATGAAAGACTTCGTCCACGGTTTCTGCCAATCGTGTATAGCTTTTTATATGTAAACCAAGGTTATACCGGAGGATATCTCCACTGATTATTTCAATGCGGTCGAATGGTGGATTGTAAAAGAATTCTTCAAGTATACAAAATGGCAATTCGGTTAAAAATCTTTCTCTTGCCGGAATACCGTTTGTTTCTCTAATGAGCAGTTTCAGAGAGAAACCTGCATGAAAAAGTTCTCTTGTAATGTAGCTGCCTAAAAAACCCGTTGCGCCAGTTATGAGTATTGTTTTTTGCTTCATCCGAAAAAATCCTTTTTAATCTCTTCTCACGCCTCTTTGCAAGGGTGAAATGTTAATGAGATATGGAGGCTGTACGCAACCCGGATGCCAAATATAATTCTCAGTAGGGGATCGTGTTATGTAACTATAAGAGTTATGGTGAGATTGGGAATGAATAATGGTTTATTTCTTCTTTCGTTACGATCGGAATCGAGCACAAAACCCTGTAAATTTTACATACAATAATTGTAATTGTTACATGGTACGGTAATCTTTCGTGTCTTCCAGTGACCGCCTCCGGATATCTTTTCGTTCGTAACCGGCCGGGATAAATTCCAACTCTGTAAAAGAAATAAATTCACTTGAAAGCCTCAGAAATGCTGATAGAATCACAAAATGCGGAAAAACAGGAAAACACGTAAGAAAGGCAGCAACAGTTTATGAAAATTCTCTTAATGTCAATGCCGGATTGTGCACCGCACTTTAATGCGCGGCGATGGAAACCGCCAAATCTTGCCATATCATCGATTGCAGGAAACATCGAAGGCCATACAGTTTATATAGCGGATCTTATTTTGCGAAGAGACCGGATTGCCGAAACCGTCAGGGAGTTGATTGCAAAATACAATCCTGATGTTGTGGGGCTGACGGCTATGAGTTTTCAGTTTGCTACTGCGGGGAGAATAGCCGGCCTTATAAAAAGTCTTAACAAAGACGTAAAAACGGTCTTGGGCGGCTATCATGTTACATTGATGTATGATGAAATAGGCAAAAGCACTGAGTCTGACCCGTTTGATTTTTTTATTCGCGGCGAAGGGGATTTGTGTTTCGGTGAGTTATTGGAGGCGTTGAATGGCAAGAGGCATTTGAATAGTATTCCCGGTGTTTCCTTTCGTGATGAGGGGCATTTTGTTCATAATTCGCTACGTCCTTTGGAAGACCTTGCCAAAATAAAAATCCCTGACCGTTCGAGACGAATATGGAAAGGATACCAATATTACGGTTTTACGCTTGACATTGTGGAGTCGTCCCGTGGGTGTGTTATGCCGTGTAATTTCTGTAGTATGGACAAGATGTATGGAAAAACATTTCGGCGGTTCAGTGTTGAAAGGATACTATCGGATATTGCAAATGCCAAACGTCATGGGGCAAATTTTATTATCTTCTCAGATGATAATTTCACCCTGGATATAGAAGGGTTTGAGTCTCTCTGCGATGCCATCGTTGAGGCAGGCCATAATGATATTCGTTACATTATACAGGCTAGTAGCGCCGGGATCGCTTCTTCCGACACCCTTGTTGAAAAGATGGCCAGGGCGGGCTTTCGGATTGTGTTTCTCGGCATTGAAAACGTTTCCGAAGAAAATCTGAGGTTGATGAAAAAAGGGAATATTATTGAAAAAACGAAACTTGCCGTGAAACGTCTCCATGAGCACAATATTATGATTGTCGGCGGTATGATCATCGGAAACCCCAATGACAGGGAGGAGGACATTGCCAGAAATTATGAGTTTTTTGTGGATTTACAAATCGACTTCTTTGCGGATCAGATATTGACGCCGTATCCCAGGACGGGTATGCGTGAAGAACTACTGAAGGCCGGGCTTGTGACGAACCCCTTTGATTATAGTCGTTATAATTGTTTTTGGGCAAATGTAAAGACGCATAATCTGGGGCAGGACGATTTGCAGTTTCTCCGGTGGAAATATAATAAAAAATATGCCGATTATATTTGCACCACCCCGGCTTTTATTAAGAATTATCCCTTAGCCTATTATTACAGACACTATTGCAGAAGACCATTTCTCAGACTTAAAAACAGGATTTTTCAAAACAAAACGGGTGAAAAGGAATTGTATGAAACGGATATGGCAAGGGCTGAGGCAATGAACAAATTCTTTTAAATATTTTGTTGTAAAATTTCATTACCTTGTTATAGTTATGAGCTTTGTCGGGACATGCTGTTATTCTTCTGTTTTGATGATTAGCCGGTATCCCGGGATTAGACAAGGATGGGTAATTTTACTATGCATTTTTTAGGAGGTTTTTATGCCTTCTGTATCGATTGTTAAATGTGACGACTATGAATTAGGAAAGGTCTATCATGCCGTTCATAAATCCCTCAGCTTGCTGAACGGGACTGATAAATTAGTTAAACCCGGCATGAAGGTGCTTTTAAAATTAAACCTTCTCTCATCCTCGCAGCCGCCGGAAAGGGCGGTCAATACCCACCCCGTGCTGGTCAGGGCGCTGGTGAATATATTTCAAAAGGATTTTGGATGCGAGGTCTGCATCGGAGATTCTTCGGGCAGCGTAAAGAATGCCTCTACCTTCAATGCCTTTCGCATTACCCGCATTAACGAAATTGCGGAAGAGACCGGGGCGAGGATTGTGAATTTTGACAAGGATGAGTATATCGATATCCATAACAGGGATAGTGAAATCGTAGATAAGTTCCGTATAGCAAGGACGCTGAGAACCGTTGATTTTGTGGTTTCCGTGCCGAAATTAAAGACTCACGGACTTACTCAGTACACGGGCGCCGTGAAAAATATGCTGGGCAGCATTCCCGGCAACGGCAAAAAAAACATCCATCTGATTGCACCAAAGCCAACAGTGTTTGCCAAGGCGCTGGTGGATATTTATCAAATGGTACAGCCACATCTTATTATTATGGATGCCATTGTCGGCATGGAGGGAAACGGCCCCAATGCCGGTTCTCCAAGGAAGGTTGGCCTGATACTTGCTGGCAGGGACAGCGTGGCCATGGATGCTGTAGCCAGCAGTATCATAGGATTCGAACCCATGGCGGTGCCGACCATTCGGTTTGCACATCAGCGAGGGTTGGGCGTCGGAGAATTGGATACCGTCAATATTGTCGGTGAGTCCATGGAAAATGTGCTTGTCCCGGATTTTCAGAAACCGTCCAGTGGCGCACAGGATTTTGCAGGGAAGTATTTGCCGGATTTTCTCCTGGCAATGATGTTTGACAATACCTGCTCCACGTTTTCCACGGTAAATCACTCGAATTGTACGCGGTGTTATGAATGCGTAAGAAATTGCCCGGCCGGAGCCATGTCAAAGGAGTCCGGAAAGGTGGTTGTCGATAAAAAGAAATGCATCGGTTGTTTTTGCTGCGATGAGGTATGCGATTTCCATGCGATAGAAATGAAACGGTCGTTGTTGGGAAGGACACTTTTGGGTATGGCAAAGGCGCTGGGGGTGGAAAAAGTGGAGTAGAAGGTAAATATACTTTTGAAAGTGACAAGGGGTGAAATATGATGTATTAAGAGGATATTTGCCATTCCCTTCCGTATTCTTACTATCCTCACAATAGGCAGCTTCCAATACTTCAACTGAAAACTGAACGGTAAAAGATACACTATTCAAGATATAAGGAACTATAGAAACATGAAGCTGTTGCTTACAAAAGAAGAATTTCTCATTATCCGAACGAATCGGGAAAAAGCACTTTACCATAGTATCTTTGCTGATTCTTAAAAGAAAAATCCCCTTCCGGCTTGTCTGGGGTATGCACTGTTTTCATTGTTTGTATCCAATCTTGATTATTAAAGATTTTTTATTTCGTGGCGTAAGAAAAACGTAAAGAAAGCTTGTGAGTATTTATCCATGGAAATGCAATGGACAAAGATATTTCTTCCTGAAATTAAGGAACTCATAGATACCAAGGATTTTAAAGGACTGCGGGATTTTCTTCGCGAACGTCATCCTGCAGATACCGTTGACATTCTCCGGGAACTCAACCCGACCGAGCGGGTAATGAGTTTCAGGCTGCTTGATAAAAATAAAATTTCAGAAGTTTTCGCACTGTTCGAACCCGACGAGCAAGAGGAGCTTCTGAAACAGTTTACTGAACAGCATGCGAAAGAAATTTTAGTGGAAATGCAGCCGGATGACCGGACGCAGCTTTTTGATGAACTGCCTGCCCACGTTGTTGAAAAACTCTTAAAGCTGCTTCCTCCGCTGGAACGCAGGGAGGCCAACGAGCTTTTGAACTACCCGCACAATTCTGCCGGTAGAATAATGACTCCGGAGTATGTGGACCTGCAAATGGATATGACGGTTGCAAAGGCGCTGGAGCACATTCGGAAAACCGGTCTGAACCGTGAAACCATTTACATCTGCTATATTGTGGATGAAACAAAGAAGTTGCGTGGCGTTGCATCTCTGAAAAATATCATACTTGCCAACCCTGAGCAGTTTATTAAAGACATTATGAATGAGAATGTCTTTTTTGTACATACGACAGACGATCAGGAAAAGGCTGCCAAGGTAGTGCAGAAGTACGACATATTAGCAGTTCCCGTAGTGGATACAGAGGATAGGTTGGTGGGAATTGTTACTGTAGATGATATATTGGATGTTATGCAGGAAGAAGTGACCGAGGATTTTCAGCGAATGGCCGGTATCAAAACAATTGAAGAAGAATATTTCCGGATAGGGTTTTCTAAACGTGTGAGTAATCGTATTTTGTGGCTGGTTGTTCTTGTCATAGCAGCGACCATATCGCAGGCGATTTTAAAAAGCTATTCATCGGTCTTAAGCTCCGTGATTGCACTGGCTTATTTTATCCCGATGCTTACCGGTTCCGGTGGCAATACCGGGTCGCAATCCTCCACCTTAATCATTCGTGCCCTTGCTACCGGTGAGGTAAAATCCAGGGAGTGGTGGCAGCTTTTAATGAGGGAATTTAAAGTCGGTGTCACACTCGGATTCTTTATGGGGCTTATTGCATTTGTGATTGCTGCGATATCTTTGGGACGCTTGCCAGTAGCCTTTGCAGTGGGACTTTCTCTTTGTATTGTAGTGATTGTTGGAAATATTGTTGGTTTGGCTATTCCCTTGTTTTTTCGGTTTGTGAAACTTGACCCAGCCTTTGTTTCTGCGCCTCTTATTGCCACGTTGTTGGATGCTACAGGATTAATTATATACCTCGAAGTTGCACGGAGAATACTTTCTATGTCCACCCCGTGAGGATAAACATTCTTGACATTTTTTCCGCAGGATGGTATTTTTTATCATCACCGGAATACTAATGTTGGGTTGAGTAATATTCGGTTTTGTTGAAAGGAGTTACGTTTTGAACGATAAAGATAAATCATTCGGAGGGGGCCGCATTGTTTGTGGTCTTGCCTTCGATAATGAGGATAATCATAAGAGAATCACCACAGGGGAGAACTTTTATATAATAGGCGGGTCTGAAAAAACACATGGAAACCTTGTGGATACGATATTGGAGTTCAATGCAGTGGTGAGGAAATATGGCAAAAAGCTGAATGACCTCACCGAGGCAGAATATTATGACATTGTAAAAGAAATAGGATCGGATGACAAAAAAGTGTATTGGTTTTATCATTCGTAATCTCAGCGTTGCAGGGAAATTTTCAATCGTTTTTTCTGCTGCTATTCAGATGGCGATTGGTTTTTGCTGTTGTTACGGCGCAGATGCCTTTGAAGATTTTGAGGTGCATTATCAACTGGGGAACGAATTCAACCGGCAGGGAATGATTGATGAAGCAATTGCAGAATACAAAAAGGCCATTGAAATAAATGGCCGTTCTCCCAAAGTCTATAATAATCTGGGAGTGGCGTATAGCAAAAAGAGAATGTTAGACGAAGAGATTTCTTCATATAAGAAAGCAATAAGTCTGGACGGAAACTATAAGGATGCTTATTTTAATTTAGGGATTGCGTATGGCATAAAGGGGATGGCGGAAGACGAGATAAACGCCTATAAAAAAATAATCGAGCTGGATCCCGAATGTTTAGACGCCCTGTTTAACATCGGCCATGCTTATCGGAACAGAGAAATGTATGACGAATCTATCGAGGCATTCCAAAAGGTAGTGGCAGTAGATTCGCACTATGTTGATGCTTACTTTAATTTGGGCGTATCGTATGGCAAGAAGGGCATGTTCAATGAAGAAATATGCCAATATAAAAAAGTATTAGAGTTGAATCCCAAAAATGCAGAGGCGCATTTTAATCTGGGAATTGTCTATGGTGAAAAAAGGATGTTTGATGAACAGATCAGAGAATATAAAAAAGCCATCGAACTGAATCCGCGGTATGCAAAAGCATATAAAAATTTAGAGTCTTCTTATCGTCAGATGGGGATGCAGAAAGAAGCTGATAAGGAATTATCCAAATATAATGATTTGGTGAGAAAATGAATTTTGTGAGAGTATGTTTCCGGACTAAGCAGGTATGTCCAAACCATAAAATTGAGGAGGTAAGGTAAAATGTTGAAAAAAGTAGAAGAATTGGTTACGGAAAAGTCTGAAAAGATCATGACGAATGAAAAAGTAGAAGGGTTTGTTAACAATGTAGGCGGCATGTTATGTTTTGTAGGAGCAGTTGCTTTCGGAATTATGTTTATTGTTGCCAGTGCAAGCCTGCTAAAAACAGGTAAAAACTATGTGGTAAAACCTTCGGCAGAAACTGCGGCCGGTTCTGAAGAAGCGGCTGAATCCGGAGCTGGCGAAGAATAGCGGATAAGTTTTGTTATGGTAGAGTTTGTTGCTGGTTGAGCGGCTGTTTCATGTATTTTTGGGTGTTTGTTTAATAATTTTTTCCCAGATTTTATAGTATTACGGAGAAAGATAAAAGTCCCGATGAAAACCAGAATTTTTTTGCTGAGTATCTTTACTATTATGCTGTGTTTGTTTGCCTTAAAGCCGATGTATGCTGTTTCGTGGGATATCCCCCCCGAACAAATACAGGAAGCTATCGAATACGGGCAGCAAAATAAGACCACAGATATGGCAGCTTTTTCTAAGCCGTGGTCTGTGTCTTTGGGAAAAGGGAAGGGGGCTGCCGCAATATTTACTCCATACCATAATATTGCATATAAGGCCAGAAAACTTGCTGTTGAGAGAAGAGAGTTTACAAATAAGGATTTGACGGATGCCTTGCAAATTGCGGACTCGTTGACGTTCTCTGTTACTGTCTATGGCGATACAGACGATTTCATTAAGTATTATTCGGCGAAACTTATCCAAAAAGATTGTGTAGTACAACCGAACTTTGAGTTTGTTCCTGATATAGCAGAGGCCAGTGAGTTTTGGCCTGATTCACCATGCAATGCAGCACGACTGGTCTTCAAGTTTCCGGTAAGCGGCATTGACATGAATGCGTCCATTGCTTTAGTGATTCTTGTTCCTGGTGGTGAGGAAATATTGTTTCCTTTTGATTTGGCGAAAATGAAATAATAGCTTGCCTTCCCCGATGTTCCTTAACTGTAATTTTGAATTAAAACAGGCGTTAATATTCGTGTATTATGCCATGCGGTAACTGCCGGTGAGAGGTGTGTGCCGCTCACCGTACCATAAATTCCTGGAACAAACCGAAAAAGAGGTAATTTATGAAAAAATATGCATGTTTTGCCATTATGATAGTAAGTTTTTATTCGTTACTGGGGTGCGCAGAGCTTACCAAGAAATCCACCCAGAGTCAGGATGAGCGTTTGTCTTTGATTGACCAAAAAATTCGGGAAATTGAGCAGGGATTGTCAAACCAAAACACCGCCAGCCAGGATATTGGTAGACGTATTGAAGATCTTTCTCAAAAAACAGCGGGAATTGATGCTAATTATGTGAAACTCAATGTTTCTTTTGAGGAGCTTGATGCCAAAGTTGATAAGAAGGATGCATCCTTGGAGACTGTGCTGTCTCAAACCCAAAAAACTACAAGTGAACTGGAGGAAAGGCTAAGAGAAGTTGAAAAGATGAGGGCTGATTTGCAGAATCAGCTTGCATCGCTGAGAGCGCAAAAGGCACATTTGGATGAACCAAAAGTTGCGCAGCAGAGTGAACCTGTAAAGGAAGCCGCCAAAGGACCGATGGAACAAGAGGTAGCAAAAGATGTCCCGATTGACAAGAAACCGGAAGGAAGCAAGCTGGCAGAGGCATTGACAACAGGTCAGGAAAAGGAAGTTCTGCAGAAATTGCTGGACGAAGCCTTGGTGTTTTACAGAGATGGTAAATATCAGGAAGCTATTGCAAAGTGGGAAGAAGTGCTTGTGATGTATCCTGATAATCTGGAAGCAAAGTTTAATATTGAAATAGCGAAAGAAAAGGTTAAATCTCTTCCAGTAAAATAGCAAGCACTGCTCTTTGTCGCATTTTAGCCGTTGTATAAGAGCTTTGCTGACAGAGCAATAATACATATTGTAAGTATGTATTGAATAAATCGTTCGCCTCTGGTGACTGCCAGATGGCTTCCTATCCAGCCGCCAAGCCCATTGCCGGCTGCTAATGCTAAGCCCATTGTCCAGCATATATTGTTGTGTATAATGAATATTGTTACTGCGAGAAAAGAACTGATTCCAACGGTAAATACCTTTTGACTGTTGGTCTCGACAAGATTAAGTCCGCAAAGTGAAGTAAGTGCCGCAATGAGTATAAATCCGATACCTGCCTGAATGAATCCTCCATAGACTCCAATAAAGAAGAAAATTGTCATGATTACAGCGTGACGGCGGATGTCTGAATTGATTATGCTGCGAAGAATGGCATCATTTCTTTTTTTGAGAAGGGGATTCAGCAGAATAATACCCAGGACAAAAAGCATTGTTCCTGCCAGAATCTTTTTGAATAGAATGTCTGAGATATCTACCGCAAGTTGAGCCCCAACAAGGGTACCCCCCAGGGTAGGTGCAGATATGAGGATGCTAAACCTGTAATTTGAGATGCCTTTTTTCATAAAGCCGGCAACTGCGAATATGCTTTGTACGGTAATTGCCAAACGGTTGGTTCCGTTTGCAATATTTGCCGGCAGCCCGAAAAGTATAAGCACCGGAAGTGTGATGAGTGAGCCTCCGCCTGCAAGGGTGTTGATGCAACCTGCAAAAATGCCCATTGCAAAAACAGCCGGGATATGCCATGTTTCTGCAAAATTTACCATAGATAATAAGTTTTGAATAAGGTTTTTTGGTTGAATATAAAATGAAATTGAAATGAAATAAGATTATGCTATAATCAATCTGCTTTTTCTTGGGGCCCATAGCTCAGCCGGTTAGAGCAGCGGACTCATAATCCGCGTGTCCAAGGTTCGAATCCTTGTGGGCCCACTTCTATCAATTCTTTCCTTTTGCGAAATCCGTTTTCTGCGTAAAGACAATCTTATTTCTCTGTTGTCCGTAAACGGTGTATGGCCTGCCTTATATCTTCTTTTTGTGCAAGTGAAGGGTCAATTTTCAGCAATTCATTCAAATAAGATTGAGCCATTTTTTTATCGTTTTTAGTGTCAAGATATAAAAAAACGAGGTTTTTATAAGAAGGTATGCTTCGGGGGCTCAGTATTACTATTCTTTGAAATTCCTCTATAGCTTTGTCTGCCAATCCCAATCCCTGATACAGTATGCCCAGTGTATAATGGGCAGCGGCATTTGAAGGATCAAGTTGTGTTACGATAGTATATTCATGAATGGCATCGGAATGTTTCCCTGAATTTTCATAAGCAAGCCCCAGATTGAGGTGGTATTGTGACTGTCCGGGTTCTTTCGCAAGAACTTCTTGAAATTCATGGATCGCTTTACTGTATTCTCCCTTTTTTGCGTAATTGATGCCCAGATTATTTCTGGCCTGAAGATTATTGTTGTCATAGAAAAGTGCTTTATTAAATTCCTCTCTTGCTTTGTCGAGTTCTCCTTTTGTGTTGTAGATACTGCCTAAGCCGTTGTGAGCATGAGAATAGTCAGGTTTGATTCTCAGGGCTTCTTCATACGCCAGTTTTGCCTTATCTATTTCACCGCGGTTGTAATAAATGTTTCCGACATTGTTATGGGGTTGCGCATAGTTGGTATCAAGCTTGCAGGCCTCGTTGTATTCAATGATGGCTTTATCGAAAAACCCTTTTTTGCTATACACAGTTCCGAGGTTGCAGTGAATGTTGGCAATTTGCGGATTTATACCGAGTGCTGTTTGATATTCTCTTTCGGCTCTTTCAACAAGTTCGTTTTCCATATATATGATTCCGAGATTACAATGGGCACGGTGGCTGTTTGGTGAACGGTGTATCGTTTTTGTCCAAAGCGTCAACTCATCTCTCCAGTCTCCATTTTTTGTGATGATGGAGAATCCGTATCCTCCTATCGTTAAGAG
>Ga0233425_10005109_pt1 | contig 21170 bp, 19 predicted proteins | sample Watercolumn_Towu_2_FD_181712 | JGI IMG/M metagenome (GOLD analysis project Ga0233425, IMG submission 181712) | Freshwater microbial communities from Lake Towuti, South Sulawesi, Indonesia - Watercolumn_Towuti2014_140_MG | ecosystem: Environmental > Aquatic > Freshwater > Lake | place...
GATTATGTTAAAGGAGTTCCATATGGTTGGGGCGGAGCCATGGGCCCTGCGCAGTTTATTGCTTCGACCTGGAACTTGCTTACCACTAGATTAAAAAATTTACTAGGAGTTTCAGCAGACCCGTGGGGTATAAAAGATTCTTTCACAGCAGCCGGACTTTATTTGTCTGACTTGGGGGCTGGCGCGCAGACAGATTCTACTGAAAGGCGAGCGGCGTCAAGATATTATGGCGGGTCATCATCTTATTCTAGTTCGGTTATGAACCGCGCAGCTTGCATACAAACATTTATTGATAGTGGTACAATGTCAGCTAGTTGCCAAAACTTAATTTTCTAAAAATTCTATAAAAACCGTGTTTATTGTGTTGGGCACGGCTTTTTATTTAGCTATTGACAGCGTTTTATGTATATGATAAACTTTTGTTATTGATGGGGAGAGCCTCCCTTCGGGGATGTGCCTTGGGCACGACCGGATGAGCGCTTAAGCTTGATGAATAGTCTGACACACATTGCACCTGGCCCTCGGGCAAGATGCCGTCTCAGACAAAATGTGTGCAGATCCAAACATCCCATATGGGCGCAAGACCTCTTGGTCTAACCCAACCCCATCTCTTAAAAGTTTAAGAGGTGTCCACCTATGGGCAATCCTGCATCCCGCAGGAAGAGAATAGGTGGTTCACCTAGGTATAGACTTTCGTCTCTGGCGTACTGCCCCCCGCCAGACGACGATTGTCTGGGACGCTCTGCGATTTAACGAGTTGGCCACGAATAGTGTGCTTTTGGCTCTCGGGTCGCATTGCGTCCTTTTTTCTTGCAAAAAAAATCGCCCCTAGTCTTAATTGGGGGCGTTTTTTATTCTGGTTTATCCTTGAAAGCTTTTATTATTCCATCTAGCTTGCCATCCATTATTGATTCTATATCGTGCCAACTTTTGTTTATGCGGTGATCTGTAATTCTGTCTTGTGGAAAATTATATGTGCGCATTTTTTCTGCTCTTTTGGCCCAGCCAATTTGCTCTCTTCTTTCTGAAGTTAATTTTGATAAATCTGTTTCCTCTTGTTGTCTCAAAAGTCTTGCCGCTAAAAGAGCCATGGCAGCTTCTTTGTTCTGTGCCTGGTTTCTTTCACTTTGGCAGGTAACAATAAGTCCAGATGGTTTATGAACGATTCTTACAGCAGATTCTGTTTTATTTACATATTGTCCGCCTGGACCAGAGGCCTTATATGTAGAAATTTCTAAGTCGCTTGGGGAGATATTTATCTCTGTTTTTTGCGGTTTTAATAAAATAGCAACTGTGGTGGTGGAAGTATGCACTCTGCCTTGTTTTTCTGTTTTTGGAACTCTTTGTACTCGGTGAACGCCACCCTCATTTTGCAATTCATCATAAACTCCCTTGCCAGTAAGTTCAAAAATAATTTCTTTAAATCCACCAATTGTCGATGGGCTAGAATCTAAAACTTTTTCTTTCCAACCTTTTGTTTGACCATATCTAGAATACATTCTGTACAAATCTTTTGCAAACAAGCCAGATTCGTCACCCCCTGTCCCCGCGCGTATTTCAAGAATCACGGACTGTTTATCTCCGCCAGCTTGGTTCGCCGAAGCTTCGTTGGAAGCGGAGGCGGCTGCCTCACCATATTTTTTCCAATCTTCGGCAGTAAATTTTGAAAAATCTATTTCGTCGTTCATAAATTTTCTGTATTTTAAAATCTTACCACGAACAATTGAAATTTGGAAGATTTTGTGGTATATTAGACGTCAGAGTCTTTTACATCAATGGACCTTGTGTCCTTCGGGAGAGCCAAGATGAGGAAAATATTTTGGCCGAACAAGGCTAGCAAGAAGCGATACCGGTTAGTTGTCAGGGAAGGCGGAAAAGATCGTCTGGAAGGCAAGCCTTTTGAGGAATGGGGGCATGCGCGGGCATCGCGCAAGTTTTGGCATTATCTCATTCATCTTGCTCCAGGTAGCGAGTTTCTGCTTCAGCGCTGGAATAGGGCTAGCCGCAAATGGGAAGATGTTCCCGGCTGCATCTATCGAGGTGTGGAGCAGTGCATTTAGTCTCTTTTTGGTCCCTGGTCGTCTTTGGGCGGTCGCGCATGCGAACGCTCTTTTTTATTGCAACTAAAAACCCCTTACGGGGCTGTTAGTTTTTAAATGAATAATAATCCAACAAAACTGCAAGCAGTAATTACAACCATAGATCCTAAAAACCTCGTAGCGAATTTTTTGTTGCCCTGTAAAAAAGAATATAACGATTTACTGGCTAAGTTTGTGGCGCTAACTATTAAAAATGTTAAAGCCGCGAACTTCAATGTTAATGTTTGGCCAGCCATTTCTGCTAAGTTCACAACAATTGCATCTATGCCGGCAAAAGAGGCAATAACAGAGCTGATAACAAAACCGGATTGTCCAAATAATATAAGGCAGATTTTGGTAACTATTTTAACCACAATTAAAAGTCCAGCAAATTTTAGAGCCGGCATTAACGAAAAAATTTCTTGCTTCTTTTTTTCGTCACTCTCTATATTGGTATCTTTTTCTTTTTGTCTTAAGAAAAACACCGCCAATATGGTGGCCGATATTAGCATTATTATTAAGCTTGGGAATAAAGCCACAAGCCATTTGCCGTTAAGCGGGCCAACTAGAACGAATATTTGTAAAAAACTGGCTAGGTTGGCCAAAACCGCTGCGCCCACTAAATGATTTGCCGCTGATGTTTTTTTGCTTCTTTGGGCTAGAGATTGGGTTGTTGATGTTGAGGAAATAAATCCTGCAACAAAGCTGGCCAGGGTAAAACTATTTTTGCTGCCGACAACTTTTGCCATTATATATCCAAAAACATCTATGCCAGTAATAAGAGCAACCACCATCCATATTTTGTAGGGGTTTATCAATTCAAGTGTAGCAAATTTTCCTAGATTAATGTTTAGACCCTGAAAAATTGAAGATAGAAAAGGAATGTCCACTAATTTGTAGCCGACATTTGGCAAAAATGGCAATACAACTAGAGCAATAATTGCATAACTTATAAAAGACTCTATCTCGTGCAGATTGGTGCTCTGGACTATTTTTTTTGTTTTTGCCTTGATTGAAAGTATTAAAGCTAAAATTACGAAGAGAGCTATAACTACTTCCGTGGGCAATATGTTCATTGTTGGCAGAAGACCAAGTAAAAAAGTAAAAAATATTGAAAGCTCAGTAGTCATTCCAAAGTCCTTTGAGGTGTAAGAGCCAACTGCATAATAAATCAAGAGCATTAAAAAGAAGGAAATTGTTACTATTGAACCGAGAACTATTAGGTTGTCGGCATATAAAAGGCCGCAGAGAGCCCCCAAAAGAGAAACAAGGGAATATGTCCTTATGCCCCCAGGAGTTGAATCTTCTTTCTGATTTCTGCTTTCACGTTCTAACCCAATAGCAGCGCCCAGAAAAATAGCTAAGAAAAGATTTACAATTGTTGTTGTTATAACCATATTAATTATTTTTTAATTATATTAATTAAAACCACTTTTTAAGTTTGAATATTAGAAGCATCACCGCAAGCGAGAGAGCCATGGCAATAGTTATGAAGAACGGAGCAGCAGGCGACTCTAGTCCAGGTAAATATTTGAAATTCATTCCGTAAAAGCCAGCGAAGAAGGAAATTGGCATAAAAATTGTTGTGATTACTGCTAAAATTTTCATTACAGAATTTGTTCTATTACTTATGCTTGATAAATAGACATCAAGCATTCCGGACATTATATCTCTATAGGTTTCTATGACGTCGACCACCTGAATAAGATTTTCGTAAATGTCCCTTAGATAAATTCTGCTTTCTTTAGAAATAAACTCGGACTCACTTCTTTCTAAAATATGAATGACTTCACGTAATGGCCAAACAGATTTTTTCAGTTCTAAGATTTGCCTCTTTAAGTGGTATATTTTATTTAAAGTTTCTGGTCCGGGTTTTTCTATCATTTCTTTTTCTAAAATTTCAATATAATTACTGAAATCATCTAAAACATTAAAATAATTGAAAACTATAGAAGCAATAAGTTCGTAGCATAAAAAATCTGTGCCAGACGATCTTAGCCGTTGGTTATTGTCGCGCAACATCTTTCTAACAGATTCAAAATTATCTCCCTTTATGCCCTGCTGAAAAGTTAGTAGAAAATTTTTAGCTAAAATAATGCTGACTTGTTCTGACACTACCTTGCTTTTATCTTTATCAAAATTGAACATCTTTAACGCTAGGAAAATGTAATTTTCAAGGGTCTCAATTTTGGGCCTTTGATTAATGTTCAATATGTCTTCTTCAACGACAGGGTGTAGGTCAAAGCCAAGTCTCAGTTCGTGTATAAAAGATATGGGGGGAACGCTATCCACGTTTATCCACGTGACCGTGGGAGTTTCTTTATACGGAATACAGTGATTAATGTCTGTTATTGGTTTTTCTTCAAGCTTTTTTTCGTCGTAATCAAAAAGATATACTTGGTTATCTTGTCTTGAGTTTTTTTTGTTTGCCATCTTGTTTATTACAATTTAAATTAGTTAATTATACTAAAATTATGATAATCCAGTAAAGTATCTGGTCACAATATGTTAGACCTTGATATTATTTGAAAAGTTTGTTAATATATGGATATACAAATTTATGAAGAAAGACATACACCCAAAATATTATACAAAAGCAAAAGTCCACTGCGCCTGTGGGAACAGTTTTGAAGTTGGCTCAACAAAAGAAATTATTGAAACAGAAGTTTGCGCCAAATGCCATCCATTTTACACCAAACAAGAAAAAGTTATGGATACATTGGGCAGAGTCCAGAAATTTAAAGAGAGAGCTGCAAAAAAATCAAACGTTGTTAAAAGAGTTAAAGACACAAGAACAAAATCAAAAAAATAATATGGGAGTGAAAGTCCACGACAGTAGTCGGGATTTGTGCCGGTGACAAGTTCGTATCTCACGCCCTTGTTGCCAAGCATGCAATCTTCCAAAATAAATGGCAAAAGAAATTAAGTTAAACGCAGAAGAAATGTCTCAGGCCGGTGTCCAATTTGGACACAAGGTTTCAAAGCTTCATCCAAAGATGAAGAATTTTGTTTCCGGCATCAAAAACAGCGTGCACGTTTTTGATTTAGAAAAAACAGCAGAAGAGTTTGGTAAGGCATTAAACTTTATTGCCAAACTAACAGCCGAAGGCAAGAGCATTGTTTTTGTCGGCACAAAAATTCAGTTGAAATCTTTGGTTAAAGAGGCGGCTGAAGAAATTGGTGTGCCCTATGTTACAGAAAGATGGCTGGGTGGAACTTTTACTAACTTTGAGACAATTAAAAAAAGAGTTGATTATTTCAAAGACTTGGAGAGAAAGAGGGGAGCTGGAGAATTAGAAAAATATACAAAAAAAGAAAGATTGGATTTTGATAGAGAAATTGCCAGACTTAAATTAAAGTTTGAAGGTATCAGAAATATGAATAAGCTTCCTGACGCAGTTTTAATTTTGGGATTGGATAAAGATATTACATGCGCTAGGGAAGCAAAAAGAAAAGGGATAAAAATAATCTCTTTAGTAGATACAAATATAAATCCAGATATCGTAGACTATCCAATTCCAGCCAACGATGACGCTATTTCATCTGTTAAATATATACTAGATAAGGTAAGAGATGATATAATAAACAATAGACCAACAAAATAAGATGGTAACTATTGATCAAATTAAACAATTAAGAGAAGAAACAGGAGTTTCTTTTTCAGAGGTCAAAAAAGCCTTAGAAGAGGCTAATGGCAATGCCGAAAAAGCCAAAGAGCTTTTGCGCATGTGGGGCAAAAAAGTGCTCGATAAAAAAGTTTCTCGCGAAACAAAATCTGGCTTAATAGAATCTTATGTGCATCCAAACGCCAAGACCGGCGTGTTGTTAGATATAAGATGTGAAACGGATTTTGTCGCCAAATCTCCGGATTTTAAAACTTTGGCCCACGAAATTTGTATGCAAATTACAGCCATGAGGCCTTTGTTTGTCAAAGAGCAAGATATCCCAGAAGAATTTTTAGATGGGGAAACAAAAATTTATAAAGAACAATTAAAAGATTCGGGCAAACCGGAAAGTATTGTAAACCAAATATTGGAAGGAAAGCTAAATAAATACAAGGCAGAAGTTTCTTTGCTCTCTCAACCATGGATAAAAGATGACAGTAAAACAATTAAGAATTTAATCGAAGACGTGGTTGCCAAAGTGGGGGAGAATATTGAAGTTAAAAAATTCTCAAGGTTTGAAATCTAATGATAATTGATTCAATTATTTTAGCTATTTTTGTTGCGAGCCTTGGCGGAACATTGCTTATTTTGTTACGCAAAATGCCAACTTTGAATACTTTGCCAGAAAACGGAAGCATAGGCATTAAAAAACATCAGTATATTGTAGAGATAGAGAATAAGATAAAAGATATTTTAATAACCTTTGAAAAACAAGTTTTCTTTCATAAGATTCTCTCTTGGATAAAAGTTATTACTTTGAAAATAGAGGTTAATGTTGATCATCTATTGCATAGTATACGTAAAAAAGCCCAAGAAATAGATAGGAAGAACGGCAACGGGAAAAGTTTACCAAGGTAATTATTTCGTGCCACCTTAGCTCAGCGGTAGAGCAACTGTTTTGTAAACAGTAGGTCCCGAGTTCGAATCTCGGAGGTGGCTCCAAGTAAATAATATATGCCATATCTTTTAATTTTTTGTGTAGTTATTGCCGCTATTATCTTGATAGGAATTTTTATATATAGGGGTAGCAACAAGCTTTAAACAGGCTAAACTATTGACAGGAATGTATTTCTGAGTAAGATAGATATTGTAGATAGTATTAAATTAAAATACTGCAAAACTTATAAATCAAAAAATTTAATTTTGATTTCGTAAAAACGTCCGCAAAGGTGTTTGAAAATTCAAATATCTTTGCGGGTGTTTTTTTCAAAAGAACATACTCGAGCTTGAAAAATAAATATGGAGCACGGTTTAGAAAAACCATTCTAAGCCGGCAAAAACAACATTAGTTTTTTAAAGTTGTTTCGAATTATAGTCAGCTGGGTACTTAACTCAGCAAGTAGTTTATTCTGAACGCTGAAATTTATTTCAGCATAAAGTTAAATCAACTTTCATTTTGAGAGTTTGATCCTAGCTCAGGGTGAACGCTGGTAACGTGGATACCGGCATGCAAGTCAAGGGGCCGCAAGGCACCGGCGAACGGCATAGTAACACGTGGGTACCAACCCTAAAGTGGGGCATAGCTCGTCGAAAGACGGGGTAATTTCCCATAGTTCCCTCACGGGTAAAGACGCAAGTCGCTTTAGGATGGGCCCGCGGCCTATCAGATTGTTGGCGAGGTAATAGCTCACCAAGTCTATGACGGGTAGGGGGCGTGAGAGCGCGACCCCCATGAATGGCACTGCGACACGGGCCATACTCCTACGGGAGGCTGCAGTCGAGAATCTTCCGCAATGGGCGAAAGCCTGACGGAGCGACGTTACGTGAATGATGAAGCCCTTCGGGGTGTAAAGTTCTTTTATGTGGGAAGAAGTTATTGACAGTACCACATGAATAAGAGGATCCTAATTCTGTGCCAGCAGGAGCGGTAAGACAGAATCCTCGAGCGTTACCCGGATTTATTGGGCGTAAAGGGTTCGTAGGTGGCGTAGTAAGTTGAAAGTTAAAACTCATCGGCTTAACCTTTGAGGTGCTTTCAATACTGCTATGCTTGAGGGCGTTAGGGGTTAGCGGAACCGACGGAGTAGGGGTGAAATCCGTTGATATCGTCGGGAACACCAAAAGCGAAGGCAGCTAACTAGGACGACCCTGACACTGAGGAACGAAAGCGTGGGGAGCAAAAAGGATTAGATACCCTTGTAGTCCACGCTGTAAACGATGATCACTGGCTATTAGCAGTGTCGACCCTGCTAGTGGCGAAGCAAACGCGTTAAGTGATCCGCCTGGGAAGTACGGTGGCAACACTAAAACTCAAAGGAATAGACGGGGACTCACACAAGCGGTGGACCATGTGGCTTAATTCGACAACAAACGAAGAACCTTACCAGGACTAGAAATCCAGACGAAAGCCCAATGAAAGTTGGGCCCCTCACAAGGCGGCTGGACAGGTGCTGCATGGTTGTCGTCAGTTCGTGTCTTGAGACGTACCGTTAATTCGGGTAACGAACGCAACCCTTGCCGTGTGTTTTAAATGTCACACGGGACTGCCCGAGATAATTGGGAGGAAGGCGAGGATGACGCCAAATCAGCATGGCCCTTTGATGTCCTGGGCCGCACACGTGGTACAATGGCCGGTACAATGCGCTTCGATGCCGAAAGGCGGAGATTAATCGCACCAAAGCCGGTCTCAGTTCGGATTGAGGTCTGAAACCCGACCTCATGAAGCTGGAATCGCTAGTAATCGCTGATCAGCTACGCAGCGATGAATACGTTCCTGAGTCTTGTACTCACCGCCCGTCAAGCCAAGCGAGCTGGGGATAGCCGAAGTTCCATGAAAATGGGCCTAAGCTAGATTCAGTGAGAGGGGCTAAGTCGTAACAAGGCACGGGTAGCGGAAGCTGCTCGTGGATCATTTTTTTAAATTTATTTTTTCCCATTCGGGTTAAAGAGTAAATTGGTATCGACTCAGGGTGATTCAATAAACTCAGTTCGATGAGGATATTGAATTGTTCTGAAGCGTTGTGGAAGGGGTCGCTCAAAATCCCTCCTAGTTCGAAACAGCTTTAAGAAACTAATACCGTTCCCCCCGGTGAGACAGATAGGAGGATAGGCCTCACGGATTCCGTGACTTTCCCGTACACCTATCTGTCTCTTGAAGACGAGAGCTGCGGATGCGAGGTTCTACGACTTCTTCCCTCGCGCTGAGTCCGTTGCTCGGCAGTTGGCAAGGATGACGCCAAGGTAGACGCCGTAAACATCTGAGATTGCAACTTGGCAATCTCCCTGTGGCGCCCTTGCCAACTGTTTTTGAAAATTGCAGCCAGGACGAGTTGCATTGCCCCTAACCTTGTGGGGTAAACCTGGTTGCAATTGCACCGATAGCTCAGAAAAAGTTTGCCGGCTCGGATGAGAGCCCCGCAAACGAAGGCAGAGCACACGACTTTGATCGTGGGGTCGCAGGTTCAAATCCTGCTCGGTGCTTTCCAGTTTCTTATCTGCTCTTTCTTTTCAGTCGCATTCGTGCGACTTCTTTTTTTATAAAAAATATGGTAAATTGTTTATATAAACAATATGGTTCAATATTTTACAAAAGAGGCTTTGCAAAAATTAAAAGATGAGTTGAAGGATTTAATAGACAGACAAGTGCCGGAAACAAAAAAACTTATTGCCCAAGCCCGTGAATTTGGCGACCTTAAAGAAAATGCAGGATATCACGATGCCAGAGATAAAATGTCTTTTTTGAAGGGCCGCATTGAGCAACTGGAAGCCGCAATAAACGAATCAGTAATAAAAGAAAAAACAGGAGAAGCAAAAGTTGAATTGGGGAGCATCGTAAAAATAAATTTTGGCGGAGAAGAGCAGGAATATGAAATTTCAGCTCCCACCTCAGCCGATATTTTAAAAAATAAAATTTCTTATCAATCGCCCCTTGGCCAAGAATTAATGGGCAAAAAATCGGGGGATAATTTCGTATTTAAATCAGTAAAAGTAAAAATTTTGTCGATTATATAGAGTTGACATAAACCATAAATAATGATATTATGACAACAGCAAACAAATCCAGCCGATTTGTTTTTTGATAACAAGGAGAAAGAAGTGAATCCAGAAATTAAGCGAATGCGCGCGGCAGAACGGCTGATAGGCGAAGCAATTGGCATCATTGAGCATCCTGCTGTTGTGTCGGTGTTGCCGGAATTCGCCAGCCTCAGCGCGTTTTTGAAAAAGACTGGGATAACGGTCTTTTTCTCGCCCGGCATGGCAACGAATGCAAGGAACAGCCCGGAGTTTCAAAACCTCTTTAGGTTTTCTCCAGAGTTAGGCTCCGAGCACAACTCAATTCTGCTGTATCCGCTCTATTCACATGATGCCAAAGAGCATAAGCTCGGCGAGTATTATGTTAAGCGGGTTGAATTTGCCGGTTATGGTCCAGAGAGCAACTGCATTATTGTCAACATGAGCTCGGGTGAAACCTCGCGCATGTTGGCATGTTCTTTTTTGCATGAGCTCTGGCATGCTCAAGCTGCGCACTGCGAAGGCAGAATTTTCAAGCCATCAGAGCGCACAGAGCAAGAGCGTCTGCGAGAAGAGGCCGCAGTTTGGTCAATGGAGTACAAGCTCATGCTGGCCTTGGGTGGGGCAGATTATTGTCAAACTGTTGTGGATCTTGCCAGTCAAATCTGCAGATTATGGTTTCTTCACAAGAGCGCAGTAGATATCAAGTGGGAAGGCCGAGGCCAGATACTTGATAGATTCTTGGGAAAGCCAGTGCCAGGTTGCAGGATTCACCGAGATGTTTCTTTCTGTGCCTACTGTCTGCTTATGGCAGCTGATATTTTCTTTCCGCCTGGCCCAGCCAGAGATGCGCAGAAAATACAGATTGTCGACAGCGGCCGTTATGGCGAAAAGAAAGAATCCCTCAAACGAGTTATTCGCGATGCGCCATAGTGTCGCGGATTTTTTTTAAATCTTGAAAAATATTAAAAAAGATGTAAAATATATAAATATCAGGGCCCGTAGCTTAGCTGGTAGAGCGCCTCATTTGCAATGAGGAGGTCAGCGGTTCGAATCCGCTCGGGTCCACTGCAAGCCGTTTTGATAAAAGCGGTTTTTGTTTTAGATATTGACAAATATTTTATTTTGTGTAAAATATGGACAGCATGACAAATTCAAGCGGGCACGGTGCCAGCGAGAATGAGTCAATAACAATTTGGAGGTTGCAATGCAACTGTTGGAAGAAGTGATCCAAGAAGTCCGCGATGAGGCCGAGCGCATCATCGCCGAGAGAACCAAAGAAGCGCGCGACGGAGTTGAAGAGTTCGCCAGCGTGGCCACCGAACTGGCCAACCGGGCTGCGGCCATTCAACTCAACGATGGCGAACTGTCGCCGGACACGCCCGTGGGCGAGGGCGAGGTCGTCTTGGGCGTGTTGCCCAAGGAGTTGTGCCAGGTGGACGTGGCCCGCTGCCAAATGATCGATGAAATCAACGCTCAACTCGTGGCGATCCGCGAGAAGGCCATGCAGACCCTGCAAGACACGCCCGTGGGCGAGCTTGGCAAGAAGCTTTCCGAGATGACCAGCCAGCTTGATCCGCAGAAGCGGCGGCTCGACCTTGCCAGCAGCCTGTTTTGGAAGGCCGTTCACAAGGTCTTCCCGCAAGCCCAGGACGACGAGAACTCCGGCGGCGTCGGGATTCGCGAGAACTGGCAGGTGGTCAAGTTGTCCAAGAGCGAGAAATGCGACTGCGACCTGTGCACCGGCCGCGCTGGTTTGCTGGTCGTGGGCGGACTGCCGGGCATGTCCCGCCGCTAGTTCTCACCAGAGGACTTGCCAGCAACTTCACGCACCCAGGCCCTTCTTTGTACGAAAGTGCAGAGAAGGGCATTTTTTTTGCAAAAATATAAGTTTTGTGGCAACATAAAAATATAATAATTAATTTTAAATTTATGACAAAAATATTAGAAGGTTTTAAAAATTTTATATTAAGAGGCAATGCTGTTGATCTGGCAGTTGGAGTTGTAATTGGAGCTGCTTTTGGGACAGTGGTAAACACATTGGTAAAAGGACTATTAACTCCTTTTATTGGAGCTGTTGCAAAAGTGCCGGATTTTTCAGGAATGTATTTTACAATAAACGGTAGCAAGTTTTTGTATGGAGAGTTTATTAACGCTTTAATTTCATTTTTGCTTATTTCGGGCGCAATTTACTTTTGCGTGATTTTGCCAATGAACGCATTTATGGACCGAACAGTAAGGAAAGGGCAAAAACCAACTCATATGAAATGCCCCGAGTGCCTTAGTGAAATTCCAGTTGATGCCAAACGTTGCGCTCACTGTAGCCAAATAGTTGTAAAATAATTTTTTTTGAAACCGGGCTAAGCCCGGTTTTTAGTTGACACAATAATTTATTTGTGATAAAAAAAATTACCTGCAACTTGAAAGGATAACCATGGTTGCCATCGCAAACCGCAAAGCCTGGGAGTCGCTGATGGGTCGTTCTGCAGCAGAGAGCAATAGCTCTTTTGTTTGCAGCAATTTGTCTTTCCGACCTAGCAAGTGTTGGGTGATTTTTGAAAGAGAATCCAGCGCCAACCTTGTTACTGCCTTGCCCGGCGCCGAACACGTCTTGCTGGTTTTTTCAGATGAGGGCTACGCCAAGTTCTTTATTTTCAACGCGGGGTTCAATCTGGAAAACTTTGAAGTGTTCGAGTACGAATGGGCCGAGTTGGTCGACGCTCTGGGAATGGAGTACGAGTATGTCATCGTTGACGATACAATCTCTCCAGACCCAAAGGTTTTCCGACTCGTTGTCTAAGGAGCCATCTGGCTTCTTTTATTTTGCAAAAAAACATGCTAAATTTATAAAACATGAGTTTAAGTATAGGAATAGTGGGGTTGCCGAATGTGGGGAAATCTACGTTGTTTAAAACCCTTACAAAAAAACCAGTTTTGATTGCAAATTATCCTTTTGCCACAATTGACCCAAGTGTTGGCGTGGTTTTGGTGCCAGACGAACGCGTAGATAAGCTGGCTGAGTTGTCGCACTCTGCCAAAAAAATTTATGCCACTGTAGATTTTGTAGACATTGCTGGCCTGGTAAAGGGGGCAAGTGAGGGCGAGGGTTTGGGAAACAAATTTTTGTCTAACATAAGAGAAACAGATGCAGTGCTATATGTTTTGCGCGCATTTAAAAACCCAGACATTATAAACACACAACAAGATATAAATCCACTGAGAGACAAAGAAATTTTGGATGTAGAACTTATTTTAAAAGATTTGGAAACCGTAAATAAAAGAATTTCTGGTTTGGAAGGGGATGTAAAGGCTGGCAAAAAAGATGCTGTAGTAGAAATGGCAGTAATGAAAAAGGCCAAAGATTATTTGAGTCAAGAGAAAGTATTGTGCGACATAGAATTTTCTACCGAAGAAAAAGAAATTTTACAGGGGTTAAGTTTGCTCACAGCAAAACCTAGGTTGTTTTTACTAAATGGAAATGAAGAAGATGTTTCAGAAGAAATAAAAAATGTTTTAAAAAATTATGTGATAGTAGATGTGCAGTCTGAGCACGATGCAGAAGATCTGTCTAAAGAAGATAGAGTAGCGCTAGGTTTGCCCGAATTATCAGAAACAGATATTTTAGTAAAAAAAGCCTACGAACTTTTAGGCCTTATTACTTTTTTAACAACAGGGGAGGATGAAACCAGAGCTTGGACAATAAATAGGGGAGACACAGCCCCAAAAGCAGGGGCCGCAATTCATACAGATTTTGAAAATAAATTTGTAAAGGCAGAAGTTGTATATTGGAAAGATTTAGTTGAAGCTGGCAGTTATGCCAAAGCAAGAGAGAATGCTAAAATTCGCACCGAAGGCAAAGAATATGTTGTCAAAGACGGAGACGTTATAGAATTTAAGCACGGCTAAATATTTCATGGATTTTGAAGTTAAAAATTTGCAAAAGAGTATTGTGAGTGTGGCGAGAGAGTTGGGTTATGTTATTATAGATACAAATGGCAACGAATATAACTTGGTGCGCAAAATACACGGCGATACTTATCCTAGGTTTCATATATATTTAAAGCAACACGGCCAAGATTTTAAATTTAGCCTGCACCTAGACCAAAAGAAACCAGTATATGAAGGCAGTCACGCGCACAATGGAGAATATATTGGCCCAGTAGTGGACGAAGAAGCCGATCGCATAAAAGAAATTTTGAATAATAAAAATGATTAAAATTTTGTACGAAGATAATCATATTATTGCCTGCGAAAAACCAGCCGGGGTTTTGACGCAAGGTGACAAATCTGGTGAGGCCAGTTTGATGGATATGGTCAAAGATTATCTTAAAGAAAAATATAAAAAACCCGGAAATGTTTTTTTGGGTTTGGTGCACAGGTTAGACAAACCGGTGCAGGGGATTGTGCTGTTTGGAAAAACTTCAAAAGGGGCCAGCAGATTATCTGAGCAATTTAGAAATCATACTATACAAAAAACTTACCACGCCATTGTTTTAGGAAAAATGGAAAAACAAAAAGGCGAGTTGAAAGAGAAAATTAATAAAATTTCTTTTTTTGCGCAGGGCTTTGGCGAAAAGTCAGATGAAGAACTTTTGGAAGAAATTAAAAAAGCAACAAAAACAAGGACTGCAGAATTGAGTTGGGAGGTCGTTAGGGAAAATAATAAATATTCTTTACTTAAAATAATGCCAAAGACTGGCAGGTTTCACCAAATTAGAGTGCAAATGGCAGAAACAGGCCACCCAATATTGGGAGATAAAAAATATTCTAAAATAAACACGCCAGAATGGAAAGACGCAAACTCTATTGCTTTGTGCGCCACAGCAATTGAATTTGAAACCGCTACTGAAAATAAATCGATAAAATTAGAAATACCACTTCCGGAAAATTGGAAGAGGTATTTTTAATTTGCGACTGGTCTCTAGTTCGTTGTCACCAGGTTTTTTTTGGAGGTTGTTATGAACGTGAAGTGTAAGGATAAATGTGGCGGCGATCTCGAGCTCTCATTTGCGGTAAAGCTACCAATCAATGGGGGTGATCCGTCAATAGCCGCATTTTTCTGCTGCAAGTGTGGCAGACTACATTCTTACGACGGGAAACCTCTTAGCGACAAGCGGGGCAACCGTGCCTTCAAGAAGGGCAACGATTGCGTTCTGCTGGCCCCACAGTCCGACGACATTATTGCTGTAATCAGTATTGTCTAGGTAAAACGGGCTTTTTATTTTTGGTTATTTACAGCCCAGGGGTTGACCCTTCACCCTGTGCGTTATTCACAGGGTGAAGGGTTGACTTTGTCTTCTGATAACCCGATAATAATATAATATTCAAAAAGGTCGAGTTCCTTATCTTTTTGGATTAGGGACATTTGATCCTTAAATACTTAATAGTAAAACATTATTTATTTTAAATAAAATATGATAGATACAAGTTGGCTATCGGTTGTGCAACCGTTTTTGCAGCAATTAATAGCCTTTATCGTTAATTTATTGTTAGCAGTAGTCGTGTTTATAATCGGCTACTTAATCTCTGTTGGTATTGGTAGGTTAATTACCGAGATTCTAAAGTCGTTAAAGTTTAACAGACTCTTTGAAAAAGAGGGCTGGAGAAAAGCCTTGCAAAGAGCAAACGTTGACGTAAACCCGTCAGAATTTATTGGAGCAATTTTTAAATGGGTTTTCGTTATCGCTTCATTGTCGGTAGCTGTTAAAATCTTGAGCTTGGAGCAATTCAAGACATTATTAGATCAAGTTTTGACATATCTGCCGAACGTAGTTGTTGCAGCATTAGTATTTGTGGTCGCTATTATTATTTCCGACATAGTTGAAAAAGTTGTCAGAGCCACAGTTGAAAGACTGAGAGTCGGTTATGGATTTTTAGCATCCTCAATTATCAAATGGGCAATCTGGATTTTCACAATTTTCTTGATCTTGGATTTGCTCCTGCCAGCGAGCTTGTTGGTTAAGACCCTTTACACAGCCATTGTTTATGGAGTTGTTGGGGCCTTGGCATTGGGTATTGGTTTAGCGATTGGACTTGGTGGAAAAGACACAGCGGCCAAAGTGATTGGCGACATATACAGAAAGATGGAAGAGAAATAAAAATATTTTGACATAACGACCCCGCAATTTTTGTCGAAAATAATTGCGGATAAATAAGAAAAACCGAAGCGGCGCCTGACTGAAAGGTAGCGCCAACTCGGACAAAAGAGCGTGTACGTACCACGCTTTTTTGTTTGTTTTGAACTTAGAGAAGCGTTGCCTATAGAGCCTTCACCCAAAAACTTGGGTGAAGGCTTGACACGGATTTTAAAATAGATTATACTAAACTCACATGGTAAATATTTTATTAAAGACTATCAAAAAACGAAGCGGCTAAACTACCGATTTTTTTCGTTAGTGTTGACCGCTTTAAGAGCGGTTTTTAATTTTCTAGCAAACGAGTGAAATGAAAATTTATTTTCATTTCCGAGTGCGCGACGAAAATATATTGCGAAAGCAATCTATTTCTAAATATTGTACCCCTTGAAAATTTAACCTTGTTAGTTGGCTTCAATGCCAAACTGCCTACCAGCAGTTGCTAGCAAGATTTGCGTCCAATTAATTTTAGACAGGGGTCTTTGTTAATTGGGCACAGGTAAAACAAGCATATAAAAACAAGTTCATAAAAGATACATAAAATCTGTATCTATTAGAAACTTACGCAACAAAAGCTCTCCATGAGCCCTAGCCGGGCAAAGCAAAAAGCATGGAGGGTGGTGAAAATCCTTGATAAATTTAGCAATTAAGTTTATCGGAGGATAGGTTATATGCAAATGGTGGATGCCTTGGGATATTAATGCGACGAAAGACGTGGCGTGCCTGCGATAAGCATCGGGGAGGTGGCTAGCAACCTTTGATCCGGTGATTTCTGAATGAGGAAACTCTATATTGGTAATTCAATATAACTCCAACCATTGGGAAGGAGAGCGTACCCGGTGAAGTGAAACATCTCAGTAGCCGGAGGAACAGAAAATAATGATAAACTTTATTCTCTGCCGCATATGCGGGCAGGGAATAAATTTTATCGCATTCCCTTAGTAGTGGCGAGCGAACAGGGAACAGTCTAAACCAATTTTTAAAAATTGGGGTTGTAAGGTTATAGCGTCGGGAGCACTTCATTGAACAGCTTGCTGTCCAGTGAAGCGTTTGCCGAGGGAGAGCACCTAGATAAAGGTTTTAATAGAAGCACCCTGGAAAGGGGCGCCATAGAAGGTAATAGCCCTGTATGTAAAAAAACTCTTTATGCTCCTTGCTATTTTTCTTGAGTACTGTCGGGCATGATAACCTGGCAGGAATCTGGCCGAACTATCGGCTAAGACTAAATAATTAATATCACCAATAGTGAACAAGTACCGTGAGGGAAAGGTGAAAAGTAGGGGGTTGACCCCGGTGAAATAGTACCTGAAACCATTTGCTTACAAAGAGTCGGAGCCCTTCGGGGTGACGGCGTGCTTTTTGCAGAACGAGCCAACGAGTTTGAATATTCGATTGTCTAAGCCCCTCTGGGGCGCAGGCACAGCGAAAGCGAGTGTTAATAGCGCGAATATAAATCGAATGTTCAAGACCCGAAGCCAGACGAGCTTACCATGAGCAGGATGAACCCTTGTGAAAACGAGGGGGAGGTCCGAACTAGTGAGTCGTGCAATTCTCTTGGATGACTTGTGGTAAGGAGTGAAAAGCTAATCGAGTTTGGTAATAGCTGGTTCTTCCCGAAACAGCTTTGGGGCTGGCGTCTAGAGTCAGCACGTGGGGGTAGAGCACTAAATAGAGTTCCTTGGTCTCTGATCAGGTTCTCTAATTAAACTCCGAATACCATGTGTTTTGTCTAGGCAGTAAGAACGCGGGGGCTAAGCTCCGCGCTCAAAACGGAAACAGCCGAGATCGCAGTCTAAGGTCCCTAAATATGGCTAAGTGTTATGAAGGAAGTATTTTGCCCTCGACAGGCAGGAAGTTAGCTTAGAGGTAGCTATCTTTTAAAGAGTGTGTAACAACTCACTGCCCGAGATTTGGAGATTTCTCTAAGTCAAGGCAAGATGCGCCAAAGATTTAACGGGACTAAAGTCATATACCGAAGACGCGGATTGGTCCGATTTCGATCGCGACCAGTGGTAGGGAAGCATTCTTATTGCATCGAAGCAGGAGGGTAACCGACTGTGGAGCGATAAGAAGAGAGAATGTTGGCCTGAGTAACCGCATTGCAGATGAAAGCTCTGCACACCGAAAGTCCAAGGTTTCCTTGGCAATGGTATTCAACCAAGGGTTAGGCGGTCCTAAGGTAAACCCGAAAGGGGTAGCTGATGGACAGTTGGTTAATATTCCAACCCTGGGATACATTTCAACAGAAAGACGCATTACAGTAGTTTGCGCGGATTATTGGATTTCACGTTTTTGCACTAAGGTAAATCAATGTGCAAATGAAGATGGATTCGTCCGTCAACGCAAATGAGCGCGGTGCCAAGAAAAAAACTGTTGAGCTAATTGTATTCCAACCGTACCGCAAACCGACACAGGTGGACAAGCGTAAGTATGCTAAGGTGAACGGGTGAGACCTCGTTAAGGAACTCGGCAAACAAGTGGCCGTAAGTTCGCAATATGGCCTGCCGGCTTTGTGCCGGCTGCAACAAACGTACTTCAACCGACTGTTTATCAAAAACACAGCTCCCTGCTAACTCGTAAGAGGATGTATAGGGGGTGAAGCCTGACCAGTGTTGGAATGTTAAGTTTGGGGGTGGTAGTCGCAAGATTACTGCTCACTGAATGAAGCACCAATGAACGTCGGCGATAACTATAATCGTCCAAAGGTAGCGTAATCCCTTGCCGGGTAAGTTCCGGCCCGCATGAATGGCCTAACGAGTTGAAGACTGTCTCAACGAGGCGCCCGGTGAAAATGCAATAACAGTGAAGATGCTGTTTACCTGCGGCTAGACGGAAAGACCCCGGAAGCTTTACTGTTCGTAGATATTGTGTATTGATTTCTGATGCGTAGCGTAGTGGGGAGCTTTGAAATCAGGTTTTCGGACCTGGTGGATGCGCCAATGAAACACCCATCTTTAGAAATTAATATTCTAATCCACTTAAATGTGGTGACAGTGTTTACTAGACAGTTTAAATGGGGCATTTGCCTCCTAAAAAGTAATGGAGGCGTTTAAAGGTTGGTTAGCTTCGGATGGAAATCGAAGCGATAGGGCAAAGCCATAAACCAGCTTTACTGCAAGACGGCTATGTCGCGCAGTTGCGAAAGCAGAACTTAGTGAACCGACTTGTTTTTATAGAAAACAAGAAGATCATCAGCCAAAAGCTACTCCGGGGATAACAGGCTGGTAGTGCCCGAGAGTCCTTATCGACGGCACTGTTCGGCACCTCGATGTCGGCTCAACTTATCCTGGGGCTGGAGTAGGTCCCAAGGGTTTGGCTGTTCGCCAATTAAAAAGTTACGTGAGCTGGGTTCAAACCGTCGTGAGACAGGTTGGTCCCTATCTACCGCAGGCGTTGAGTTTTGAGGGGATTTGCTCCTAGTACGAGAGGACCGGAGTGAACCGACCTCTGGTGTATCAGTTGTACCGCCAGGTGCATTGCTGAGTAGCTAAGTCGGGAATAGATAAGCGCTGAAAGCATATAAGCGCGAAACTAACCCCAAGATGAGAACTCGTAGATTCCCGGAAGATGACCGGGTTGATAGGCTCCAGGTGTAAGGCCAGCAATGGCTTCAGCCGGGGAGTACTAATAAATCGTTTATCCTTCGATAAACTTAGTTTCTAAGTTTATAACCCGCCTTCGCCCCATTGGGGCTTCGGCGAGGCAAGGATTTTCACACGTAAGTTTCATAATAGGTACAGATTTTAGGTATTTTTTAACACCGGAAACAAATAATTGAGTTTTCCGGTGGCGACTATACTGGTGTTGTCCCACCTGATCCCATTTCGAACTCAGAAGTGAAATACACCAAGGCCAATGGTAGTGCTTTTGCGCGAGAGTAGGTAGTTGCCACCAGAGAACTTAATTCAAAATTCACGCCCTATGGCGTGTTTTTTGTTGTATGCCAGAGTATTGACATAATTATTTTATTATGCTATTATCTAAAACGTACGTTGCACAATTTGTGCGATAACGAAAACCCAGTCAGAAGGAGGTGCGCGACAAGCATAGCTCATGGAGCGGAGGTTGGCATTTCGCTGGCCTCATTACTTCATTCTGCTTTTGCAGAAAGGAAAGTACCATGAGCACGGTTCTTTTTTCTTCCTGCATCGACTTGCTTGCCAAAGCAGCCGATGCGCCTCAGCAGCTTGCGCAACTTCGCGCAGCGCTGGGAAGTGCCGCGGACGACGTAGTCCGTGAGCAGGTCAACCGCGGTATCGTCGCCCTTGAGCAGGTGACTGAATGTCAGGATCGCATCCAGACAGCAATCACCATTCTCAAAAGCGATGAGCCGTCGAAGGAAAGCTTGGACGAAGTGAAGAGCTTGCTCTTCGAGCTGTCCTGTGCTTACCTCGATGGCATGTGTGCGAGTAGGGATGAGTGCATTGTGCACAGCATCTTTGGCATTCCGCGCGGTACGATGGCCGGCGATCTCTACAATCTCGCTGGTGATCTTGACAGCATGCTGTACCCCGAAGCATACGACTTCTAGTTGACAGAGGCTAAGGTGCTAATAGCCTAGAAGCACCGAGACCAATGGGTGATAAGCCAAACACTCAAAGGTCTCTTTTTTGTTGTGTAAAATTAAAATTTGTGGTAAAGTTTTTTATCTGGCTCTATGCCAGTTTTAAATAATTCGCACATTGTTTCTTTTTTTAGAAGGAGTTACCGTGATGGAGGAAAGAAGAAAGGTTCAGATTGCGCTGGCCGAGGGTGATGGGTCGGCTCCCGAGCAGATGGCTTGGGCAACGAAAATCGCCATTGAGGCGGCCAAACTCGATGATATCGACATTGAGTTTGTGCCAACGCCCATGGGCTGGTGCGTGTTCAAGGAAGCGGGTGATACTTTGCCTCGCGAATCCATGGACATGGCCACCAAGCTCGGCCTGTTGTTCTTCGGCGGCGTGGGCGAGAAATCGCTCGACAACACTTTGGGCGTTGGCCCGAACGCTAAGTTCAAGCCCGAGGGTCGGTGCCTGCTGACAATCCGCAACGAATGGGGTTTGCTGGTCAATGAACGGCCAGCTATCTATTACCCCGAGTTGCGCGGCGTTGCCAAAGTCCGCGAGGACGCAATTCCCGACAACGGCGTTCGCCAGATCTGGTTGCGCTTCCTTTTGGAAGACAGCTATTTTGGCAACAGGACGTTCTGTGGCACAATCGGTTGGCAAGCAGAGCGCCTAACCGGTATGAGGCTCAAAGACGCGGTCACAGGCGACGAGTCAATTGTCGCTGACCTGGCGTTCTATCGAGCCTCCAGCGTGACAGAATACTTTCGTTATGCATTCGGCCGCGCTAAGGCA
>Ga0233425_10005110_pt1 | contig 21169 bp, 25 predicted proteins | sample Watercolumn_Towu_2_FD_181712 | JGI IMG/M metagenome (GOLD analysis project Ga0233425, IMG submission 181712) | Freshwater microbial communities from Lake Towuti, South Sulawesi, Indonesia - Watercolumn_Towuti2014_140_MG | ecosystem: Environmental > Aquatic > Freshwater > Lake | place...
ATGTTGCGCTATCCCGAGCGGGCCCTGCGGCGGGTTTCGGCGGAGGCGCAGCGCGGCGCCCTCGCACTCGGGCGCCTGCGCCTCCTCGCCGGTCGCGTGCTCGTGCTCGGCCTCTATTTCGCGGCGATGTTCGCGCTCACCGGCTCGAACAACCTCGCCCTGATCGATCTCGGCGTTCCGCTCGCGGAAGTCGGGCTCGTCACCGGCGGGCTCTCGTCGGGCATCAACCTCGTCATGGCCCTGGTCTCGGGTGTCCTCGTGCGGCGGGTCGGCACGCTGCCGCTCATCACCGTCTCCGCCGCCGGCGTCGCGGCCTCCGGCCTGCTGATGCTCTGGGCGAGCGCGACCGCCGCGCCGAATCTCGGTCTCGCCGCTTCGATCCTCGGCATCCTGTGCGGCGGCGGCCTCGGCGTCCCGGTGTTCAACATGATCTACCGCTGGGCCCAGGGGCCGCAGCCGGCCACCGACTACGCGCTCCTGTTCGGCGCCGCCTTCTTCGCCGCCATGCCGCTGCGGGTCGGGGCGCCGGCACTCGCGGGCGCGGTCGGCTGGCCCGTCTACTTCGCCCTCGCGGTGCCGCTCTACGGCCTCGCCGTGCTGCTCCTGCGCGGCGCCATCGCCCGCACGCTGATCGCCGACCGCGCGGCCGGCCGCGCGGTGTCGTGAGGGGCGCCCCGCGCGGGCGCGTCTGGCGCATCGAGGCCGGCTCGCCTATGCGCTGGACCTTCGAATCCGCCCTCTTCCGGACAGAGATAGCCGTCACAGCCGCGCCATGCTGAAGGCCTTCCTCGCCTATTACCGGCCGCACCGGACCCTGTTCCTGGTGGATTTCGGCTGCGCCGTGCTCTCCGGCCTGCTCGAACTCGGCTTCCCCCTCGCGGTCAAAGCCTTCGTCGACCGGCTGCTGCCGCAGCAGGATTGGGGCCTGATCGGGCTCGCCGCCGCGGGGCTGACGCTGCTCTACGTCACCAATGCCGGCCTGATGGTGGTGGTCACCTATTGGGGGCACCTGCTCGGCATCAACATCGAGACGGAGATGCGGGCGCGCGCCTTCGATCACCTGCAAAAGCTCTCGTTCCGATTCTTCGACGGGCAGAAGACCGGCCATCTCGTGGCCCGCGTCACCAAGGATCTGGAGGAGATCGGCGAGGTCGCCCATCACGGGCCGGAGGACGTGTTCATCGCCGTGATGACGCTGGTCGGCGCCTTCGTGCTGATGTTCCTCGTCCACCCGCCGCTGGCGCTGATGACGCTGGCGATCCTGCCGGTCATTGCCTTCGTCACCATCCGCTACGGCGGGCGCATGACCCGCAATTGGCAGGCGCAGTACGGGCGCGTCGGCGCCTTCAACGCCCGCATCGAGGAGAATGTCGGCGGCATCCGCGTGGTGAAGGCCTTCGCCAACGAGGCGCATGAGCGGGCGCTGTTCGCCTCCGACAATTTGAAATACCGCACGACCAAGCTCGAAGCCTACCGGCTGATGGCGGGCGCCCTCTCGATCAATTATCTGGGCCTGCGCCTCGTGCAGATCGTGGTGCTCCTCGGCGGCGCCGCCTTCGTGGTGCGCGGCGACCTGACGGCCGGCGGCTTCGTCGGCTTCCTGCTCCTCGTCGGCGTGTTCTACCGCCCGCTGGAAAAGATCGGCGCGGTGATCGAGACCTATCCGAAGGGGATCGCGGGGTTCCGCCGCTACCAGGCCCTACTCGCCACCGAGCCCGATATCGCCGACCGGCCGGGCGCCCTCGCCGCGCCGCCGCTCAAGGGCGAGATCCGGTTCGAGGGTGTGCGCTTTGGCTACAGCCCGGACCGGCCGGTGCTGGACGGCGTCGATCTCACGATCCATGCGGGCGAGACGGTGGCCTTCGTCGGCCCGTCCGGTGCGGGCAAGACGACGCTCCTCTCCCTGATCCCGCGCTTCTACGAGGCGGAAGCCGGGCGCATCACCATCGACGGTCACGACATCCGCGACCTGACGTTGGCCTCGCTGCGGGGCCAGATCGGCATCGTGCAGCAGGACGTGTTCCTGTTCGCCGGCACGATCCGCGAGAACATCGCCTATGGCCGCCTCGATGCGAGCGAGGCAGAGATCCTGGACGCCGCCGCCCGGGCCCGGCTCGACCGCCTGATCGCCGCCCTGCCCGAGGGGCTCGACACGGTGATCGGCGAGCGCGGGGTGAAGCTCTCGGGCGGCCAGAAGCAGCGGCTCGCCATTGCCCGCGCCTTCCTCAAGAACCCTCCGATCCTGATCCTCGACGAGGCGACCTCGGCGCTGGACACCCAGACCGAGCGGGAGATCCAGGCCTCGCTGTTCGAGCTGGCGGAGGGGCGCACGACCCTCGTCATCGCCCATCGCCTCGCGACGATCCGGCACGCCGACCGCATCGTCGTGGTGGCCGAGAACGGCATCGCCGAGCAGGGCCGCCACGACGCGCTCCTGGCCGCCGACGGCTACTACCGGCGCCTGCACGCGGCGCAGGTGGAAGAATCCCTTTCGACCGCGCCGCGCACTGCAGCGGAGTGAAGGTTTCCCCTCTCCCCCCGCGGTGAGAGAGCTTTCTCTCAGGCGCCCCGCTCGGCCTCGGCCAGCAGGCCGTCGACGAAACCCGGCAGGCCGGTGCGGCGGGTGCGCTTGAGGCGTTCGGCCGTCAGGATCGCCTGGAGCGCGCGGAAGGACTCGTCGAGGTCGTCGTTGACGATGACGTAGTCGTACTCGCTCCAGCGCTGCATTTCGTTGCGGGCATTGGCCAGCCGCCGCTCGATGGTCTCGGGCGAATCCTCCGCCCGCCGCTCCAGGCGGTTGCGCAATTCTGAAAAGCTCGGCGGCAGGATGAACACCGTCACCACGTCGTCCTGCAGCCGCTGCCGCACTTGGCGGGTGCCCTGGTAGTCGATGTCGAAGATCATGTCCCGGCCCTGGCCGAGGGTCTTCTCCACCGGGCGGCGGGGCGTGCCGTAGAAATTGCCGTGGACCTCGGCCCATTCGAGCAGGTCGTCGCGGGTGCGCAGATCCTCGAACGCCTCGCGGTCGATGAAGCGGTAGTGCCGCCCGTCGATCTCCGAGGGGCGGCGCGCCCGGGTCGTGACCGAGATCGACAGGTCGAGCCCCCAGCCGCCGTCCTGGGCGATGGCGCGGGTCAGCGTGGTCTTGCCCGCGCCCGAGGGCGAGGACAGGATCAGGATCAGCCCGCGCCGGGCAATGTCCGGCCTGCCTTGCGTGGCGTCCTGCGTCATCGGCCGTTCACTCCACTGCCCCGCTTCGTCCTCACCTGCGCCCTCACTCGACGTTCTGCACCTGCTCGCGGAATTGCTCCACCACGGCCTTCAAGTCGAGTCCGATCCGCGACAGGCTGATGTCGCCGGCCTTGGCACAGAGCGTGTTGGCCTCGCGGCCGAGCTCCTGGGCCAGGAAATCGAGACGCCGTCCGATCGCGCCCCCTTTCGCCAGCAACTCGCCGGCCGCGGAGAGGTGAGCGCGCAGGCGGTCGAGCTCCTCGCGCACGTCGGCCTTGGCGGCGAGCAGCACCGCCTCCTGATGCAGGCGGTCGGGGTCGAGCCCCCCGGCGCCGACAAGCGCCGCGACCGACTCCGCGAGCCTGGCGCGCACCGCCTCGGGACGGCGGGCGGGGCAATCCTCGGCGGCCTGGGTCAGGCGGGCGATGTCGGCGATCTGATCGCTGACGATCGCGTGCAGCCGCGCGCCCTCCGCCCGGCGGGCGACGACGAGATCGGCGACGAGGCTGTCGATTCCCGCGACGAGGTCCCGGTTCAGCGCGTCGGGATCGGCCCCGGCCTCGCTCTCCGTCTCGACCACGCCGCGCACGGCGAGCAGCCCGTCGAGAGTCGCCGGACCGACGCCGGCGGGGCGCGGCACGCGGGCGACCGCCGCGGCGAGGCTCGCCAGCAGGGTCTCGTCGATGCGCACCCGAGCGGCCGCCTCGGGCCGGGTCAGCGTCAGGTTGAGCTGACACTGGCCGCGGGAGAGCGCCTGGGACAGGGCGGCCCGGGCCGCCTCCCCCGCCGCGTCGAAACCGTTCGGCACGCGCACGCGGATGTCGAGCCCGCGCCCGTTCACGGTTCGGATCTCCCACAACCACTGCACCGCACCGGTCGTGCCGGCGCAGCGGGCAAAGCCCGTCATGCTCGCGAGGGTGTCCATGCTCGCGAGGGTATCGCTGACGAAAGTGCCTCCGGCGAAACTCTTGGCCAAGACGCGCCGCTCCCCGCTGATCCGTCCGGACTGATGGCCCTCCGTGCTCGGCCGCGCAAAGCGGGAACGATGGCGGACAAGTCCGGTTGGTCCGGATACGCGCATTCGGCGAGCGAGTGCAATGCGACCGTCCGCGAGGGGCTCGCGACGGGCTCGCAACGGGCTCGAATGCGTCAGGCGCTCGGTGCCATCATTGCAATGCAACAGAGACTGAATCGCCCTGTTCTGCATAAAAATTATGCACGCCGTATAACGATGCAATAGCTCAGCCTCGAAGCAGGCACGAATACTGTGCATCAGCTTGACGCTTACTAGTCATCTTCCTAACTTCAGGGCTGATCAAAAGGGCACCGAACATTCGAGCGGGGACCCATCCATGACGAACCCCTTCGACATCAAGAACCGCTTCCGCGCCCGCCTGCGCGCGGCCGATGCGCAGAAGCATCGCATCCGCGCCAAGCTTCTGCAGGACGGCACGCGGGCGCTGGCTCCGATCATCGAGGCCCTCAATCTGATGGCCGAAGTGCTGGAGGAGGACGGCATCGAGCACGGCCGGATCACCTGCCCGGCTCCGGAGGTGGATCGCGACGACTTCGTCGGCTTCACCGCCACGCTGCATAACGGGGCCGATCAGGAACATCGGATCACCGTGACATACGGCCCCGTGCTGGGCGGTCGCAACTTCATCGCGGTGACGGGTCTCGGGGCGGAGTACAACGAGCGGCTCCTCACCCTGGCCAGCAACGCCGCGCCGAGCCTGGGCCGCTCGGTCGGCAACGACGTGCATGTCGAGGCGGATCGCGGCGGCGATCTCGCGGAGATCATGCGGGAGATGGTCGAGGACTTCTTCGCCGGCCACAGCGAGCCGCCGATCCGCACCGGAGCCTCCGACGCGCGCGGCCGGCTGGCGCTCGTTCAGTAACGTTCCGCGGCACGCCTCGCCGCATAAGACCAGCGACGAGGCTGCGGGCTCAGATTACCGGGGTCGTTGCCTTGGCGCGCGGTCCGGCGGCGTTGCCGAGACGCGACGAGCGCGAGGGATGGGTGGCCTTGCCGGCAGCCGGAGGTTGCGCAATCATCGGCCGGGTCGCCGTTGAAGTGGCAATGATTCGAGCACGGCTGGGAGCGATGGACTCCATCGACAGCGAGGGGTGCGACGAGGACTGGGATCAGGACCTCGCCGACGATCTGATCGGATCGAGCCTGCTCGTCGGCCTGACCTATGTCGATCCCGAGGGCGCCCTGCTCGGTCGGCGTCAGATCTTCGGGATCGTCGAGACGGTCGATGCCGAGACGGGCATCGTCATCCGGACCGGCGAGGGGGACGAACCCTTCACGGTCGCTCCCCTGCTCGACGCGATCGAGGTGGGGGAGCCGGGGCTCTACCAGCTCGCGGACCAGGACCGGATCGTCGAGAACCCGGATTTCACCGCCCTCTTCACCGTCACCGAACCGCGACGGAACTGAAGCTCTCGCTCACGGATCGAGACGGCGGGCGCGGGCGGTGCGGGCCATGGCGATGAGTTCGTTGGCGGTGAGGCTGCGCGGCGGCAGGCGCCCCTCCGGCTCGATCGGGTGCAGCTCGACCGTTCGCCGGTCGAGCGGAGGCGGGAGAGCGGCGGGCATTCCCGGCTTCCAGCCCGGCCAGAGGCTGCGAATCCGAGAACGCTTCCTGGTCGCCGATACCGCCATGCCGCCTCCGAAGCCGATCGCTTAAGAGGATGATAACCAAGCCTGGGCGCGAGAAACATTCTTGACGCGGGCCGATGTGGTGCTTCGCCGATTCTTTTGTCGGCTCCACGCCGCGATGGCGGAGCCCTCGATGCAAAACCATGCAGGAGAGCGAGCCCCAACGAGAAGGGCGGGCGCGATCCTGCACGATCGCACCCGCCCTGTCCGCTTCCGATCGGAGCCGAGGCTACTCCGCCGCGTCGAGGCGCGGGCGCTCGATCTCGGCGCGCTCGCGCTTGACCAGCTCGGCGGTGAGGAAGGCCACCTCCAGCGCCTGCTCGGCGTTGAGGCGCGGGTCGCAGTAGGTGTGGTAGCGGTCCTGCAGGTCGTCGGCCGTCAGCGCCCGGGCGCCGCCGGTGCATTCGGTGACGTCCTTGCCGGTCATCTCCAGGTGGATGCCGCCGGCGATCGTCCCCTCCGCGCGGTGCACGCCGAAGAAGCCCTCGATCTCCTGCATCACCCGCTCGAACGGCCGGGTCTTGTAGCGGCCCGCCGCGATGGTGTTGCCGTGCATCGGGTCGCAGACCCACACGACGTTGCGGCCCTCGCGCCGCACCGCGCGGATCAGCCCCGGGAGATGGTCGCCGACCTTGTCCGCGCCGAAGCGGCAGATCAGGCTGAGCCGGCCCGCCTCGTTCTCCGGATTGAGGAGGTCGATCAGGCGGATCAGCCCCTCGGCGGTCGTCGAGGGGCCGCACTTGAGACCGATCGGGTTCTTGATGCCGCGGGCGTACTCCACGTGGGCGTGGTCCGGCTGGCGGGTTCGGTCGCCGATCCAAAGCATGTGGCCGGAGGTGGCGTACCAGTCGCCGCTCGTCGAATCGACGCGGGTCAACGCCTCCTCGTAGCCGAGCAGCAGCGCCTCGTGGCTGGTGTAGAAATCCGTGGTGCGGACCTCCTGGTGCGTCTCCGGATTGATGCCGATGGCGCGCATGAAGTCGAGCGCGTCCGACATCCGCTCGGCGACATCGCGGTAGCGCGAGGATTGCGGCGAATCCTTCACGAAGCCGAGCATCCAGCGATGCGCGTTCTCGAGATTGGCGTAGCCGCCGGTGGCGAAGGCGCGCAGCAGATTCAGCGTCGCCGCCGACTGCCGGTAGGCCTCGAGCTGGCGCCTCGGATCGGGAATCCGGGCCTCTTCCGTGAAGGTCAGGCCGTTGATGATGTCGCCGCGGTAGCTCGGCAGCGACACGCCCTCCAGCGTCTCGGTCGGCGAGGAACGCGGCTTGGCGAACTGCCCGGCGATGCGTCCGACCTTCACCACGGGAGAGCCGCCCGCGAAGGTGAGCACCATCGCCATCTGCAGGAAGACGCGGAAGAAGTCGCGGATGTTGTCGGCCGAGTGCTCGTCGAAGCTCTCGGCGCAGTCGCCGCCCTGCAGCAGGAAGGCTTCGCCCGCGCCGACGCGCGCCAGCGCGGATTTCAGCTTGCGCGCCTCACCGGCAAACACCAGCGGCGGAAAGCTCGCAAGCTGCGCCTCGACGGCCTGGAGAGCGCCTGCGTCCGGATAGGACGGGACCTGCTGGATCGGCAGGTTGCGCCAGGTTTTCGGGGTCCACCGCTCGGCCATGATACTCTCTCCGCTCACCCGCTCGGGTGATGCGCGCGGGCCCTCCCGCCTCGCGCGAAGCCGGGCTTATAGAGCGGTTTTTTGGAAGTTGCGAGTTTGCCGACTGGATAGCTGAGTATCGGTCCGCGCATCCGCCGCTATTCGCGCAGTGCCCGTCCGGCAAGCAGGCCGACCAGCTCGGCCTGGCGCGACACGCCGGTCTTCTGGAAGACCCGCTTCAGCACCGACCGGGCGGTGCTGGGGGTGATGCCGAGCTTGGCGGCCGCCGGCGCCGGCGCGTCGCCCGCCGCGATCAGGGTGGCGAGCCGGGCCTCCCCCGGCGTCAGGTCGAACAGGCCCTGAACGACATCGGCGCTCGGCACATCCTGGGCCGTGACGGGCGTGGCGATCAGCACGAAGCGCGCCCCGGTGAAGACGTCGTGAGCCGCACCGCGGATCGGCACGAGGTGAAGGATCACCGGCGGGCGCTCGCCGCTGGCAGCGATCGGGATCGAGCGCACCGCCCTCTCGCTTCCCTGGCCCGACCGGGTCAGCGCCTCGCGCAGCAGCCTGTCGGCGGCCGGATCGACCACGGCGAGCCGCGAGGGCTGATCGCTGAGCGTATGGGGCATCATCCCCACCAGGGACGGATTGGCGCCGATGACCCGGCCGCCGCTCCCGAGCACCGCGGCGGGCAGGCCGAGCGCTTCGAGCGTCCGCGTGGTGGTGGCGACCCTCTCCATCTCCAGGCGCGCGGAGAGCAGGGCCGCCCGTGCGAGATGGGGGCGCAAGCCGTTGAGAGCGGCCAGGGTCTGCGGATCGAAATCGCCCTCGGCGCGGGCGCGCTCGCAATGGACGATCACGCTGTCGCCGCTCGGGACCATGACGGTCGTCGCGGTGCCGGCGCCGTACCCCCGGGGGATCAGGAAGTCCTGATAGAGCGGAAGCGTCGCGATCTCCTCCTCGGTCACGACGTCGAGGTCGATGAGGAAGCCGGGATGGCGCAACTCCAGCAGCCGCTCCGTGCGGACATTGCCCGGAAAGCGCAAGTGATCGGACACCAGCGCATCGAATTCCGGCGAAGTCGTCACGACGTCGCGATACTGCGTTCCGGTCGAGACGATCAACACCGCCTCCTGTGCCCCGGCGAACCGGGCGAGGCCGATCAGCACCTCGCGCCACAGCTCGGGCAAAGCCGCCGCCTCGTAGATCCGGTCGATCAACGCCTCGCCCTGCGGCGACAGGGCGGCCGGCTCGATCGAGGCCGAGCGGAGGATGGGGGGAATGGAGCGGGGATGGATCGTCATGGATCAGGAAAGAGACCTGGCAGATCCGCGGTCATGCGCCCGGACGCCGGCGCCTTCGCGGATGCCGGATACCGTATCCGGTGCGAAGAGGTTGGATTTTACCTCGAAACTCTCGCCGCAAAATCGGATCGTGCTCGCGCATACCCAGACCCCGACAACACTCTTACTCCGCAAGACCCCAAATCGCAGCCCGAGTTCCCGCTTTTACAGCAGCTTCTCGGAGGAAATGGACTTCGGCTTCGAGGCATCGCTCTTGCTGATGGCGGAAGCGGGGGCGCGTCCCGCGGACGACGGGAGACCAGTCCGGCCGGATCCGGTGTGAGACGGTTGCCGCACCGGCCCGGCGACCGAGATCAACGGGCGAGAGCAAGAATTAAGTGACAGGAGAGAGATCCATGCGGCTCCAGGTTCTCGGCTGCGGAGATGCGTTCGGCTCGGGCGGGCGCTTTCACACCTGCTTCCACGTCGATGCGTCGGAGGATTCGCCCGGCGGCTTCCTCATCGATTGCGGCGCCTCCTCGCTGATCGCGATCCGGCGCTTCGGCGTCGAGCCGAACCGCATCCACACCGTTTTCCTGACCCATCTGCACGGGGATCATTTCGGCGGCCTCCCGTGGCTGATCCTCGACGGACAGCTCGTCAGCGGACGCACGCAGCCGCTGACCGTCGTCGGGCCGCCGGGGACGGCCGAGCGCCTTCCGGCGGCCATGGAGGTGCTGTTTCCCGGCTCCAGCACGGCCGAGCGCCGGTTCCGGGTTGTGGTCGAGGAGATGGAGGCCGGCCGACCGGTCGAGACCGGGGGTGTGCGCGCAACCGCCTATGCCATGCGCCACCCCTCCGGCGCGCCCGCACACGCCCTTCGGATCGAGGCCGCTGGCAAGGTCGTCAGCTATACCGGCGACACGGAGTGGGTCGAGGACATCATCGCGGTGGGCAACGGGGCGGACCTGCTGATCGCCGAGGGCTATACCGTCGAGCGTCCGGTGAAGTTCCACCTCGATTGGGCGACGCTGAAGCGACGCCTGCCCCAGATCGGCCCGAAGCGGCTGATGCTCACGCATATGAGCCCGGAGATGATCGCCCATCCGCCGGACGGCTACATCGCGGCGGAGGATGGGCTCGTCGTCACGTTCTGACGATGCGGGCCGGGTATCGGGCCTGGACATCGCGATCTGCTTGCCGCCTCTTCCCGGCGCAACGACAAGGAAGGGCGAATCATGCGGACGGTCGCACTGTACGGGTTCATCTGTCTCGGTCTGCTCGGAGCACCGGCTCTGGCACAGGCCCCCGGAAAACCCGCCGTGCCGCAGGTGAGCGCCGATCCGGAGCGTTTGGCCGCCGCCCGCGAGGTCGTCGCCGCCGCGCAGGGCGACCGGGCCGCGGTGCTGGCGGCGATGAAGGCGCCGATGGCTGGCGTGATGCAGCAGATGGGCATCACGGACCCGGCGAAGGCTCAGGTGATGGTGAACGAGGTGGTCCTGCCGACCCTCTCCGAGCATTACGACGACCTGCTGGCGGTCCAGGCCCTCAGCTTCGCCTCGGTGCTCTCGAAGGAGGATCTGAAGGCGGTCGCGGCCTTCTACGGCACGCCGGCGGGCAAGAACCTCGTCAAGGCGCAGCCGCAATTGAGCCAGGCCATGCTGACCGGCATGCAGCAATGGATGGGCACGCTGATGCCGCAGCTCAAGGAGAAGGTCGAGAAGGCGGCCGCGGCCCATGGCTGGCCGAGCGAGGGCAAGCGGCGCTGAAGGCCGCTCACCGCTTCGCGTCGAAGAGGGCCGTGGCCGCTGGCCCCTGCGGAAAGGTCAGGGGCATCCGGATCACGCCGCGATGGTAGGGGAAGCGGGCGCGCTGGAGCGGGTCCGGCCCCGTGAAGATCAGGCGGGGTCGGAACGAGACCGGACTGACGCAGAGCAGGTAATTGCGCAGGTTGCGCTCGTCGGGGACGAACATCGCCTTGTCGAGGAAGCGCGCCTCGTGCCGCACCCAGGCCGGAATGGCCGGCAACCGCCAGCGCCGGGCGAGGTGCTCGCCGACCCCGCCGAGGAAGGCGTCGGGCCGGGCCTCTCCGAGGAAGCCGGGGTCCTCGGCGATCATCGCGCTCTGCACCGTGCTGTCACCGTCGTGCCGATAGAAGCTATCGAGGAAGTTCTGCAGGTGGTGATCCCAGTCACCGTCCTCGCGCGCCCGCTCCACCACCTCGCGCAGGCAGGCGGGCCTCATTGCGGACTCTCCCGAAGGACCGACCGGAAGCGCAGGCTGGCCTCGTCGGACGGCGCCTCGTCGTAGACGGACAGGTACAGCCCATGCAGGGCGGCCGCGTCGCGGATGCCGAGATGGGCCGCAAGCTGCCGCGCGTCGCGCAGATCCCGATCACCCCGGTCGAGGTTCTGCAACGCGTGCAGCTTCATGGCGAGGAGGTAGCGGGGCGTGGCGAGAAAGGCCCGCAGGCCCGGGGGTCCCTCGGCCGGATAGAGGCCGGCCCCCGTGAAGTGGGACTCGTCCTCGTCCAGCGGCGTGAACCTGCCGACGGCGTTGTTGAGCCAGTCGGGCTGAAGGCCCAGTTGCTCCGCGACGCGACCGACGGAGGGCGCGAGCGCCGCCTCGTCGAATTCCTCTCGGACAACGGCATCCACGTCATCGGTGCCGCGCCGCCAAGCGAATTACAGCATCAGCGCCCCACCGCCGTAGACGGCCAGTTCAACGAACAGGCCCCGCGCGGACAGGTCCGCGCCGAGGAGTTCGAGGGCCTGGAGGAGACGGGTGCGATCGAAGGCCGGGGCCATGCGGCCAGTGTAGCGGTGCCGCGCCCCCGGCGAAAAGGCTATTCCGCGGCGGCCGCGAACACCGTCCCGGCCCGCGGCAGGTCCAGCGTGTCCCAGGTCTCGACCAGCGCCGCGGTCAGCGCCCCGATGCGCTCGTCGTCGTGGAAGGGTGAGGGCGTGATGCGCAGCCGTTCGGTGCCGCGCGGGACGGTGGGGTAGTTGATCGGCTGGATGTAGATGTCGTGGTGCTCCAGCAGGTGGTCGGCCGCCGCCTTGCACAGCTCGGCATCGCCCACCATCAGCGGCACGATATGGGTCTCGGTGTGCAGCACCGGCAGACCGGCGGCCTCCAACGCCGCCTTGGTGCGGGCGGCCTGGCGCTGATGCGCCTCGCGCTCGGTCTTCGAGCGCTTGAGGTAGCGCACCGAGGCCCGCGCCGCCGCCGCCACGGCCGGCGGCAGGGCGGTGGTGAAGATGAAGCCGGCCGCGTGGCTGCGGACCGCGTCGCACAGCACGCCCGAGCCGGTGATGTAGCCGCCGACGCAGCCGAATCCCTTGGCGAGCGTGCCCTCGATCACGTCGACCCGGTGCATCACCCCGTCGCGCTCGGCGATCCCGGCGCCGCGCTCGCCGTAGAGGCCGACGGCATGGACCTCGTCGAGATAGGTCATGGCACCGTAGGCGTCGGCGAGGTCGCAGATCGCCGCGATCGGCGCCACGTCGCCGTCCATCGAGTAGACGGACTCGAAGGCGATCAGCTTGGGACGGTCGCCGGCCTCGGCAAGCAGCTGCTCGAGATGCTCGAGGTCGTTGTGGCGGAAGACGCGTTTCTCGCAGCCGGAATGGCGCACGCCCTCGATCATCGAGTTGTGGTTGAAGGCGTCCGACAGGATCAGGCAGTTCGGGAGCAGCTTGGCGATCGTCGAGATGCCCGCCTGGTTCGAGACGTAGCCCGAGGTGAAGACGAGGCCCGCCTCCTTGCCGTGGAGGTCGGCGAGTTCACGCTCCAGATCGACCAGCGGCGAGTTGTTGCCGGCGATGTTGCGGGTGCCGCCGGCGCCGACGCCGCAGCGGGCGGCCGTCTGCGTCAGGGCACCGACAACCTCCGGGTGCTGGCCCATGCCGAGATAGTCGTTGGAGCACCAAACCGTGATCTCGCGGCTGCCGCCCTCCGGCCGCCGCCACGTCGCCTGCGGGAAGCGGCCCGAGATGCGCTCGATATCGGCGAAGACGCGGTAGCGGCGCTCGCTGTGCAGCCGGTCGAGGGCCGCGCGGAAATGACCGTCGTAATCCGTGCGCGGTCCGGCGGGGCGGACCGACGGACGCTCGAATCTGGCCCGGCCGTTGCTCACTCCGGTCTCGTCCACGCCGCCATCGCCGCCCACGATCGACTCGTCGGACGGGGTGGCGCTGTCGGCAGCGTTCACGGGCATCAGGTTCACGGGCATCCGTCCTCGACGCTTTCGGCTGGCCGGGCGTTCTTCTTGGGACGCCTCGGGTAAAGAATTCGGGTTCGCGCCGCCCCGAAGAGCGTTGCCGAACCGTTCGCAGCCGGGCGGTGATCTCCCAAGGTTCAGCCCCCCGGAGAGCGGCGCGGCTCGGCCGCGCGTCATCGTCCAACCGGCGGCTCCTGCCGTTTCCCGGGACGGGTCCCTCGCCGGCGCCGCTGTGGCTGCAAGATAGGAGGTATTTTCGAACTGGTTCAAGGTGAGTTCGAGACATTCCTGCTTTGCGCCGGCTTTGCACCGGCCCGAACACCCGCGCAATCTTGTCCGTATCCGCGCCTGACCATGGGACCTTCCTTGGCGCAACGCTGCCGCTGGTGTCCTCGGGAGCGGGCGGCCGCGACCCGATTTCCAGTCCGGGCAGAGTCTCCGGTGACGAAGGGTCGCGGCGCGAATCGCGGCCCGGCCGCTGCCTCCGGCGAGACGAAGGCGGCGGCCCGGGCGACGGCCCCATGCGCTGGCGAAGGCCGCGAATCCGGGATACGCCCTCGCGCGCTGCCCGCGCCCGCAACGGCGAGGCGGTCCGGAGACGGGATTGGAGTCGGAACGGGTGCGATGGCGACCAAGGATGACGAGCGCGCGGCGCGGCTGAAGGCAGCCCTGCGCGACAACCTGCGCCGCCGGAAGGCACAGGCCCGGGGCCGGGCCGACGATATGCCCGATACCGGCCCGGAAGCCGGTCCCGATGCCGGCCCGGAGCCCGCGCCGACTTCGCGGCCGGCGGACAAGGGCTAGCGCCCGCCCCCCCCTTCTCAGCACCAACCCGGCCCCTGCCATGCCTCGCCGGAGGAATGCGCCGGGCGCAGGATGGAACCGAACGGCCACGCTTCTTCTTTTTGCCGGATACCGCCTATACCTCCACCCTGAACGAGGGGCGCCCGCGCGCCCGGCACGCAAGGCGACCTCCGCGACCGGAACGGAGGTGCTCCGAGGACCCCGATGGACCGCATCCACATTACCGGCGGCACGCCGCTCAACGGCACGATCCCGATCTCGGGCGCCAAGAACGCGGCGCTGCCGCTGATGATCGCGAGCCTTCTGACCGGGGAGACGCTGGAGCTCATCAACGTGCCGCGGCTCGCCGACATCGCGGCGCTGACCCGCATCCTGGGCAATCACGGCGTCGATCACATGGTCGTCGGCAAGCGGCCCGGCCAGACGGCGGAGACCGGCCAGACCGTCCGGCTCACCGCCTCGAACGTCATCGACACCACCGCGCCCTACGAACTCGTCTCGACCATGCGGGCGAGCTTCTGGGTCATCGCGCCCCTCCTGGCCCGGTTCGGCGAGGCCAAGGTGTCGCTGCCCGGCGGCTGCGCCATCGGCACGCGGCCGGTCAACCTGCTGATCATGGCGCTGGAAAAGCTCGGTGCCGAGATCGAGATCGACGGCGGCTACGTCGTGGCGAAGACGAAGAACGGGCTGCGGGGCGCCGAGATCACCTTCCCGAGCGTGACCGTCGGCGGGACCCACGTCGCGCTGATGGCGGCGGCGCTCGCCTACGGCACCACCGTGATCGACAACGCCGCCCGCGAGCCGGAAGTGGTCGATCTCGCCGAATGCCTGATCAAGATGGGCGCGCGGATCGAGGGCGCGGGCACCTCCCGCATCGTCGTGGAGGGCGTCGCACGCCTCGGGGGCGCCCGCCACGAGGTGCTGCCGGACCGGATCGAGACCGGCACCTACGCCATGGCGGTGGCGATGACCGGGGGCGACGTCTCCCTCGTCAACACCCGGGCCGATCTGCTCTCGTCGGCCCTCGACACCCTGTCCGCCACCGGCGCGGAGGTCACCGCCTTGCCCGACGGCATCCGCGTGCGCCGCAACGGCGGCGGCATCAACCCCGCCGACGTGACCACCGACCCGTTCCCCGGCTTCCCGACCGATCTCCAGGCGCAGTTCATGGCGCTGATGACGCTGGCCAAGGGCCAATCGCGCATCCGCGAGACGATCTTCGAGAATCGCTTCATGCACGTGCAGGAATTGGCGCGGCTGGGAGCCAGGATCCGCCTCGACGGCGATCTCGCCGTGGTCGAGGGGGTGGAGCGCCTGAAGGGCGCGCCGGTGATGGCCACCGACCTGCGCGCCTCGGTCTCGCTGGTGATCGGCGCGCTCGCCGCCGAGGGCGAGACGCAGATCAACCGCGTCTATCATCTCGACCGCGGTTTCGAGGCCCTCGAGGCCAAGCTCGGCCGATGCGGCGCGCAGATCGAGCGCGTGCGCGCCTGAGACACCGGCTGCGTCGGGGGGTCGGGACGACGCGCCCCGCTCCCGATGAAAACGGCCTGCACCGGATCGTGCAGGCCGAAGGGCCAGACCCTTTCCGCGACCTCAGCGTCCGACGGCGCCGCGCTTGATGCCGAAGCCGGGGATGTCGCAGGCGCAGGGCGAGTTCACCGGCGCGAACCCGGTCGGGCAGTTGCCGCGGGCGGTCACGCAGATGCTGCCGCCGCCGCGACCGTAGCGCGGGGGCGGGGGACCACGGAAGCGCGGACGGTCGTCCTCGTCGTCGTAGCGGCGGCCGCGATAGCCATCGTCCTCGCGGTAGCGGCGGCCGTAGCCGTCATCGTAGCGGCGCGGGCCGTCGTAGCCGTCGCGGTAATACTGGGCGCTTGCCGGGCTCGCCACGAACCCGAGGGCCAGGACGACCCCCAAGGTGCGCCCGATGGCCAGAACTCCGCTCTTCATCGTCCTCGTCCCCTCCGAAAGTCTCACGAACGTCACGCTCAGCCTTAGCCGCGCGCTCATGAACGCGCGATGAGCCCAAAAGAGCCTCGAAACCCTGGTCACGCACAGGCCATTCCCGGATACGGTAAAGCCGGTCCCGGCGGGCGATCCTCGCGGCGTTCCTTGGCGCCGAACCCATCCGATGGACCGAAAACCGCGGGTGAAGAACACGCAACGGCTCGCGCGCGCCCCCTCGCCGCCCGGGCTGCCGGTTGCCGCAGGCGGGTCACCTCGCTACCTACGCTCCAAAATCCGCTCCCCACGCGTTCGGTCGGGGAGCCTGGAGCGTCACTCATGGAGCTTCTCAAGCTCGCCGCCCTCGACGCCGAGGATCTCGCCGTTATCTCCGCCCACCTGCAGGACGCGATCCTGCGGGCGGAGGATCTCGCATGGCTGCCGGGCGAACATCGCTTCGCCCTGGCCGCGCGGCGTTTCGACTGGTCCGTGCCCCCGGGCCAGCCGCCCCGGCGCCGGCTCTCGGGCCTGCATTTCGAGCGGGTGCTGTCGGTGAAGGCCAAGGGCATCACGCCGGGGGCGACCTCGGGCGATCCTCTGAGCCTCCTGGCGATCACCTTCGAGGAGACCGAGGCCCCCTCCGGCATCGCCACCCTGGTCTTCTCCGGGGGCGCCGCGATCCGCCTCGAACTCGAATGCATCGAGGTTCGCCTGAAGGACCTCGGTCCCGTCTGGCAGGCCGACGGCCGCCCCGATCACGAGGCGGCGCGCAGCCTCGTCGAGAGCCGCCCGTGACCCCCCTCCCCCGAACCGCCGATATCAGCCGATGATCCGCCTCGACAGCCGCTCCCCCGATTTCGGGGAGGCCTTCAAGCGCCTGCTCGGTCTCAAGCGCGAAATCTCGGAGGACGTGGACGAGACCGTGCGCGGCATCATCGCCGGCGTGGTCGCCGGCGGCGACGCGGCCCTGGTGGACTACACCCGCCGCTTCGACCGGCTCGGCCAGGATTTCTCGGCCGCCGCCCTGCGCATCACCGCCGAGGAGGTGGAGGCGGCGGTGGCCGCCTGCCCGGCCGAGGCCCGCGCCGCCCTGGCGCTCGCCGCCGAGCGGATCGAGGCCTATCACCGCCGCCAGATTCCCGAGGATCACCTCTCCACCGACGACCTCGGCGTCACCGCCGGCTGGCGCTGGACGGCGTTGGAATCGGTCGGGCTCTACGTGCCCGGCGGAACCGCGAGCTATCCCTCCTCGGTGCTGATGAACGCGGTGCCGGCCCGCGTGGCCGGCGTGCCGCGCATCGTCATGGTGGTGCCGACCCCGGAGGGCCAGCTCAACCCGCTGGTGCTCGCGGCCGCCCAGCTTTCGGGCATCACCGAGATCTACCGTGTCGGCGGGGCGCAGGCCGTGGCCGCACTCGCCTACGGCACGGAGACCATCGCGCCGGTGGCCAAGGTCGTCGGCCCCGGCAATGCGTGGGTGGCGGCGGCCAAGCGCCGGGTGTTCGGGCAGGTCGGCATCGACATGATCGCCGGCCCCTCCGAGGTGCTGATCCTGGCGGATGCCCACGCCAATCCCGACTGGATCGCCGCCGACCTCCTGGCCCAGGCCGAGCACGACGAGGCGGCGCAATCCGTGCTCATCACCGATTCGGACGAACTGGCCGAGGCGGCGGAGGCGGCGGTGGAGCGCGCCCTGGCGACCCTGCCGCGCGAGAGAATCGCCCGGGCCAGCTGGCGCGATTACGGCGCGATCATCCGCGTCCGGGACTTCGACGAGGCGGTGCCGCTGGTCGATGCCATCGCCCCCGAGCATCTCGAGATCGAAACGCAGGACGCCGACGCCCTCTCCCGGAAGATCCGGAACGCCGGGGCGATCTTCCTCGGCTCGCACACCCCCGAGGCGATCGGCGACTATGTCGGCGGCCCGAACCACGTGCTGCCGACCGCCCGCTCGGCGCGGTTCTCCTCGGGCCTCGGCGTGCTCGACTTCATGAAGCGCACCTCGATCCTGCGCTGCGATCCGGCCGCCCTGAGGGCCCTCGGCCCGGCGGCGATCGCGCTCGGTGAATCGGAGGGCCTCGACGGACATGCCCGCTCGGTGGCGATCCGGCTCAACCTCTGACGTCGGCCCCGTTCGGGGCGGACGATCACTTTTCGGGCCGCCCGCACGGCACAGCTTGCCTGTGCGACGGGCTTGCGGCTCATGTGACGGCAAGAGGTGCCCGGATTCGGGCACCGGTGCGAGAAGGCGGCGGCGATGAAGGCCGAACCGAAGCAGGGGGCGGACGGAGCGCCGGAGAAGCCGAGGAACCGGCTCGCGGCGGTGCGCTTCGACGAGGCCTCGATCGGTCGAGGCAATCCCGATCAGGAGCACGAGCGCGCCATCGCGATCTACGACATCCTGGAGGAGAACTCCTTCACCCTGCCCGACCGCGACGAGGGGCCCTACGGGCTGGTTCTCGGCCTCGTGGAGAACAAGCTGTCCTTCGCCATCGCGACCGAAGCGGGGGAACCGGTGATGACCCACCTGCTCTCGCTCACGCCCTTCCGCCGGGTGATCCGCGACTACGAGATGATCTGCGAGAGCTACTACAGCGCGATCCGCACCGCCTCGCCGACGCAGATCGAGGCGATCGACATGGGCCGACGCGGCCTGCACAACGAGGCCTCCGAACTCCTGCGGCAGCGCCTCGAGGGCAAGGTCGATCTCGACCACGACACGGCGCGGCGCCTGTTCACCCTGATCTTCGCTCTGCACTGGAAGGGGTAGAGCGCCTTTCGACGAAGGGGACGCCGGTTCGTCGCGAACGCGCTGAGACGACATCCTGGACCCGTGCCCGGATCCGCCACCCCGAAGCGGCCCGCCGAATTCGCTGAGGGCGCGCCGAGGGGTACGGCAGCATCCTGCCGAGAGGCGAGGCGCTCGGCAAAACGATGCGCTTTCGGGAAGTCCGGAGCGGTCCTATATCAGCGTGTGCAGGAGCACGTCACGAAACGCCCGATCCGTGGTGCATCGGCGCGAGGGGGCGGGGGCGTTTCGCGAGAGGGCACGGTGTCTGCATCGACTTTTCCGACCGGCCGGCGCCCTCTCCTCGGGACCATGCTCTCAGGCAGGGCATGACGGACGACGCCATCCCGGGGGCCGGGCCGAAGAAGCGGCGGGTTCAATCCGTCCTGTTCATGTGCAACTTCAACGCGGTGCGCTCGCTGGCGGCGGAGGCGATCGCGCGCCACTATTTCGGCAAGTCCACCTACGTGCAGTCGGCCGGCGTGCGTTCGGGCGAGCCGAGCGACCCGTTCATGATCGCGGCTCTGGACGAGATCGGCATCGACGCCTCCCGCCACAAGCCGCGCACCATCGAGCAGCTCGAGGATTGGGAGGGGCTGAACTTCGACCTGATCATCACTCTGTCGCCGGAGGCCCACCACCGGGCGCTCGAACTGACCCATACCCTCGCGGCGGATGTCGAGTACTGGCCGACGCCGGATCCGACCCTGGTGCAGGACGGCACCCGCGAGCAGCGCCTCGACGGCTACCGCGACGTGCGCGACGGGCTGACCTACCGGATCAAGTCCCGCCTCAAAACCTGAGGGCGGGCCATGAAGATCCGTTACGTCGAGGGCGCCATCTTTGCCGGTCCGGAACGCGTCCTCGTTCACGGCCGCAACGCCTTCGGCAGGTTGGGCGCGGGCCTCGCGGGCGGCTCGTGGACGATCATGTCGCGGATGATCGAGGAGGAGGCGCGGGCCTTCGAGCCCGTGGTCGACCTGTTCGACGGGAAGCGGTCGGAATCCTGACCGGGGACACCGCTCGCCCAGCCCGGGCGCCCCGGTCCGCCCGCTCGATGCGCGGCGCCCGCTTCGGAGCGGGCGCCGGTTCGCGGATCAGGAGGCGGCCGAGACCGGTCGGCCCTCGCGGGACTCCTTGGCGCCTTTGCGCGTGAGGCTGACCAGGGCGGCGGCCACGGCCACGGCCAGGATCACGAGCTGGGTGCCGAGCGCCTCCCAACTGCCGTTGCTGAGGCCCCAGTCGGACACGAAGGCGGGCACGCCCTCGGTGGTGAAGGGGATCAGCGCCTGCTCCTGCAGCTCCTGGAACGCCTCGCCGACCATCCGCAGGCCCATGAAGAACAGGAAGGCGGAAGTGACGATGAACATCGGGCGCAGCGGCAGGCGCAGGGCCAGCCACTGCATCGCCACGAACATCGCCACCAGCGCCAGCGCCGCCGCCGCGAGGCCGCTCAGGAGCGAGGCGTCGAATCCGCTGCCGGATTTGGCGAGTGCGTGGACGAACAGGATCGTCTCGGCGCCCTCGCGGAACACCGCGAGGAAGGCGATGCCGGCCAGGGACAGGACGGTGCCCGCCCCGAGGGCCCGCTCGGCGAGCCGGTTGAGATCGGCCTGCCACGCCTTCGGATCCTGGCGGAGGAACATCCAGCCGCTCATGTAGAACAGCAGCACCGCGGCCGCGAGCATCACACCGGCCTCGAACAGGTCGCTGTGGTTGCCGTCGTAGAAGGTCGCGAACACCCACGCCATGACCACGCTGGCGACGACGGCGGCGAGCGCGCCCATATAGACCGGCGCGATCCGCTCCGCCGCATTCGCGCGGCGAAGGAAGGCGGCGAGCGCCGCGATCACCAGCAGAGCTTCCAGTCCCTCGCGGAACAGGATGATGAAAGCCTGCACGAACGTCGATCCGTCCGCCATCCGATTGCTCCCGTTTCGATCCGCGGGACGGGCATCCCGGCGGATTGTCTGCCTCAACGGCGACACAGCTCCTCGCGAGCATCGCGAATACTGGTCACGCCGTCCTAATATTCTAATGCAAATCGCAGCTTAGAAACGTTCCTAACAAGAAGATCGGACCAGTTCCCAGCGACGAAGCGGCGTTTTTTCGCTCGGTGTGCCAGTACAACTCTTTGCACCTTTCTCGCAAGCATCGGCCTGAGCCGGCGAGATCGCACCCGAGCGCCGCAGGCAAGACCGCGGGCGACTGACAAATTTTCGCCGTTTTCCGGAAGGTCGCGCGAAACCCAATGGCCACGTTGGGGATTGTTGATGCAAATGCGGCGGCGCCTGCACGGCGGGCCACCGGCCGCTCCAGCTGAATCGTTGAAGCGCGCCCGCCACGGCGCGCGGGCAGGATACCATGATCGCGCATCCCACCGCCGCGGCCGCGTTCGGCCTCGTCCTGATCGGCTTGACGGCAGGGCCCGCCCTCGCCGCTCCGCCCGCCGGCCGCAGCGCCACCCAGATGGCGGAGGCGACCCAGGTCTCCCAGACGGCCACGGCCTCGGACAGCGAGGAGGACAGCGCCAACTGCAACAAGCAGCGCCGTCGCCTGTGGATCGAGGGGGAAGGCTGGATCGTCCGTCGCGTCACGATCTGCCGCTGACCCGGCACCGGCCGGCACGGCACCC
>Ga0233425_10005111_pt1 | contig 21163 bp, 16 predicted proteins | sample Watercolumn_Towu_2_FD_181712 | JGI IMG/M metagenome (GOLD analysis project Ga0233425, IMG submission 181712) | Freshwater microbial communities from Lake Towuti, South Sulawesi, Indonesia - Watercolumn_Towuti2014_140_MG | ecosystem: Environmental > Aquatic > Freshwater > Lake | place...
AAATCAAAAATTTTTTTCTCAATATTTTTAATTTGAAAATCAGAAGAATAAGTTTTAATTTTAAATAAATCATTATTTGATATCCCAAGCCCCATTTTTTTCATAATACCAAGAGCGTCTTGCGGTCTTCCCAAAAAATATCTCTTTTTGCTCTGTGGATCCAAATACCAGGCCTCCCCCCTCTTCTCTACTTGCAAAAAAATTCGACCAAGATTATTTTTAATCAAAGTGTTATCAATCATAACACCGCCTTTTCCAATCGGATTTTTGGCATTACTTATCTCTTGTTTGTCAGAGTAACCATCATTATCAGAATCGATTTTATAAACATTTGTTCCAATGGATTTTTCCAAATCATCAGATAACCCATCACCATCCGAATCATTGCCGCTTGTTTCAAGCAAACCAATAGGAATTTTATTTAAATCAGAATTCCTAATGCCATTTCCTAAATTTTTCATAATCAAAAAAGCTTCTTGGGGACGACTTAAGTAATATCGAAATCCATCACTTGGATTGACATACCATGCTTCACCATTGTTTTCAACTTGCAACAAAATCCTGCCGACTAAGCCATTACTGGAATAAGCCAAAACGGATTGTTCGGCCAGCAACAAAAAAAGAGCCACAATAAATATTATTAAATTAAAACAATATTTCTTCATAGCTCCTTTATTATTGAAGTTTGCCATAAACATAAACCGCCAATAAAATACCAACAATTAAAATTGCAAAAATGTAAATTAAATTCATACTTTTATTTTAAACTTGTTTTTTATTATCAACTTGTTCTAAAACCCCACTTTTAGTCTCTCTTTTTTCACCTTCGTGTTCCTTGGTATTTTTCGCAATCACCTTGCCTGATTTTATTAATTCCAAAATGGCAAAAAATTTCTCTGGGTATCTCAAATTCTCATTAGAACAAGCCATGCCGTATTCAAAATATTGTTTTTTGTCCAAAATCGGAATTCGCACAACACTGCCTTTTTTTATTTTTTTAACATCCAAACGCTTATTTGCTTCAGTCAACGTTTTAATCGGAATATTTAATCTTCTTGCAATCTGCCACATGGTGTCGCCTTTTTCCGCAACATATTCATCATAATTTTTATTTCTTACTTCATCTCGATATTTATTGATATTTTCCTCTCTAAAATTTAAAAAACCTTCATAGCTTAACTTCTCACCTTTTTCTTCGGCAAATTTTTTATATGATCGCACATAGCCGCTGCCATTATAGGCCGCCAGCGCCAATTTCCAATCTCCATATCTTGTATATTCTTCCTTGAGAAGTTTAGCCGCCGCTTCGCAGCTCTTAATGGGATTATTTCTTTCGTCAATTTTAGAATTTATTTTTAGTCCCAAATTTCTTCCGATTTCGGGCATAAGCTGATAATACCCTCCTGCTGATTTATATGATTTGACTGGCTGAAAATAAGATTCTGCTATGGCTAAATAAATATAATCATCCGGAATATCATATTTTTTAAAAATTTCTCGCAATTCATTTTCGTACGGTTGCATTTTTTCCAATGCGCTTGCTAATTTTTGCGGATATTTTAAATACTCATTTTTCCAATATTTTTTTAATTCTTGCGCGGTATTAAGATTAAATTCTATTCTTCCCTCTTGGTTGTAGTCGATTATTTCATGAATGGATCTTAAGTCCAATTGCAATTCTTCTTCATCTTCAACGGAAAGTTCTTGATAAATTCCTGTTCGCGGCTCATTTTGCAAGGCGTTTTTTATTTTATCTGCTCCATCAAGGACTTCTGGATTGCCATTTGATTGTTTTTCTTCTGCTACTTGCTCAACGTATGAATTATTATTCAAATCATTCCAGTTAAAATATAATTGTTTAGCAATAGTTCCCATTGTCAAACCAAAAACACCCATCCAAATCAATATTTTTTCTTTATTATTAAAAAATTTCAATAATTCTCCTTCTTTTTTTATTCCCTCTCTCCTGCTGACATTTTGTTCTTCGAGATATGGTGCGGCTATGCTAGGAAAATTCTCAAATTTCATATTAATATTTTTATAGAGTTATTACCACAGATGAACGAAAACCACGATATTCGCTTTTGCCGTCAATCTGATTTACATTTATTCTGACTTGCTTGTAAACACTGTGCCAATGAGCCTTCAGATAACCTTTTTCCTTGATTTCAGAGTCCAGTAGCCAGGTATAATAATCCGTATCCATGTGCGGTTTGTCATTATTGATATTCATTCGAACATGCTCTCTTTGTAAAATCAAATACTCAACCAAAGTTAAACCGGTTTCATTGCTTTCCTGCAAAATTATTTTAGCCTCTTCAGCCGAACTATTTAAAGTATAAACCGGCACCTCTCTTTCATCTTTAATAAACAAAAGATACGGCTTACCAACAGGGCGATTGAGCGTGGTGATGTTATTGGGAAATCCGGCCTGAACATCTGCCCAAAAAAACGCCCCAGAAGGAGAAAATTGTTTACCCACAGCCAATCCCTCAACCTCTTTTTCGGTTTCAGCCTTAATTTTATGGATATTTTCTTTTTGAACTTCGATTGACGGTAATAAGATAAATTTCCTAAAGCCTTTAGCGGCCTTTTCCTTGATTAATGCCTCCTGCTCCGCTGTAATAGAAATAAAACGCGGCAAATAATTGGCTAGCTGAGACATGTTATTGCTAGCATAGTAATCCACCCAATAAGCCAAAATTTCATTAAAATCAAACTCAATTGTTTGCCCTAGGCTGTTTTGCGCTTTTATTTTTTGTTCATTAATCATAAAAATCAAAAACTAAAAATTTATTTTTTTAAACTACTAAGCTCGGTTTCTGCTTGAATTAACTTTTCTCTTTCGGTTTCAATGATTTTAGCTGGAGCTTTTTGAATAAATTCTTGATTGTTTAATTTATTTTTTAATACAGTGATAAATTTTTCCAATCTCTCAACTTCTTTATTAATGCGCGCTTTTTCTTTTTCTTCATCAACTGCTCCAATAAGGCATATTTCCACGTCGGCAATCACTATATAAATCGCTCCTTCTATTTTAACATTTTTTTGCACTAATTCCAACTCCTCGATTCCGGTTCTCATGTTTTTAATCAAGGAAGCATTGGACTGAATCAAGCGTTCATTATTTGGAGAAAAAATAAGAGCTTTGATTTTTTTTCCTGGCTCAACTTTGTTTTCCGATCTGGCATTTCTAATGGATGTAATAATTTCCTTGATTAATTCGAATTCTTCTTTGAGTTCCACCCTGGAAAAAGAAATATTATAATCATGGCTCTGCGGATATTTTTCAATCAACAATAAACCATTATCATCTACCGACTCCCAAATTTTTTCAGTTACGAAAGGAATAAAAGGATGCCAAAGCTTAAGCAAGTCTTTCAAGATTTTTATCAAAATATTTTTTTTGGAATTATTTTTTTCAAATTTTGAAACCTCCAAATACCAATCCGCAAAATCATTCCAAGTAAAGTCTCTCATTTTTTCACCCGCTTGAGAAAAATTATATTTTTCAATATCATTTCTAACTTCTTTAATTAAATTTTGCATGGAATTTAAAATCCAACAATCAGCCGCTGTGCAATCCTGAAAATCAATATCACTTGAACGACTGTTATCTTCAACGTTTTGAAGAACATACCTGGCAATATTCCACAATTTATTTACAAAATTTCTAGCTCCCTCGATTTTTTCATAATAAAATTTTAAATCATTTCCCGGAGTAACGCCCAAAAGCAAACTCAACCGCAAAGCGTCTGTTCCATATTTATCTATTATCTCAATTGGGTCAATGCTGTTTCCAGCTGATTTGGAAAATTTATTACCCTTTTCATCTCTCAGCATGCCATGAATATACACATCTTTAAAAGGAATTTCTTTTAAAGCATAAGTCGACATCAAAATCATTCTTGCCATCCAAAAAAATAATATCTCATACCCCATTTGCATCCAGTTAGTCGGATGAAAACAAGACAAATCACGAGATTCAAGATTGGGCCAACCAATCGTAGAAAAAGTCCACAATCCAGAAGAAAACCAAGTATCCAAAGTGTCCTCATCCTGAATCCAAGCATCGCCCTTGGGCGGCTCAACTCCAACATAAACATCTTCCGTCTTTTTATTTTCTTTGTCTTGTTCTTTTTTATACCAAACCGGAATTCTGTGCCCCCACCAAATCTGTCGACTAATGCACCAATCTCGCAAATTATTAATCCAGTTAAAATAAACTTTCTGAAATCTTTCTGGGGTGATATTAATTTTTTGTTTTTCATCATTATTCAAGCCTTTTTCAATCACTTCTCTCATTAAATCTTTTAGGCTTTTGTCTCTGTTTGGAATAATTTTGTTAACATCGACAAACCATTGTGTCATGGGCAAAGCCTCAACTACGTCCTTAAACCGATCTGAGGTTCCAACATTTTGAATAATTTCTTCTTCTTTGATAAAAAGTCCTTCCTGCTTCAACCATTCAACAAATTTTTCCCTAGCCTCTATTACAGTTAACCCTTCGTATTTTTTTCCCGCCTCTTTGGTCATTTTTCCGTCTGTGCCAATAACTGGAATTAGTCCGATAGCATCAGATTTAGCTTTCATTTTTTCATACATCTCAAAATCAACAATACTATGAGCCGGTGTCACCCCTAAAGCTCCTGTTCCAAATTCGGGATCAACATTTTCATCGGCAATTATTTTTATTTCCAAGGGATTTTGAGCGCCCACATCAATTACAAAAATTTTTCCAAGATATTTTTGATATCTTTCGTCATTAGGATTAACCGCTACGGCCGTATCTCCTAATTTGGTTTCAGGACGAGTGGTGGCAATCTCAATGGGAAAATCTTTGGCATATTTAAAAGTATACAGCTTGGCTTTGCGCTCAACATGCTCCAATTCATCGTCAGAGCAAGTGGATTGTCCCTTGACCGACCAATTAACAACCTTAAAGCCCCGATAAATCAATCCATCTTGATACATTCTAACAAACACTTCATTCACCGCTCTGTTTCTTGCCTCATCAAAAGTATAAGCCAACCTGCTCCAATCGCAACTGGTGCCCATTTTTCTAATTTGATTCAAAATAGTGGCTTTTGAATTCTCGGCATAGTTTCTTATTTCATGCAAAAGATTTTCTCTACCTAATTCTTCTCGAGGATTCTTGATTCCTTTTTCAACTAAAATTTTTTCTACCTTGGCTTGGGTGGCAACTGCCGCATGATCCGTTCCGGGCAAAAGTAAAACCTTTTTTCCGTTCATTCTCTGATATCTGGCCATTATATCCATAATAGAGTTCTCTAGGGCGTGCCCCAAATGCAAAACACCAGTTACATTAGGAGGCGGCATCATGATCGAATAAGGTTCTCCTTCTAAATTATCCGGATTTAAAAAACCTGACTCCTCCCATTTTTTGTATATTGCGCCTTCATGCTCTGACGAACTATAGGCCTTTGTCATTTCCTGCATATTACTATGATATTTTTTAATATTTAATGTCAACTATAAAACTATTTTAACAATTACTCTTTGGTTTGGCAATACAATTATTTACAAGCGTTCATGAACTTATTTTTGATTTGACTTTTGTTTAAAAAAATTGTTTTATAATAAAAATTAGCCAAAATCCTTGACACTAAAATTTTTATTTTATATATTTAAATATTAAAGTAAAAATAAAAATAACCCATAAAATTGCTCCCATCTTGTCTATTTATTTATAAAAACGGCATTTGCCCCAAGCTTAGCCGCCATCATTTCTTTCGGCTGTTTTTATTGTGCGCTTTAAAATAAATTATGCTAAATCAGGATCAACAAATTTTTGAGCAAATCAAAAAATCTCAAAACATACTAATCACTTTTAACAAAACCTGGAATGGCGATGCTGTTGCTTCTGCTTTGGCATTTGGTTTGATTTTGGAAAAAATGGAAAAAAAATTCGAAATTATTGCTGAAAAATTTGAACAAAAAAATAATCTAAACTTTTTGCCGCGTTATGAAAATATTGGAAAATCAATTGAAGGATTAAGAAAATTCATTATTTCTCTCAATACCACTAATGCCAAAATCGAAAAAATAAAATACAAAAAAGAAGAAAACTTTTTGGATTTTGTTATTTATCCCAAAGATGGATTTTTTACTAATGAAGATATTTCATCTCGATCAGGAGAATTTAAATATGATTTAATTATCACTCTGGATACTCCTGACTTGGAATCATTAGGAACAATTTACGAAAAAGACACGGAATTTTTTTATAAAACACCAATCATTAACATTGATCATCATGCCAACAATGAAAGCTATGGACAAATCAATAAAACAGAGCTAACTTCTATTGCCACTTCAGAAATTTTGTACAATCTTTTCATGGAAAACGTTAAAGATTTTATTGATGAAAATGTTGCCACCTGTCTTTTGACTGGAATTATTTCAAAAACCAAAAATTACAAAGTAAAAAATATCACCCCGCAAGCCCTTTTGATTTCTTCGCAATTAATTTCAATTGGCGCCCGAAGAGAACAAATCGTTGGCAAATTATATCGCTCGCGCTCTCTTAATATTCTAAAACTCTGGGGTAGAGTTTTGGCGCGATTAGCCAGCGCTGAAAATAATAAATTAGTATGGTCGGTTTTAACCTTGTCAGATCTGGAAAAAACCAATACCAATGAAAATGAAATATCCGAAGTGATTGATGAGTTAATTACCAACATTCCGCAAGCTAATATAATTGTTATTTTTTATGAAACCAAAAAAGATGAAATAACCAAAACCAACGTCATTGTTAATACTTTAAACAATATCAATGCTTTAGATTTATCAAAAACATGGAGCAGTCAAGGAACAAAAAGCTACGTGAAGTTTACTTTAAATAAAAATCTTCAAGAAGTGGAAAATGAAATCATTGGAAAAATCAAAGAAAATTTAAAAAATATTCCTATGTAGGAAAAATGTTTTATTTAAAAAAAACACATTTATCACGCTGTATTTAAAATGATTTTATTTTAACTCGTAAATAATCGCATTACTTGCCCTTGAAAAATACATTTTAAAATGTTACATTGTTAAAAGAAAGAAAAACGAAATATTCGTTTTTTTTATTACGCTCCCATAGCTCAGTTGGTTAGAGCACGGCTCTTATAAAGCCGGGGTCGACGGTTCAAGTCCATCTGGGAGCACAAAACCAATCTCAACAAAATCGTCGACGGTTCTCCGCCCAAGGCGGATCAGCCTCGGGCTGAAAGTCCATCTGGGAGCACATAAAAAAATAGCACACTCTATAGAGTATGCTATTTTTTTTAGAAATCTTAAAAAATTACGTCGACCGCCTCCGGCGGAAAAAGTGTCAAAGAATCAAAGTTCTAAAGTATCCATTTTTAAGTGACTAAATCCGCCAGCTGGCGGACCAAGTTACTTGCGGGGACGGAAGACGAAACCATAATCACCACGCCACCGCTCATCAGGCCCAGCGACAAAGCCATCCAGCCCCAGCCCACCGCCAAGGTCACACAGGTAGAAGACAAGCGGAAAGCCAACACGGTCGGAAATTTGTTTCATAGCAATTCGCATCCATTCTTTGCTAGGATATTGAAGACGTAAATGCGGTCCAACTGCTGTTTTATTATATAAAAAAAATCCCCTAGATTCAAGTGTCAAAGTAACAAAGAATCTAGGGGACAAGGCGGAGTGACGCAGATGGTCTAAGCGACCAGTTGCGGGACCACGACGCGATGACGACGCTCGGCACCCCAACAACAGACATCCTCGAGCCGGTCCACGCCCACACTGAGAGTGCCATCGGACCGGAAGAGCGCGTCCGCGACGAAGAATTCACCATGCGACTTAAATACAAAGAAAGTCGCATAACCACCCATTCGCAGCCAATTGCGATATTTTTTTACAAAAACAATGATCTGATCTTGTGTAAAACACAGCCTATCAGTGTCCGTTGTGAGTGAGCCGAAAAATTCAGAAAACATTCCATCTTCCACCAGCTCAAAAACATTAACTGGTGTGTCAGGAGTCGCTTGGCCAGCTTCGTCTGCTTTCCAAATACGAAAATCAGAATCGATATTACTGAATACATCTTTAGCATCAGCAATGACTCGCTGGCCGTCGCACTGGTCGATGGTCAAAATTTTACCACCAGAGATAAGCTTGAGATACTCGCTCTCAAATACACCGCTCATAGTTTTATTTCTGTTTTTTATCGCTTCAATGCATAAGGCGATCGCCTGCTTTGGATTTTCGATAACCCATTGTCCATCGGCAATCGGCAGCCTTTTAAACTCCGATGAATGCTCAAGTAAAACACCAAACATTTTATTGCGCTGTTGTTCGTTCATGATAATTCTCCTTTTTGTGAACGTTTTTACAGACATTGCCGTAAGACTAAACCACCATAGTTTTCGCCCCAGCAGTAAGAATTTTTTAAAACAAAAATCCTTACCGCTGTAGCGAAAAATGAAATTTTAAAGTACGAATACTTTAGGATATCATATTTTTGATTTTTGTCAATAGTCAGGGGGCTGGTGTCAGTGTTACACACAAAAAAAGCAGTTCAAACAAATGGACTGCTTTTTTATTGATTTATCCAATAATGAGTATTGTTTTATTTTTTTACGATTCCTAATTGTAAATTTTCTCCATCAATCTTAACATTTTTAAGACCGTCTTGGTCGGCAACCTTTTTTAAGTCAACACTTAGAGTGTCTCTCATTATCTCGTCTCTGAAAATTTCAATTGCTTTTAAAATTAAAGTATTGTCAGTTGCATATAGTATCTCGGCTCGATCATCCAAGCTAAGTTCGCCATCTTTGCGAGCCGCGTTAACCAATCTGACTATTTCTCGTTTTACGCCTTCTAATTTTAGATCTTCTGTTATGTTGGCATCAAGCTCAACTGACAATTCGTCCCCTTCTTTGATATAGGTTATTTTTTTAACATTCAATTCTTCAAGAATTAAAAATTCAAAATCTTTTTTTAATTTACAATTTTTGATTTTTAATTCATGCAGGGGTTGTCTGACTTTAATTCCGGCCTCATCTCTTTTGGAAAGTCCTAATTCAACAATTTTTCTCACTCGCTCCATTTCTGAAAAAATACTATCAGCATCAATGACATTATTTTGATCTGGCCAATTTTCAAGATGAACCGACTTATTTTTGTTTTGAAAATTATAACCGGTTATTTTCTGCCAAACCTGTTCAGCAATAAAAGGCGCGAAAGGAGCCATGATTTTTGATAATTCCAACAAAACATAATGCGTAGTAGCTAGCGCTTGTTGCTTGTCCTGTTCATCTTCGCCTTTGAATCTGTCACGCGAACGACGCAAATACCACGTAGACAAGTCATCGATAAAAACACTAATTGGACGAGAAGCCCCAGGCATATTATATTTTTCCAAATTTTCTGTTACTTCTTGTTTTAACTGATTAAATCTTTTGATAATCCAAAGATCTAAAACATTTTGTAAGTTTTTTTCGTCAAATTGTTTTTCGTGATTTTCATCAGACATAAAAAGCTCATAAAATTTCACGACATTCCAAAGGACTATCACATTTTTACGCAAAGCGTCCTGAATATCACTCTCTGCCAAGCTGGCATCATCTCCCAACATAATCGGACTATTCATAAAATACATGCGCAAAGCATCGCTGCCATATTTATCCAAAGTAGTACGAGGATCCGGGTAATTACCGAAAGATTTACTCATTTTTCTACCATCAGTTCCGGCTAAAACTCCGCTTACTATAACATTTTTAAACGACACCGAATCAAACAAGGCATTAGATAAAACATGCAAATAATAAAACCATCCTCGGAGTTGTCCGGTATATTCAATAATAAAATCAGCTGGAAACATGCTCTTGAATTCTTCTTGTTTTTCAAAAGGATAATGAAACTGGGCAAAGGGCATGGCGCCTGATTCAAACCAGCAATCAAAAACTTCTTTAACCCTTTTCATGCCTCCTCCGCATTCGCATTTAAGCTCATGCTCGTCAATTTTTGGACGATGTAAATCCTCTACTTTTTTATGACTCAACTCTTCAATTTCTAAAATCGATCCCAAAACTTTCAAATTGTCGCACTCTGTACATCGCCACACCGGAATAGGTGATCCCCAATATCTAGAACGAGACAGGCACCAATCCGGAGCACTTTCAATATTATTTTGGAAACGTCCATTTTTAAAATACTCAGGCACCCAATTTATTTCATTATTACTCTTTAGCATTCTGTTTTTTATTTTTTGAATATCCAAATACCAAGCTTTTTGAGTTTTATAAATCAAAGGAGTGCTACAACGATAACAAAATGGATAAGAATGAGTTAAATCAAAACTAGAAAAAATAATGCCCCGCTCCTCCAAATCAAGCAAAACATCTCGATTGGCTTTTTTGTAATAATATCCGTTCCATTTTTTAGTTGTTTCCAAATAAACACCGTTTTCATCCATCAAGTCAATCATTGGGATAGTCGCTTTTTTTCCCAAATTAAAATCATCTTCTCCAAAATTGGGAGCGATGTGAACAATTCCTGTTCCGTCTTCAGTGGTCACAAAATCAGCGGCATAAACTTTATAAACTTTATCTGATTTGATTATTTCCGGGTGTTCAATAGCATACAAAGACTCATATTCAAGGCCAACCAATTTTTGGCCTTTAATTTTTTCACCCTCATCAATGAAATATTTTTTTTCTTTTACTAAATCTTCCAATCTATCAACTGCCACAATATATTTTCCAGAAACTGACACCATTTTCGAATCGGCTTCCAAGATCAAATAATCAATATCCGCCCCAACGGCCAAAGCCAAATTTCCGGGCAGCGTCCAAGGTGTTGTTGTCCAAGCCAAAAGATAAACGTCACCCTCAATGCCCAAATGCTTATCAGCATTTTTTACTTTAAATCTGGCTACAACGGTTTTATCGGTTACATCTCGATAAGATCCGGCGTCCATAGTGATTTCAAATTTAGACAAAGGCGTTGCACATCTTGGACAATGCAAGCTAGTGCGATAACCTTCATAAATAAAATTGGATTCGTACAGTTTTTTAAAAGACCAGATCACGCTCTCCATAAACTTTAAATCCATGGTTTTGTAGGCATTCTTCATATCAACCCAGCGACCAATTCGATGAATATACCACCACCACTGCTCTGACCCGGTTTTAACATAATCTCGACAAGCTTCAATAAATTTATCAACCCCCAAATCTTCAATATCTTTTTTATTTTTCAAATTCAATTGATCTTCGACTCTGTTTTCTGCTGGCAAACCGTGGCAATCCCAACCCCAAACACGCTCCACGCGGTAACCTTTCATGGTCCAGTATCTTGGAATAACATCTTTGGCAATACTGGGAAGCAGTGTGGCATAGTGAGGCAAACCCGTGATAAACGGCGGCCCATCGTTAAAAATATAATTTCCCTGTGGCGCTTCTTTTTGAACTGATTTTTCAAAAATTTGCGCCTCGTCCCAAAAGCTCAAAACTCCTTCTTCCATGGCTGCATAAGGATTTTTATTTTCGTTATTTTTTTTATTTTGCTGTTCCATAAGCTAAATTTTATAATATCAAAATGGTGGACATAAGTGGACTTGAACCACTGACCCCTACGATGTCAACGTAGTACTCTAACCAGCTGAGCTATATGTCCTTAAAGACCTTACAAGCTTTAATTTAACAATTTTTTTTCCTCTTGTAAAGGATGCAAGGTATTGCATTTTTTTCATAAAATTATTATAATAACACTAAATCTATAATAAATTTAAAAGTAAAAATATTATGAGAAATATTATACAAAAATTTTCTTCAAAATACACTAATCAAAACAACAATATCAATGAAGATCAATTAGAAGAATATGAAGATTCAAATGAAATAGAAGAAACAAACGAAACCAATGAAAACGAGTGGCTGGATGACGAATACGAAGAAGGACAACTATCGATTGATGTTTATCAAACCCCCAAAGAAATTGTAGTTAAATCCACCATTGCCGGCGTACGTCCTGAAGATATTGATATTTCAATCAACAATGATATGTTGACTATTCGAGGAAAAAGAGAAATGCAAGAAAATATTAGTGAAAATAATTATCTTTTTCGAGAATGTTACTGGGGATCTTTTTCTCGTTCGATTATTTTGCCCGTAGAGATAGAAGCTGAAAAAATTGATGCTGCTTTGGAAAATGGCGTTTTGACGGTTACTCTACCCAAAGCCAGACCAGCCAAAGAAATAACCATTAAAGTCAAAGGTTAATATGGAAACTAAAATTACAATAGACCGCTTTGAAGATGATCAAGCAATTCTAAAAACAACAACTGGCGAAACAATCGCTTGGCCCAAAAAATTACTACCGCAAAATTGCGCCGAGGGAGATAGTTTGGTGTTTACTGCTATGAGCGAAAAAGAAAAAACCGAAAAAAACAAAGAACTAGCAAAAACAATTTTAAACGAAATACTAAATCCTGAAAATGAATAAAAATGTTGCACTTCCTTAAAAAAAACAAACATCATATAAAATGGCTGAGCGTTCTCTCTGCCTTTTTTTTAGTCTTCATTGGGGCTCTAGTTGGTTCTTATTTGTTTTTTGAAAATAAGTATCAAAACACAATCTATCCCGGTGTTTTTTTGGGAAAAAATAATTTAAGCGGACTTTCCAAAGAAGAAGCCACCCTATTAATCAACAAAAAAGTAGACCATATTAAACAAGAAGGAATTATTTTTTATTACCTGACCGATCAAGCGACACTGCATCCCCTAATCTCTTCAGTGGAAGGTGATTTAGCTTACCAAATCATTGATTTTGATGTAGAAAAAAGCATTCAAAAAGCTTTCAACTATGGTCGCAATGAAAACTTTTTTAATAATTTTATTCAAAAATTTGTAGCCCTAACATATGAATACACCATTCCCATGGAATATTCAATTTATGAACCAGAAATTACTCGTTTTTTAAGTGATAACTTTTCTCGCTTTGAATCACCCGCCATCAACGCTAAATTAATTTACAAAAATGATGAAGAAAATAATCTCATCACTTTTGATATCGAAGAAGAAAAATACGGACAAGTGATTAATAACACCAAGGCGCTAAACGAACTGCAGCACAGATTGGCAAATTTAAATTTTGAACAAATCGAACTTGAAGCTGAAATTAATCATCCGGAAATTCTAAAAAAAGATATTTTAAATATTGATACAAAGACTAAAAATATTTATTACAAGGCACCGATCACTTTAAAATATAAATTAAAAAATTGGGTTATTTATCGTAATAATATTCTAGAATGGCTTGAGCTTAAAAAAAATATTGAAAAGGAAAATTTAGAAAAAGAATCAGACGATAACGAATTGGTGTATGTTGGTCTCAATACGGAAAAATTAACAAAATATCTAGAAGAAAATATCTCCAAAAAAATCAATCAAGAATTAGTAGACTCTAAATTTGAAATAAAAAACGGAAAAGTGGTAGAATTTCAAGCCAGTCGCGAAGGCATCATGCTGGATCTTGAAGCTACTGCCAAAAAAATTGAATACAATTTAACCAGCGGCAATGAAAAAGAATTTGAAGTAATCACGGAAATAAAAACACCAATGAGCGAAGATGAAATCGAAGGCTTAGGAATAAAAGAAATTATTGGCACCGGACATAGTAATTTTTCTGGATCACCAAAATCAAAACCGGAGCCGCTGCCGTCAACGGATCATTAATTAAGCCCGGAGAAGAATTTTCACTGCTTTCGACTCTGGGAAAAATTGATGAAAAAACTGGCTATCTACCAGAATTAGTAATCAAAGAAAATAAAACCACCCCCGAGTTTGGTGGTGGTCTTTGTCAAATTGGCACAACTGTTTTTCGCGGGACATTAGAATCCGGTCTTCCTGTTACCATGCGTCGCAATCATTCTTACCGAGTGTCTTATTATGAACCAGCCGGAACAGATGCTACTATTTACGACCCTTGGCCGGATTATCGCTTTGTAAACGATACCAATCATCACATTCTTATACTTTCTCGCCTGGACGGTAATGATTTATTTTTTGATTTTTGGGGCACTAAGGATGGTCGGACAATAGAAAAAACTGATCCTGTAATTAGCAATATTGTCAAGCCATCTCCAACTAAAATAATAGAAACACTGGACTTAAAACCAGGTGAAAAAAAATGCACCGAACATGCCCACAACGGAGCAGATGCTTATTTTGATTACAAAGTTACTTATCCACTTCATGGCACATCAACCGAGCAGATTATTAAAGAAAATCGTTTTAAATCGCACTATGTTCCGTGGCGAGAAGTTTGTCTGGTGGGCGTCAGCGAATTAAGCCAGGAAAATGCCGCCACTTCTTCTGAAAATTTAATCAACTAAAAAATTTTCAAACAAAAAAAGACCAACTCAAGCGGGAAGGCAAGAAATTTTTACCAGGAGATATTTAGTCCTAGAACCAAAAAACCCTGGCATAAAATCCCCATGCTTGTCGTGCCTAACCCGCTTAAATCGGCCTTTTAAAAAGGTCGTATTTTTGAAACAATCGATTTAACATCTTATCACAAAAAAAAATAATTGTCAATGCCTTTGATGGCAAATTAAATATTTTATTTAAAATTAGCAATAATTTCCCTATTTTACCTTTAATTATACTGCTAATATAACACATTTTTGTTAACTCAACATTAAAAAAACAGCAAATCAATTTTTATAATTTGCTGTTTTTTTTATAAACTTTAGAATAATTTTTTTTGAATATCTTTTTCTCTTTCTTTGAAAATTTTAACTACGCCATATTCTCCATCATAGCCAGGTTCAACAATTAACTCCCCCTCTCTAACCCGTCTAACACCTTCTGCGATTTTATCACTGGAAACTTCTTTAATTTTTTCAATAGAAACATTCATAAGAACATCCAATTCGGTGGTTTGCAAATCATTCAACAACTCAGAATAAACACTTAGCACCTTAACCGACTTTCTTGATTTTATATTTAATGCTTCGGCAATTATCTTGTCCAATTCAACTATTTTTTTAAAACCAGGGCGACCGCTTCCTTTGTAACCAATTGCTCGATCAGCTAATTCATCAACTCGATAATCAACTCCGATAACAACATTTTTTTTACACTTGGGACAAATTCCTTTATTTTTTTTCGTTTCAGCCGGAGAAAAGCGCACACCGCAATCACGATGACCATCCCAATGATACATCCCTTCTTCGGGATAAAACTCAATAGTGTACAACAACTTATTATCTTGGTCCGGTTTTTTATTGGCAATAGCATTATAAAGCGAGTCATAACTCACCTCGCCTGCAAATTCGAAGACATTAGCTTCCCTTCCTAAATTTGGCAAAGAATGCGCATCGCTATTTGAAAGCAAGGTCAAATGATCCAAAGCCGACACCCTCCAATTCATTTCCGGATCAGAAGAAAGTCCTGTTTCGTAGGCAACTATTTTATCCGTATATTCTTCAAAACATTCTTCCATGGAATCAAAACCTGACTTTGAACCAAAAACAGAAAACCAAGGCGTCCAAATATGCGCTGGATAGATTATAAATCCAGGATCAACCGAAAAACAAAGTCTACATAATTCAGGAACGCTCATTCCTAAAATAGGACGACCATCTGACCTGATATTATAATTTTTATCTAAATATTTATTCAATTCTGCTACTGCTAAAACATTAGGCGCATGAATTACGATATGAATACGTCTTGTTCGCTCGCCTTTTTTGTAAATCAAAGCAACTTCAGTTGTTAAAATAAATTTAATCTGACTATTTAGGGCGCTTTTTAATTTGTATAAACCTGAATCTCTTCTATCGCCCTCTTTACCGGAATGAATTAATTTTATTTCCTCTAAATCATTTTTTATTGATTCAAACCACAAAGGATAAGTAAAGTCACCAGTGCCAATAATATCAAGTCCTTTTGTTCGACAAGTTTTTTCTATATTTTGCAAAGTTAAATCACGAGAACAGGCTCGAGAATAACGACTATGGATGTGAAAATCAGCAATTTGACGCATTTAAACAAAATGAATTATGCAAATCAATACACAAATATTTAAAATGCTAATTCGTTAAATTAATTTATTTAAAATAATATTTAACCTTAAAAGTTAAATATAACAAACATTATTAACCAGGTCAATGCTATTTAATACATTCTAGCATTATCTATTATTTTTTATTTAATATTAGATAAAAAATGTACAAATACTATACTTAAAAATATGATATTTTTTATAAATTTTATATTTTTAATTGAATAATGCTAAAAAGTATTGACAAAAAATATAATATATGATATATTGATTTATTAACCTACAATAAGGTTAGTGAACAATAAAAAACAAATACTCTTCTGTGAAATGGGGACTTAACAATGAATTGCCAAGCCCCCTCAACATAGAGCCCTTAACTTTGAAAAACTTAGGGCTCTTAATTTCAGAGAAGAGTATAAAATATTAATCCCCAAAAACCTCAACAAAGGAGGAGTCACGACAATATAAAAAAACGTAAAAACTAACCAAAATAAAACAAAAAAAACAAAAGGAGGTGAGAGCTTAGTGGCACGCTTAGCACAAAAAATTGGCGCAAAAAAAGATGATTATATAACGGATTTAATTATAGCGGACGACGCTTTAACACCACCACAAGAGGTGTGCCATGGGTGCCCACTGAGCTTTCGACGACCGAAGAGCGCTTCACTGAATATTCAATGAAGCGCTCAGAGGAGTCACCTGCAACATTGCACAAGGGGGCACCATGGGCGGCCACGGATGAGACAACAACAATCCTGCTAAGAAATTAGCAGGATTTTTTATTTAACCCATCCCAGGCCAGCCTTATTAAGACTCTTAAGGTTTCTGCCGCTTCTTTGTCTTCAATTATAATACCTATCAATCTTTTTTCCAATGAAGCAATTCTTATTTTATCCTCATAAACAGCAATATCGCTTTTTATATTATATTCATCCGAGGAAACATGTTTTAAAACAGTATTTTCTCTTCTTCTTATATTCGCCACATCTTTTTTGGCATAAATACCTTTTACATGAACACCTTTTTTAATTCTTTTTTCAGCCCAATCGTCTAATTCACTTCTATCAAAAGTTTTTTCAATCAAATCAGCATTGTAGGTCATTAATATCTCTTCTCCACTTTTTGCATTAAACATATCTTCCACCATGGCCCTTACGCCAGCCTTTCCTTCAAAATATCTCACAACCGGCTTTTCTTTGTCTAAGTTATTAATAGATTTAAGCTCTGGCATCAATTTATCCAAATATTCCTGTTTTCTCTGAATAGCCATTGCTTCTTCCCGAAACAGCAAAGAAAGTTTTTCCGGTGATTCAGCAAAAAAATATTGTTTTTTACCTTCATCAACAGAACTCATTAACCCTTTTTGCATCAATGTTTCAATAGCAATATATGAAGTTGCGCGATTTACTTTTGATTTTTCTGCAATTTTTAAAACTGTAGTTTTGCCTAATTCCAAAGCGGCTAAATAAATCTTGGCCTCTTTTTCCGCAAGACCAAGGCTCACTAATTCTCGATGATCCATATGAATAAAATTTTAAATTACAATTTTTTATTATTTAATTTGTAAAATAAAGATATTTTTTAAATTAACATAATAATTATAGCAAAAAATTAACAAAACCTCAATCACTTGACATTTTTTTATAAACATGTCATGCTACTAAATTAGCATAGTTAAATAAAAAATGTGCTATTTATGTGTTCCTTACTAATCATTCACTCAAAAAAGGAGGATTGCGCATGGAAAAAAATTTACGGAGATTGTTGGAACAGAGAGAGGCTATTAAGATCAAAAATTCCTCTCGCTATGAAGTACTGGAGGAAGTGCACAATGTCCTTGTCAAAGTGCCAAAGGTCAGCGGCTACATGATGCCTCAAAATGGCTTCACCACTGCTGATAACAAGAAAATTCCGAGTTACTGGAGAAATGGCAAACCGTTGGAAAAAGGAACTTTCTTGAATGTGTTTTTTTACAACATTTCAAGAAACGACCATGAAAAGAAAATCGTTGCCAAAGTAAAGGTTATTAAAAAAGTGTTGCCGGATGGCAGAGAATTTGTCATGTTGGACGTTTTTCGAAACGACCATGCCAGCAAAGCAGAATATGATCTCAAAATCGTCACCAAAAAAGAAAGTGCTGAGCCTGGTACCGAGATCATGGGAACCAATCGAAAGATTGTTTTCCGAAAAATTGAAAAAAAATAAAACCAAACAAAAAAACCAAAACCCTCACGATATTGTGGGGGTTTTTATATTAAAAAAATAGCTTTATTTTATCACTTCTTCAATAATTTTTTTCAATTTTTCAGCGTCATGTCTGGCCATATCCCCCTTGGTATTCAACATATCTTTCTTGATAATTTTACGCTCTCCCCATTTTTCTAAAACAGGTGCCTTTACCAATTCGGCTTTTTGTTTTTTGTAATTATTTAAAATCCCCTTATCAGGAATGGCTGAATTAAAAACTACCACATCAAATTTTCTTTTAATTATTTTTTCTACAGCCAAAACAAAATCTTCTCCAGAAAAATTATCAGTCTCTCCGTATTTTGTCATAATATTGCACACATAAATTAATTTAGCCTTGCTAGACTTAACTGCTTCAGAAATTTCGTTTACCAAAAAGTTGGGCATAATACTGCCATACAAATCTCCCGGACCAATAATAATGCACTTTGCCTTTTTGATCTCACTTAGCACCGGAGGATAAGGTTTGATCTGATCACAATGATGCGGCACTAAAAAAGTGCGCTTAATTTTTTTTCGATTTTTTTCTCGAGGGATATCAATAGCCGCTTCTCCATAAATCATGCTTCCGTCAATTAATTCTGCCACTAATGTCGCCTTGTCAGTACTAACCGGTAAAACTTTTCCCCTGACACCCAAAACCTCGCCCAAAGCCTCAACCCCCGAAGAAAAATCTCCAGCATATCGTGACAAAGAAGTTAATAAAAAATTTCCCGCATTATGTCCTTTAAGTCTTTCGTTTTTGTTAAATCTGGTTTGTAAAATTTTTCTAGCAGCATTTCTGTTTTGTGATAAGGCTACCAAACATTTCAAAACATCTCCAGGCGGCAAAACGCCCATCTCGTCGCGCAATCTGCCGGTTGACCCGCCACTATCAGCCATTGACACAATAGCTGTCACGGAAACTTTTTTTATATCACGCAAGCCAGATAATAGCACAAAATGACCACTTCCTCCTCCAATTGTAAGCACATTGTATTGTTTCATTTTTTATCTTTTACTTAATAAACTTTTCCAAATTTCTTGGCTTATCAACGTCTATTTTTTTATTAATCGCTATAAAATAGGCTAACATTTGCAAAGAAATAACTGATAGTATTGGCATCACTCTTTCATTAGCTTTTGGCAGAATGATCACATCTTTAGAATATTTATTTAATTCTGTATTTTTTTCCGTTGTAAAAATTACTATTTTCGATCCGGCTTGTTTAATTTTTTTTAAAACATTTATATTGTATCTAAACATCTCATCTCTTGGCATCAAAAAAATACTTAAAAATTTTCTATCAATAATCGCATTCGGTCCATGAATAAATTCTTCTGACGCATATCCTTCCGCGTGAATATAGGTTGTTTCTTTGGTTTTATGCGCACCTTCCATGGCAATGGGAAATTGAAATTTTCTTCCCAAAAAAATAATATCATTTTCTTTGTAGTATTTTTTGGACATCTTTTTAATTTCTGACTCTAGTGCGAATATTTTTTTTATCTTCTCTGACAACTCTTTTATCTCTCTAATTGTTTCTAGTCTTTTTTTGTTTTCATTTTTTAGCCTGCCCACATAAAGACTCATCATCAATAAAACCAATAATTGAGAAGTAAATGTTTTAGTAGCCGCAATCGCCTTTTCTTCACCGGCACAAGTATCAATAACCACATCAGCCATCTTGCCAAGACTAGAATTGGGATTATTGGTAATACCAACAACAAAGGCTTTATTTTTCTTAGCCTTTTTTCCAGCCATAATAATATCTCGTGTTTCTCCTGATTGACTGATCAAAACTACACCGGTATTTTTTTCAATCACTGTTTTACGAAAATTAAATTCATCGGCAAATTCAAATTCACAAGGCAATTCAGCCAATTCTTCGATGTAATAATTACCCAAAAGATCTGCATAATATGAACTTCCACAGCCCAAAAAGGTAAACCTAGTGATATTTTTTAATTTAAATTCAACATTTTCAGTAAAACCAAAATCAACTCGACCATTCCTGATGTATTTTCTAATTAACCTCTTAAACACTTTGTCTTGTTCAAAAATTTCCTTATACATGTTGCTGCTCATACGTGATAATTTAATAATTAATTCTGTTTATATTTTAACATTTTTTTTTAAAAGAAAAAAGCGCGGACATGTTTTCCGCGCTTACTTGAAACTAATATGGCCAATTCGGCCCCTTGAGATTGTTATCATAAGTCAAACATTCTTCCGACTCCTTGATGATTTTTCCAAAAAATTCGTTAATGTCCCCGCCGCGATATTTGCGCATGGGCTCACTGCATTGATGAATAAAGACTTTCAGCCTAAGGCTTTGCTCCAGGTCCAGCGTCAATCCCTCGCCAATTTCCAGCTCGATTATTCCGGCATCAATATCGTCCATGGCATATTTGTCTTTGGTCCATTTGTTTTTTCCAAAATTCCTGACCAACATCTCGTGAATCTTTCTGGCTCGTTCAAAATCTTCCGACTTTTCATTTCCACGAAGATAATCGACTTTGGTTACAATTCTGATTTTGACCGTCTTTTTTTCGTACGGGAAATTAGATTCCTCCATTTGCCTTGTGAGGGTATCGCTAATTTCCATAGCCGAAGCTGAAATCGTCCACAACGTCAACGCCACAATCAAAAAAATCACTTTTTTCATCTCCCATCCTCCTTGTTTTGTTTGGGTGTTTTATAAACAACAAATAATAAAAAGGTTAAAAAAATATTAGCACTTTTTTCTGTCTCTGTCAACTGTTTTTGGTAATGTGTACACACATATGGCGGTTTTCCAAAATATATGAGAAAATCGGCAAATATGTGTACAAAATTGCCAGAAAATCCCTTAGAGGAACGTTTAAGATGGGTTTTGCCCATTGCCAATAA
>Ga0233425_10005112_pt1 | contig 21163 bp, 11 predicted proteins | sample Watercolumn_Towu_2_FD_181712 | JGI IMG/M metagenome (GOLD analysis project Ga0233425, IMG submission 181712) | Freshwater microbial communities from Lake Towuti, South Sulawesi, Indonesia - Watercolumn_Towuti2014_140_MG | ecosystem: Environmental > Aquatic > Freshwater > Lake | place...
TCCGAGGACCTCCCCCTCGATCCAGTCGCGGCGGATTGAGAGCGCACCACACACGGCCGTCCCCTTCTCCAGGTAGCTTGCGCAGTAGTACCGATGAAACTCGTAGTGTTTCTCGCCCCGCACCGTTCGCTGCCCGCGGCCTACAAACGCTGCCCCGCAGTGGCTGCATCGCATCAGCCTCGACAGCAGGTACGGGACGTGCCGGTGCGGGCTTGTGCGCATCCCGAACGTCTTGGCGTCTGCCAGCTTCTTGCGCCGGAGAAACAGCTCCCGGTCGACGAGCGGCTCGTGGGTGTTCTCCATGACGACGAGCTGCTCCGCAGGCTTCCGCTGGTGCCGCTTCGCGTTCTTCTTGTTCCACACCGTGTCGCCGACGTACGCGCGGTTGTTGAGGACGATGCCGATGGTCGAACAGTTCCACCAACGCCCGCGCGGCGCGGGCACTCGACGCTCGTTGAGGGAGTTGGTGATAGCCTTGACGCTGGCCCCCTCGACCACGGCTCTCCGGAAGATCTCCTGGATGACCGCAACGCGCTCCGGGTCACCCGGCTCCAGCACCGTGTGCTCGCGGCCGTTCGGGCCTGCGACCTTCTTGGCGCGGTAGCCGTATGGGACGCTGCCGCCGTTCCTGTACCCGCGGTCCGCGTTCTCCCGCATGCCTTTCATCGTCTCGGTCGCGAGGTTCATGGAGTAGAACTGGTTGATGACTTCGATCATGCCCTCGTACAGGAAGCCCTGCGGCGTCTCGGGGTCGAAGTTCTCGGTGATGGACTTGACCGACACGCCGTGCTTGCGCAGCAGGGACTTGAACAGGATGGACTCCTCCCGGTTGCGAGAGAAGCGGTCGAGCTTGTGGACCAGGATGAAATCCACGGGGTTCTTGCGGCAGAACGCGATCATGGCGCACAGCCCGGGCCGCTTGTCGGCTGGCGCATACGCTGAGATCCCCTCGTCGACGAACGACTCCAGCAGCTTGCAGTCCGACTGGTCCGAGATCCAGCGCTGCAGCGCCTTGCGCTGGGCCGGGACCGACAGGTCCCTCTGCGCCTGCTCCTCGGAGGATACGCGGCAGTATGTGACGACGTTCATGCTGTTAACCTCCCCCATCGCAAGGCCGGTCCACTCCGGCCCCGTGCTGGTCCTACCTGCAAGTCCTGTACCTTCGGGGGGGCGGGGTATCAAGAAGAAGTGGCAGTCCGTTCGCCGACTTCAGCCGGCCTTCTTCTTTCTCTTGATCTTCTTGTGCTCGCGCCAGTAGACGTAGTTCAGGAAATGGTCCACGCGAGACAGGTCCTTGAAGCCGAACTCCGCAGCAATCTCAGCGATCAGTGCGTTGAACTCTCGGTAGGCTTCTGCCTTGAACGAATTCGGTGTTGGGAAGGACGGGAATCCGAACAACTTCAGCACGCCGACCGGACTCCGATTGAGAACGGAGAACCGGTCCGGTGCGAGAGTGTTCAGGGTCTCAGTAATGACGTTGACGCCCAGGCCGGGCATCTTTCGGCGACAGTTCACTGCCATCTCGAACACTCTTTCGGGCGAGTGGTCAAGGTTCTCGATGAGCTTGGCCAGCATCTTAACGAAACGGCCGTGATTCCGGGCGACCTTCTTCTTGCTTCGATAGAGCCCATCGGAATGCCACAGGCTGCGCTTGCCGGCAGTGCCAACGAGGCGCTCGTAGTCCCTCAGGAAGTCCGAGGGCTTGGCAAACACCGTCCTCGACATCCTGAGCAGAATCTTCCTGGCCTTCCGATAATTGGCGACCTTCTGTCTCCAATTCTCCTGAACGCCAGCATCGGCCCGGTACTTCCGGACGGCTGACCTCATCGCCTCGATGTCGAAGGATGGAACACCTGACAGTTCCTTCTGAGCCTCCTTCTCGGCTTTGCGGTGGGACCGCCTAACGATGTCGTATCGCCTCTTGTACCTCGCGATTCGAATCTCGTTCCCCCTCTTCGTCCACGGTTCAGACTTGAGAGAGCGGAAGAACGCCTTGACACTACGAAGCAACTCGGAATCCGACACCACCGTCACGGCAAGAGATGACTCGATGTTTCCTTCCATGCCGCCACCAGTCGCGTTCGCAGAACCGACAAGGATGGCGGCACTCCCGCCTTGCTCGCAACAATAGACCTTGGGATGAAAAACCATGTCCCCAGGAGGATCGCACAGGTAGAGCCTGTTCCCATCGCGTTTCTGGCATATCCGACGAAGCTCTCCAATGGCGTCCGGCTCACTGAGACAGAAGCTGAGGCCAACAAAGGCAGTGACCGTGGCACCGCGGTCAACACACCGCTCAAGAAGTGGCCCCAGCAACTTGACGCCGGACCGCTTGACGAAGCCTACCGCTATCCAGATTCTCTCGGCACTCCGCAACGCATCTCGAAGGAATCGGCCATGATTGCCGCCGCCGTGATTCCGCACAAGAGCGGCTGTCTTGCTCTTCGTGGACGACCGGAATTGTCGCAACCCGAGGCCCTCACGAACGCGGGCATGCGTCCACGACTCCCTGCGTCAGGGGGAAGCGTTCATCGCATGCGTCCCAAAGCTCCTGGTGTACCGTGCTGTTCCTCCCCGCCCGAATTGGCCCGTGCCACAGGACGGTGAGCACCCCATGTTGCTTGACTGCCTCCACGGCCGGAACAAAATCACTATCACCCGCAAGCAGTACCGCCTTGGCAATCTGCCTCGTAGCAGCGAGCTGCACCATGTCGACGCCCAACATGATGTCAACCCGCTTCTGCACGAAGATCGGCTGTCCGTTCTGATCCTTCCCTCTATAAGCCAGCTTGCCCTGTCGAACCTGAAACCGTGGCAATCGCGAGAGTGCCGCAAAGAACCGGTTTCTGGCCGCCGTTCGCTGGCTCTCGTCAGTGGTGGGCGGATTGCTCTGATAGGGGGGGCAATGGTAATAGTACGTCCGCAAGATGTCCGCACCTTGCGCCAGCTCGTCGGCCAGCCGTCCATAGTCGATCTGTGCCCTGCCAAACTCGTTCTCCAGCAGCTTGTCCAGGTAGGCACCGTCAATGAAAATGGCCGCTCTGTCCATGTGCCCGACTCCACCCAGAAACGGCAAGAGGCCCCGGAGGGCCTCCTGCCAGAATCGCTCATACTTCCCGACATCCCCGAGGGAATGTCGGGGCGGATAACTCTCCACGTCCGGTTAGAACGTAGAGGAACATCACAAGTGTAGGCTATGCCGACCGGCCTCCGGTGTCAAGTCCATTCTCTGCCTCGTCGACTCTCAGGGATTTCTCTCGAGGGCAAATTGCGGACCAAACCCGGGGGCGATACGGACCAAAGTGGCCAGGATGCGGACCAAACCAGGGGCGATACGCATGGCCCGCAAGAAATCGGGACGTCGTCCGGACGGAGCGACGAGGGGCCGCGACGGGCGGTGGAACGGCGGGGACCTCCATGCCTCTGCGAGACCGGAGTGCCAGGGTGCTTCGGGGTACCCGGAAGCGGAACGTCAACCGTCCAGCGCGCAAGGACGCTTGAGGTTTCAAGTTGGTCCACTCTGGCTCCCCACCCCGGACTCGAACTGGACACCCGGCCGTTGACGGCCGCACGCCATCGTTGATCCACCGGGCGTGCGCACGTAGAATCCCCCTCATGCCGGGAGATGCTTCGGCACGAGGTGCAGCGCATGAGACGAATCGAGAGTGCATGGCATGGGCCTGGAGGATGCCGGGCGTTGGTGGTGGCTGGTGCGGTCCTGCTCGGCTCCGCCTGCTCGGGTGGGGGAAAGACCACTGAGGCGGATGTGGCCGTGGAGGTGGACAGCGAGCTGCCCGGCGGCGACGCCATGCTCCGCCCCGGGGATGTGAAGGCGGAGGTGGACCAGAGAGGACAGGCGGACGTCGAGATCGACTACGGGTTCACGGGAGACAAGGGAGGCGAGACCGAGGATTGGAAGCCGGTGGCCTGCGAGTCGCACGACGACTGCCCTGAAGGCTACTGCGTCGAGCTCGAGCCGGGAAGCGGCGAGACGTTCTGCACCGTGACGTGCGTCGAGGAGTGCCCGCTCGACTGGGTGTGCAAGTCGGTGTTCGTGGACGGCCCGGACCCCGTGTCGCTCTGTCTGCCTCCCACCAACACGCTGTGCAAGGTGTGCAAGTCCGACGATGACTGCCTGCTGGCCGATTCGCTGTGCATCAAGGGCAAGGGCTCGCTCGGATTCTGCGGCCGCTCGTGCGACCCGGAGAAGCCGAAATGCCCCATGGGATTCGATTGCGGGCTGGTCGAGGATCCCGGCGGTGCCCCCCTCGGCTACCAGTGCATGCCGGCCAAAGGCTCCTGCTGCGTCGCTGGCGGGGCCAAGGACTGCAACGACGACAATCCGTGCACGTTCGACGGGTGCGACCCTGCGCTCGGCTGCACGCACGACCCCCAGGATGGCGAGTGCGAGGGGGACGACCCGTGCCTGGATTGGGTGTGTGCCGAGGGGAAGTGCTCGGGCATCCCCATCGAGGCGGACGACACCATCAACAAGGTCGACGATGACTGCGACGGGCTCACCGACGAAGACGCGTACAAGGGATTTCGCCTCGCAGCCGGGACGTTCTGCGGCGGCGGCGGAACGTCGGAATCCGCGGAGCTGGTGCTGTCCGGTGAGATGAGCGCCCCGCCGTTCGACGGGGCCTCCGAAGGGCTGGACATGTCGGTCGAAACCGGACTTGCCGGGCTGCTTTCGTGGCTCGGATTGCAGATGTAGGGGGATTGCATGAACCGTTTGCTCCTGGCGATGCTCGTGGCGGCATCCGTTTCCGCACCCGTACTGGCCTCACCTCCCGGACAGGTCCGATACCAGGGCTTCCTGACCGACAAGGAAGGAACTCCGGTCGAAGGGGAATGGGTGGTCACGTTCCGCCTGTTCGAAACCGAGGCCGGCACGGTCCCCTTCTTCGAGGAGACCCAGACCGTACACCCGCTCCACGGCGTGTTCTCGGTCGTTCTCGGCGCAGCGGGTGAAGCCGTCCCGGCCGAGGCATTCGTGAAAGGAAAGGCGTGGCTCGGGATCATCGTGAACGGCCCGGACGGACCGGTCGAGCTGCTTCCCCGGCAACGCGTGGTGACCACGCCGTTTGCATTCGTGGCGGGCCAGGCATCGACCTGCGACCAGGCCAGCAACGCGCTGTCGCTGGGCGGAGTCGGGGCCGGATCCTACGTGACGCTCACCCAGCTCCCCGAGCTGTGCGTGACACCCGATGCGCTGCCCGAGCTCATCGAAGGGCTCTGCGTGTCCGAGGACGAGCTGCCAGCGCTCCTGGAAGCGCTCGGCGTGGGAGCCGGCGGTCTCACCATCGAAGAGGTCCAGGCCTGGCTGACGGTCAACGGCTACGTCACGGGGCCGCACTTCTCCGGCAAGTACGAGGATCTGACCGGAGCCCCCGACCTGTCGCTGCTGGCCACCAAGGACGATCTGTCGCTCTTTGCCAAGAAGGAGGACCTGCTCGCCTATGCCCAGATGGCCGACATCGTGGATCTCGTGACCGCGCCGCAGTGCATCGACGCGGTGAAAGCCAGCGGTGCCGTGCTCCTGGCCGACGGGAGCGTGGCGCTGGCAGGCGACCTCGACGTTGCGGGAAACGTCCTGAAGAACCTCGCCATCCAGTACTGCCCCAAGCCCGAGGATCTGCCCAACCCGCCCGGCGGCATGATGTGCTTCGATCTCGCCACCCAGAGGCTGCTCGTGTACGCGGCCAAGAAGTGGGTCGGGGTCGGCGGCGTGGCAGGCGACCTCGACTGCCCCGGGTGCGTGAGCTCCGACGACGTGGCGTTCAACTTCGCCGCATCGGATTCCAAGAACGGTGCGGCCATGGACCTCAACTGCAACAAGTGCGTCGGGACCGGGGAACTGGCCGTCAACTATGCGGAAGGAACGGCCCCGGGTGGCGACGCTATCAAGGCACTGAAGGCACTCTCCTCGGACGACCTGGCCTGTGCGGGTTGCGTGCAGAAGGACGAGCTGGCCCCCGGGGTGCTTTCCGCTGGGAACGTGGCCTTCGACGATACCGCGACCAAGCTCGGCGGAGCCAATGTCCAGGATGCCATCGTCAAGCTGCACCAGAAGGTGGGGGCCGGGTCGGGGGAAGGGCATGGCCAGATGTTCATGCAGGCCCGTGAGTGGACCCTGCCCGCCTACGGCAGGGGGCGCACGTACCTCCACCTGTTCAATCCCCAGGCCACGGCCAAGGTGCTGGCCTACCTGTATGCGGACGAAGTGTCGGCACTCCCCGGGGCCACCAAGCTCCTCAACGGCCCGTTCGCACCCAACGCCTACAGCCCGGTCACCGGCTCCAAGGGCACCATCCACCTCATCGCGACCAAGCCGGAGGTGTTCAACGTCAACTCGCACCTGCTGATCCACCAGACCGTCGGGGGAACGCCCGGGACCTGGGAGCTCAGCCAGATCGTCGGCGTCGAGGGCTCCACACTCGTCCTGTCCAAGCCGCTCACAAACGACTACGTCGACGGCGCTCAGGCCGTGGTGGCAACGTCCTACGGCCAGCTCGTGGTCGAGAGCGGCGGCGACTTGAAGGCCCTCCCCTACTCCGCGTCCTCGAAGTCGGGAGGTATCGTGTACGTCCGGGCCGAGAGCATCCTGGTGAAGAACGGCGGGCGAATCTCCGCCGATGCCGCGGGCTTTGAAGGCGGCTCGGCTGCGTTCCAGGGGTCTGCCGGGCACCAGGGCGGCTCGGAATGCGCACCAACCGGGACCAACAGTGCCAACAACAACTGCTCCGGCGGCGGAGGCTCGACCATCGATGCCGGTGCCGGTGGCGGCGGCAACAAGACCGCGGGCGAGACGATTGCCAACGGCGGTAAGGGCGGGACGGTCAAGGGGGATGCCAATCTGGCCACCCTCCACATGGGAGGAGGCGGCGGCAAGGGCGGAACCTCCGAGTCGGGCGGAAACGGTGGCGGCATCGTGCTGCTCGGGGCGGGAACGGTGGTGGTGGAGGGGGCCGGTTCCCTGTCCGCCACGGGACAGTCGGTGACGCAGATCGGCTCTTCGTGCCTGTACCCGCTGACGTACAAGGGGTACCAGCTCTGCGGCAAGACGGCCACGGCCAACGACCAGGCGAACACCCCTCCGTCCGGCTGCACTCCGATGACACCGAACACGAACTGGGGCCAGGGAGATTTCGTCTCCATCTGCCAGCACTACATGAACGTGTTCGGAGGGCCGGTTGCAGGCTGCAACTCGGTTGACATGGATGCCGACGGAGGGCTGTGCAGCAACTACCCCGCTGCCATTGGCTTCGAGCGCAACTCCAACCCGGACGTGTGGCTGCACAGCGGGACGTTCTCGTGGGTCCCCACGACCAGCCCCCCCGGCACCTGCAGCATCACCAACGCGAGCGACGACATCCTGGTGTACGTCTGCGGCGGTGTCCACCCGTCCGGTGCCGGAGCGGGTGGCACGGTGGCCGTGTTTGCCGACACGCTGGTCAACGGCGGGTCCGTGGACGTGAAGGGCGGAACCTCGCCGGCCGGCGACGGCGGAACAGGCTGGTTCGCGACCAAGCCTCCGGTACCGGGCATAGTCCATGCCATGTATCCCAAGGGGGTGCAGCTCTGGGTGGACGGCGTGGACGTGACGGCCGCGGTGGGGGACCCCAACGGGCAAGGTTCTCCCGCATGGGATGCGCCCAAGAAGCTCTGGGGTGAAAACGGAACCTCGGACTGGACGAGCGGCATGCTCGACCTCAGTGCAGTCGCCGCCTGGACCCTTGGCGAGCACACGGTGGAAGTGCGGGAAACCGGCGGAGCGGGGGGCAATCTCAAGCTCTTCCTCTACACGGTGTATCCGTTCACGAACGCGGCCGCACCGCAGAACGACAGTTGCCTGACGCCGACCGCCATCGCGGTGGACAAGGCGGGCAAGTACTCGGGGACCACCGAGGACGTCATGGGCAAGCTCAAGGCAGCGGACGACTACAGCCAGTCGGGTTGCGGCGGAGCGGGCGGGGCCGATGTCGTGTACCAGTTCACCATCCCGCAGTACACGCAGGTCCAGTTCGACGTGGTGGCACCGTTTGACGCCCGGATCTACCTCCGAAAGGGCAACTGCACCGGCGGTGCGCTGGTCGGGTGCGCGAAGAAGACCCTCAAGACCGATCCGCTCAAGCCGGACACCTATTTCCTGTTCATCGACGGCGATGCGGCGCAGGCCAAGGGAGACTTCACGCTCGTGGTCACCCCAGTGGTCCCCGGACCTCCGGGCAACGACACCTGTGCATCCCCGACCCTGCTCGATCTGTCCAAGGGACCTGCGGAGTTCACCGGACTGTCGCTCTTTGCCAAGGATGACTATCTGGCCGGTTGCGGCGGCGTGAACGGCAAGGACGTGGTGTTCCAGTTCGACGTCCCGCCGGCCACGGCCAAGGTCACCATCATGGTGGCGGCCTCCTACCTGCCGGTGATGTACCTCAAGAAGGACAACTGCACCGGGAGCGCCATCGCGTGCGTCCCGGGAGCATCCTACACCATGCAGTGGCCTGCCGAGGGGACGTACTTCCTCATCCTCGACGGCCAGGGGGCGGACCAGGCGGGCGAGTACACGGTCAAGGTGACCCTGGAGTAGACAGATGGACAGAACGTTGCGACCGGTTGCGGGAGCTGCCACGGCGGCCGTGGTCCTTTCCTTTGCGGTGGCATGCGGTGGAGCCGGGACGAGAGATGCCGACGGCTCGGGACTGTCCGATTCCGGGCGACTACCCAACGACGAGGTGTTGGGGGACGGTCGGTTTCCGGGCGGTGATGGAGGTGGCGACACACTGCGGCTCCCGTCGGATGCGGTGACGGACGGGGCGGGCCTCGTCGATATTGCCGACGGCAGTGGAGAGGAAGCGGAGGGGGATGGAGCGACCGCCGACGGTCCGGTCGAATGGATACCGGGCGAGGGGACTCCGGATACCTGCGGCAACAAGTTCTGCGACCTGGGCGAGAACTGCGTGAGCTGCCCGGGGGATTGCGGGAGCTGTCCGCCGTGCGGCGACGGGGTCTGCGGCTCGGGCGAATTCTGCTTCACCTGCCCCGCAGACTGTGGGACCTGCTGCGGCGACGGGAAGTGCGCTGCAGACGAGAACTGCCAGAACTGTACCGAGGATTGCGGCGTGTGCTGTCCGGACGGGACCTGCCAGCCTTTTGAGAACTGCACCACCTGCCCGCAGGATTGCGCTACCTGCTGCGGTGACGGCCAGTGTGCGGACGATGAAGACTGCATGAACTGCCCGGCGGATTGCGGCGGATGCTGCGGAAACGGGACGTGCGACTACGGCGAGTCGTGCGAGTTCTGCGAGCAGGACTGCGGCAAGTGCTGCGATCCGCCCAACACGCTACCCATCAACGGCAAGTGCGTCCCGTCCTGCGGCGGTGCCGGGGGTAACACGTGCGTTCCGGACGGCTCGACGATGTGCGACGGCCTGACGCTGCTGGAGAGCTACGACTGTGCCATCTGCTGCACCCGTCCCCCCTACCCCGGGGCCGCAGTGCACTCCTACCACACCGTCCACAAGGACGACATCTGGGCATGGGATTCCATCTGGGCCCTTGCGCAGGCCTACCCGGATGTGGGGCCGATGATCAACTCGCAGAACAAGAGCGACCTCGTCCCGAACACGATGTGGGCGCAACGGATCGACCCGGACTGGTACGCAACCGGAACCGAGATGGCCGATGCCATGCACCAGGCCTTCATCCCGTTCGACACGGCCCCGCGAGTCATCATGATTGATGAGCTCAAGACGCAGCCGGCGGGGACGATCCAGAAGTTCGCGGAGTGTGCGGATCGGATGCGCACCGTGTACCCGCAATGGGAGGGACGATGGGGGGTGCACGTCGTCAACGGGCCCGCAGTCGACTACTCGGGCCTGAATCCCGGCCTCGACGCGCTGCTCAAGGCCAACGCGGTGCTGGCCGTCGAGATGTACCCGCTACAGTCCGACTACTGCAACAACGGGTCAACGGTCGGGCAGCGTGATCAGTGGCTCGCAGACTTCTTCCGGGGCGACCAGGGGGCCTTCCCGCAGCACCGCTTCCATTGGCTCATGGAACGACGTGCCCAGCTTGGAAGCAACAGCCATGTGTCCATCGAGTTTGCCGTGACCGACGGCTACATGAACGGCACGAGCCCCGCCATTTTCCTCGACCGGCTCTTCTATGTCTGGCGCAACAAGAGCGGCTACGGCTCGCTCATCTACGTCGGCAACGGAGGCGTTGGCGCATGGAAATGGGACGAGCCCGACATGTCCAACACCAGCCGGGATGAGGCATTCGCCGAATCCTTCAATCATTACTGCGTGGCACAGAATCCGAACTCGCTGAAAGGGCAGGTGCCTTGTCCGTAGCTACGGGTGCTGGATCGTGCCTGGCGTGAACGGCTGCGTGAGCCACTGGAAGTTGTCGATGACCACCTCCGAATCGAAGATGCCGTCCGACGTGTCGTGGATGTGGAAGGTCAGCTCGAACGTCTCGCCCGCCTGAATCGGCCACTTGGTGACGAGCCACCCGGTCGAGGAGCCATACGAGGAGCCGCCGCCACCGCAGCTGCACTGCCCCGCACTGCACTTCGAGGTGTAGCAGCTGAACCCCGTGCCAGCGATGCTGGTCTTGGCACTCGGGCAGGACTCGCTGAACGCGGTGTTGATGGCGATGTAGCACTTCTTGACGCCCTGGGCATCGATGAAGTCGTAGTAGCCGTTCGGGTTGGCGCAGGAGGTCGAGTTCACGACGACCTTCTGGTTGGCGGTGGTCTGCGGGGCCTTGAGGAAGACGTAGAACTTGTCGTTGAACGCGGTGCAGACGTACTCGTGGTACTCCTCCGACATGTAGATGTAGTCGAGGGAGAACCCGACCACGCCGGCCGGTGCCTTCAGCGTCATCCGGAACTCGACGTTGTCGTAGGTGGTGTACCCGTCCTTGGCATAGGGATCCTTGACCCCCCACCCACCGGAAAGATCGGTGGAATGGAAGGTGCCGGTCGCGGGGCCCGAAGCCAGGAGACCGTAGCTGGTCCCGGTAAAGGGCTTGAGCGCATTGCCCGGCGTTCCAAACTGCGTCACCGCGTTCCAGGCGGTGCTGATGCTGTCCCCCGTGGGGGAGGCGAAGCTGGCCGCAATCACCTCCGGCCCCTTGCACACGTCGATGGCACAGAGGTATGCGTCGACCGTCTGCCCGGTGCATGCACCAGCGCACGGGGACTTCTCGTCCACCTTTCCATCGCAGTCGTTGTCGATGCCGTCGTAAGGCAGCTCCGGTGCCCCCGGGTACACCTGGGGCAGGTTGTCGTCGCAGTCTCCGCCGCCGTTGGTGCAGGTGGTCGGCTTTCCAATCACGGTCTTTCCGAGTGCGCACCAGTTGTCGTTGTCGAGGTCGCACTGGGCATCCGCGGTACCGTCGCAGTCGTTGTCCAGGTTGTCGCAGACCTCGGTTCCCACCGGGCTGATGGCCGCGTTGAGGTCGTCGCAATCGCCGGCGTTGAGGGAATACCCGGGATAGGACGGCTTGGGACATCGGCAGACCTTGACCGTCGCAAGTCCGAACCCGTCGCCGTCCTTGTCCTCGTAGTAGAAGACGCAGCCGGCTGCCCCGTCCTCGTCCACGGCACCATCGCAATCATTGTCCGCCCCGTCGCATTTCTCGCTGCCGGCTGCCCCGGGCACGGCATCGCACCAGGTTCCGAGCTTGTCCGGCTTGCACATGATCATGCCGAGCGACTGGCACGCCCCCTGGCCTGCGACGCAGGTGCTCCACAGCTCCGGCCAGTCCTCGTCGAACAGGCCGTCGCAATCATTGTCGAGGTCGTCGCACAGCTCTGGTGAAGGCTCGACAGGCGGAGCGATGCATTCCAGCCCCGTCCCATTGGCCAGGCAGGCATACGTCCCGATGCTCGAGCAGCCGCCGACTCCGGCCGAGCACGGAGTCCCCAGGAGAGGCCAGCTCTCGTCGATCTTTCCGTCGCAATCATTGTCCTTGCCGTCACAGGATTCGAGGCCGGGCACTCCAGGCTTTCCCCAGCAGGAGGTTCCCTGCCCGCCCACGTTGCAGACGACCACTCCGGTCTTCTGGCACTCTCCCAATCCCACGGTGCAGGGCTTCCCGAGCCCGAAGTCCTCGTCGACCTCACCGTCGCAATCATTGTCCTTTCCATCGCACAGCTCGGAGACCGGGATCCCCGCGACCCCGGAGCAGAAGGTTCCGGATCCGTCAGGCTCGCAATCCACGACCCCCGGCTTCTTACACATCCCGATGCCGACGACACAGGCCGCACCAAGGGCAAAATCCTCGTCCAAGAACCCGTCACAGTCGTTGTCCAGGCCATCGCACAGCTCCGGGCCCGCTCCTTCCATCGGATTGCACTCCTGGAGCTTCCCGCCGCTGCACTCCGGCGACGAGTGCTTGCATTCCCCGACGCCGCACACGAGCGCGCCGAAACCCTCGTCGATCTGGCCGTCGCAGTTGTCATCCTTGCCGTTGCATCCCTCCGGCGCACCGTTGTGGATGGCCGGGTCAAACGGCATGCAGTCGGTATCATCGGGGTCGAGGTCCCCGTCGTCGTCCGGGTCGCAGGCGTTGCCGACTCCGTCCTTGTCCAGGTCCGACTGTGTGGGATTGACCAGGCAGAGGCAGTTGTCCGCGGCATCTGCGATCCCATCTCCGTCATCGTCCCCGTCGCAGACCGCACCTGCGCCGTCCGCGTCGCAATCGATCTGGTCAGGATTGGGAATCAAGGGGCAGTTGTCATCGACATCGGGAATGAGATCGCCATCCTTGTCCGCTTCGCACGCATCTCCGACGCCGTCCTTGTCGGTGTCGGTCTGGGCGGGGTTGGGCGTGAGCGGGCAGTTGTCGGCAACATCATCCACGCCGTCCCCGTCATCGTCGGGATCGCAGGGGTCCCCCAGTCCGTCCGCGTCATTGTCGGCCTGGCCCGGGTTGGGACTGACGGGGCAGTTATCGGCACCATCCTCCACGCCGTCTCCGTCGTCGTCCGGGTCGCAGGCATCACCGATCCCGTCCTGGTCGAGATCTTCCTGGCCCGGATTGGGCAGCTTGGGGCAGTTGTCGGCACCGTCCTCCACGCCGTCTCCGTCGTCATCGGAGTCGCAGGCATCCCCTGAGCCATCCTTGTCCGTGTCGGTCTGACCGGGATTGGGCGTCAGCGGGCAGTTGTCGGATCCATTGTCCACACCGTCTCCGTCGAGGTCGGGATCACAGGCATCACCGACCCCGTCGTTGTCGAAGTCGGCCTGGTCGGGGTTCGCCACAAACGGGCAGTTGTCCGCGCCGTCGAGCAGCCCGTCACCATCGTCGTCCGGGTCGCACGCATCCCCCTGGCCATCCTTGTCTAGGTCCACCTGCGTCTCGTCGGCAACCAGCGGGCAGTTGTCCTCGATGTCGTCCACGCCGTCGTTGTCGTCGTCGGCATCGCAGCCATTTCCGAGGCCGTCCTTGTCCGTGTCGGTCTGCTCCGGGTTGACGAGGCAGAGGCAGTTGTCGACGTCGTTCGGAATTCCGTCCTCGTCCTCATCCCAGTCGCAGGCATCGCCGAGGCCGTCCTTGTCGCAGTCTTCCTGACCCGGGTTCATGACGTCGGGGCAGTTGTCGACCGGGTCGGGAATGCCGTCCCCATCCCCGTCAGCCACAATGCAGTCGGGCACACCGTCTCCCGTGTAGTCCTGGTATCCCTCGTCGATCTTTCCATCGCAGTTGTTGTCAACACCGTCGCACGATTCCGGCTCCGGAGTGGGAGCATCACACAGCAGAATGCCGCCCCCGCAGAAGAGCGCACCAACGCAGAGTCCAAGCTCGTTCTTCGTCTCGCACTCGCCCTCTCCGGTATCCTCGTCGACGGCCCCGTCGCAATCATCGTCGGTACCGTTACAGGTTTCCTCGGCCGGGGTCGGAGCATCGCAGACAAAGCTTCCCCCCTGCAGCACCAGAGCGCCGGTGCAGGTACCCCACTCGTTGACCAACTGGCAATCCTGGGGCTCGACATCCGGCTCGACATCCGGCTCGACATCCGGCTCGACATCAACCTGGACGTCGGATTGGGCATCGGTTCCCCCTCCATCGCCGGGCAACACGTCGTTGCCCGAATCCGGGAGTGTCGCATCGTCGGGACCTTGAGCATCGACGCCATCCGGCAACGGCCCGACCGTGTCACCCAGCAGATCGGGAACGACCACATCCTCGCCGGCCCCATCCGGGGGAATCGTGGGCGTGTCTCCGCCCTGGAAATCTGTCGATGCCTTATCGACTCCGGGCCCTTCGTCTGCCGCGCCATCGCCGGGCATCGCATCGACGAAACCTGCCTCGGTCGATACCACGTCGAGCAGGCTGTCCGGAACCTGCCTCGAAGCCCCGTCCGTTGCCCCCTCGGGACCGTCGGGAGCACCGCTGCGATCGTCCTCCCCCGGCCCGCCACCGGGAGCACCGCTCCCACCGCAGCCGCCCAACACCAGGACGCAGACCAACGCCACCGAGAAGAGAATCTGCTTCATGTCGAGCACCTTTCCACCAACCAGTCTGGCCAGTACTATACACGCGCGAGCCGTGCGGGTCTACACCGAGTTGGTTCGAAAGCCTGGGAGACATCTTCGACTGATCCCTGCATTCGAGATGCCCTGGGACAGGAGCGGACGTTGTCTCAGCGCCGGCCCCGTCCCCACAGGACTCGCTCGTGCGCGGCCAGCATGCCCTGGAACGGGCCGGAAGAAACCACCTCGGACAGCAGTTTGTACTCGACCGGATTCCCGGTGAACGTGCGGTAGAGCCAACGCTCCACGCGGTTGGAAAACCCGGTGACGTCGGCCACGTTATCCCCGAGAAACATCCGGGTCCGCCCCAGTTCGATGCCGAGCGTCCCCCCACCCTGTCCCATCCCATCGAACTCGAGCGACATCTCGTCCGGATAGGTCTCCCCCGTACCTTCGTGCTTCCTGAGGCCCCCCAGGCGAAAACCGATGGACCCGCATTCGACCGGTGAGGTCGAGCCAACCCTGGACCAGCCTCGACAGCACGCGACCTCATCCCCTTCGATGCGGAAGAGCGGTCGATTCCAGATGAGCGCACCGCCTTCTCCCAGCGCCCGCCCCCACAACAGGTCGCGCAGTGGAATCCTCCAGGGCGGAATGTCGGTCTGCACAAAGTCATGGTACCCCAACCCCGAGATCCTTGCGGATGCCGACCCGACCCCAACTTCCCCTTCGACTCGTGCGCATGGAATCGGAACCTGCCAGGTGAGCGCCTTCCCGTTCTGCCGCAGCAACGTGCCGCCGTCCGCCGGCAGCCACGGAGGATCGAGAGGGGAGTAGGAAAGACGCACACGAACGTCGCAGAGTGAAACATCGATGCCCGGCTGGGGGCTCGGGGGAACGCCCATACCAACCCCGACGCCGGATTCGACTCCCGTACCGACTCCGGCGCCGGGGTTCTGCACGGAGAAAGGAACACTCCGGACGATTCCGCCCCGGAAGGATGCCGAGGAACGGTCGCTTGCGAGGAAGACGTCACGGCCCGCAAACGAGAGCGAACGCAGCGATGATTCCCCGGTTGCGGGCACGAGGGAAATCACGAACTGCCCGCTACGAACCCCGGCGAGAGTCAGCGAGGCAAAATACAGGAACACGAACGTCCCGTCCGGACACTGGGCATCGAAGTACCATTTCTCGAAGAAGAACAGCCGCCTGGGAAACAACACGTTGGTCACCTCGCACCTGTCGGGGGTGAAGCGGTCTCCCGACCGCTGCCTTCTCCGCTCCACATGTCTCGCTACTTCTTGGCCAGCCTCCTCAAGAAGCTCACGGCGAGCAGTGCTGACCCGTTGTGCTCGGGCATGTAGCGCGACACGTCCACGTCGTGTTCCTCCAGGAAGGTCGTTGCCTCGTCGAGGATTCCCACGGCCCGGTCCATCTGCTCGCGGGTGATGACCGCAGGCGGCAGAATCCGGAGCACACCGGACATTGCCGAGTACCCAACCACGACTCCCCGCATCAGGCACTCCGCCTCCAGTGCGAGGCTGGTCATGGCATCGGGCTTGCCGTCTTTTCCCACGACATCCACGCCGAGCATCAGGCCGCACCCTCTGGCACCTGAAAGGAGGCGATGCTTCGCACACAGTCCGTGCAGCTTGTCCAGCAGGTACGCACCCGAATCGGCCGCCGCTGCCGCAGTGTTTTCCTCTTTCAGCGTGCGAATCACCTCAGCAGCGATTGCCGCGCCGAACGGGTCGAACGAGTGGCTGCTCATGTTGGCCAGCGGTGCGTTGATGCACTTCTGCTCGATGTCCGCACGGGTCACCACGGCAGCGACCGGGAACCCGTTTCCGAGCCCCTTGGACGCGACCAGGATGTCGGGCACGACTCCCGAGTGCTCCATCCCCCACCACTTGCCGGTGCGGCAAAGGCCGGTCTGTGCCTCGTCCGCGACGAGCAGGGCACCATGCTTCCTGCACAGGTCCGCGACCCCCTTGAGGTACCCGGGCGGCGGGATGATGACCCCTCCGGATCCCAACACCGGCTCGACCAGGAATGCGGCGATGGAGCCGGTGCTCTCCTTGTCGAGCATCTCGGCCCCCATGGCCAGGCACTTGAGCCCGCAATCAGGATGCTTGAGCCCCAGCGAGCAGTGCAGGCAATCGGGCGCAGGAAGACGGTGAACCCCGGGGGACCGCACGCCCGTGCCCTTGATGAAACCCACGTAGTCCGACAGGGACAGAGTCAGGTGCGAGCAGCCGTAGTACCCCTTGGACAGGCCCACCAGCTCGATCTTTCCCGTGGCCGCCCGGGCGATGCGAATGGCCATCTCGTTGGCCTCGGTCCCGGTAGAACAGAGAATCACGCGGTTCATCCCGGCAGGACAGACCGAGGCAATCTCGTCTACGGCCTCGAGAGTGGCCGTGCCGAAGAATCGGTTGCCCAGGTGCACGACCCTGGCCGCCTGCCGCTGCGCGGCCGCCACGATTCTCGGGTGCGAATGTCCCAGCAGGACGCTGAGCTGCCCCGAAGCCAGATCCAGGAACTCACGCCCGTCCGCCGCCTTCAGGGTGCATCCTTCGGCGTGCTCGATGACCGCGTTGAAGTAGGGGTACAGCGTGAACAGCAGCTCCTCGCGCCTGTCGGCCATGTCCTTTCCCTCGCAACCGCTCGTTCCACCGTTCGCTCAACTGCTCGTTCCACCGTTCGCCCAGCCGCTCGTTCCACCGTTCGCCCAGCCGCTCGCTCAACTGTCCTCGCGGTGCTCCGCTCCTGCAATCACGACGGCTTGGGAGACGTATCGCTGCCACCTGGAGGGGCTGGCCTTGGGGAACACCAGTTGCACGACTCCGCGTCCGATCCCGAGTTGGAGAGTGTCGTTGCGCTCGGTCGTGACCGTCCGGATCTCCTCGAGTCTGTATCGCCTCGAAACCCCCTCGCGCTTCCACTCCAGGCCGTCGCTTCTCAGCACGGCGATGCCCATTCCCAGCGATTTGAGCACCTGCAGGGTCAGACGGGCATCCGGATCCTCGCGAAGCTCGCAGTCCGCTGCGCAGATGGTCGATGGCTGAAGGTCAGCGCCGCCTTCGACTGGCGCCGCGGCCACTGGGCCGGGACTCAAGTCCCCGGGCGCACAGCCGGCCCGGCGGCACCAGCCGGCAAGCGTCCCCTTCTCGCCGGCCCGCTCCACCGGTTCCTGCACGGTGAAATCGCCGCCGGAGCAGTCCCAGCTTGCATTGCAGTGGGCGCACGTCAGCCAGCGACCGGCCTCCAACGCCAGAGTCTCCTCCCCTGCGCACATCGGACATTTCCAGAGCGCCAGCTCGGGCCTGGAACCGGGGAACTTCGCCGGATCGGCCAGCAGCGCCTCGGGCAGACGCAACGCGACCACCCGCTCGCGCAGGACCCTGGCGCACGCGGTCAGGAGATCCTCCCCTTTCGTCCGTCCGGCCTCACCGGCCGCACGCAGGTCGAATGGAGTTCCGATGCGGATACGGACGGCGGCGCTCCGGTCCGCACCGTTGGCCCAGCGGGGCCAGACACGGTAGGCCCCGTTGAACGCCAGAGGGACTACCTGCAAGGACGTCCCCTCACCGCCTGCCGCCGGGTTTCCCCTCGCACACAGATCCAGGATGTTCTTCGCCACATTGGTCCCGGGCAACGACATCTCGCCGGTCCACGAGCGCTCCCCCTCGATGGCAATGCCGACCACTCCGCCGACGGACAGCTCATCGGCCAGTGCGAGGACCGAGGCGGGGTCTGCACAGAAGCGCCGGGTTGGAATCCCCCCCATCATCCGCACGAACGCCCGCTGCAGCGGCTTGCGGAACACCTCGGCCGTGACGGGAATGCGCACCAACCGCTTCGTCGCATAGTGGGCAAAGATGAAGTCCAGGTAGCACAGGTGATCCGAATAGAGGATGACCGGCCCGCTCTTCGGGACGTTCTCCGCCCCCTCGACCGAAATGCGGAAGAACAGCCGGAACAGCCGCAGCACCAGCCACCGCCCCGTCAGCGCCGGCCTTACCGGCAGAAACCCCGGCGTCCGCTCCGCATACACCCGATAGGATTTCCCGAAGCGCCGCAGCAACCCCGGCTCCTCGTACAGCTTGACCCACGTGGCGAACCAGACCACCGCCACCACGGGCACGACGATCAGCGCCATCGCCCACGAGCCGGCCGCAAGCCCGCCGCCACCGGCCAGGAGCACGTACCCCGTGTAGATTGGATGCCTCACCCAGGCATACGGCCCGCTCGGGACCAGCTCCGGAGGCGGCAGCGACGAGATCGGCAACCCCTTGCCCTTCACCCGGAGCACAGCGATGGCCCACAATGCAAACACGAGCCCGGCGGCCCCGATCCCGGCCCCCACGCCCCTTACCACGTCTCGGGGCACGGGCAATCCCAGCCACCCGTCCAACGCAAACCCCGCCCCCACGAGCCCTGCGGGCAGCACGCCCCAGAACAACACGAAGTTGAGCACGATGATCAGCAGACGACGTCCGGTGCCCATCTGGTTTCAACCCATGGTTCGACCGAATCCAGAATAGCAGGTCCGCTGCCGCGCCGCAACGCAGGTGAGAACTTGCCGGTTGCCAAGTCCCCGCAATGCGGCCAGAATGGTTGCGAATACCGAGGGCGGACCGGGTGATGTGCGACACGAGAACAGGTTCGATAAGGAAGACGAGACCCTTCTGGCACCTCCATGACCGGGTAGTGCTGGCTCGGCTCGGACCGATCACGCTGGTGACGTTTGGACTGTGGGCCGCGGTGGGGTGGGCGTTTGGCGGTTTCGTGGCGCTGGCCCGGGTTGCGCAGGCCGGGCTGCTCGTGCACTGGCTCGTCCCGGTGCTGGCCGCAGGGGTCCCGGTGCTTGCGATCCTCGGGTCGCGGCTGCTTGAAATCCTGGTCAACATCCGGGCCTATGTGGCCAATCCCGGCCGGAAGCTTCCGGAGACCGGCTTTGCGTTCCAGGGAGCGCTGGTGGCCTGCACTCTTGCGCTGATGGCAATCGGCGGCGTTCAAGGTCTTCCCGTCCTGCGCCTTCTGGATGCCCTCGTCCTCGGGCTGCCGCTGGGACATGCGTTCGGCCGGCTGGGCTGCCTGGCGTACGGGTGCTGTCATGGCCGCCCTTCGTCCTCCCGTTGCGCCATCCGCTACTTTGACCCCGATTCCAAGCCGGTCTGGAAGGAAGGGCTTTCCGGCATGCCGCTGCACCCCACACAGCTCTACTCAGCCATGGGCAACGTGGCGCTCTTCCTGCTGCTGAACGGCCTTGCGGAGCACGGACCGCACCGGGAAGGAACGCTTGCGGCAACCTACCTCCTGGTGAACTCCTCCGGACGCTTTGCCACCGAATTCCTGCGATGGCCGCTGCGGGGAAGCCGAGCGCTGAAGCCGTTCCAGTGGGTGTCCGTCGCCCTGTTCTGTTCCGGCCTTGCGATGCTTGCGTGGTCGATGAGCCACCCCGGCTTCGACTTCTCGATGTCTGCCGGGCTTTGGAGGGCCACGGTGGATGCGTTGGAACATCTCCCCTTTGTCCTGGGCGGCTCGGGCATTCTCTTCCTGGGGTTTGGCATCCACGGCCGCAAAGTGGGGCGGTACTTTGGTCAGCGTGATCCCACGAGGCCGCAGTGATCGAGGACCGGTCCATTCCTGAGAGGCTCCGCGACCGGGCCGACGCGATCGACATCCCCGGTCACCGCGATGCACAGGCTCTGTTCTTCCAGCCCGATCCGGCCATTTCCAGTGGCAGACGTCTGCCCCGAAGGACTGCTGGCTGTGTGGTCCTCTACCACGGCGGCGGGAACGACCGGCTCTTCGGCTTCGGATACGTGATCGAACGGCTGATGGCAGCCGGATTCGCCGTGCTTACCGGCCACCTTTCCGGACACGGTGCGGGCGGCAGTGACCTCTTTGCCGTGGATACGGTGCGGGCCCGGGTGGATGCGCTCCTGGAGGCGGCGAGACGCAGTTGTCCCCCTGGGTCAGGACGCGTGTTCGTCCTCGGCCAAAGCCTGGGCGGCTCGTTTGCCTTGGACCAGGTCGCCCGCGGAGTCCATGCGGACAAGGTGATCACCGTGTCTGCACCGACATCGATTCCCCGTCACCTGGAGCTGTTCAAGGAGGTCGGCTGCCTGCTGGGGGCCGCAGCCTGGCGGGCGATGCTCTATGGAGGCCCGCTCAAGGCGCTTCCGGCCTACCGGGGATTTCGTCGTGCAGACTTCCCGGTGCGCGTCCGCCCGGGGGCCCACTACATCAAGGAATTCGCCCAGGCCGTGGAATCGCTCGATCTTCCCGCCCGGCTGGCATCGATGCCAGCCCACCCCGCACCCCCGCCTCTGCTGCTGGCGCACGGCACCCGTGACGGTGTGATTCCGGTCGAGCAGGCTCACGAGCTGTCCGCTGCCCTGGGCCACCGGGCAACCTTGCTCGAGATTCCCCGGCTGCACCACCTCGACCCGCTGCTGGACCGACCGACGGTCGATGCGATCGTGGGTGTTTTCCGGACCTGAGGACCGATGGCACATCCGCCTCACGGGCTATCAATGGATCGCCCCTGCGGGGCTGCCTGTTTCCTGACCGTCAGTCAGTTTTGGTGCTGAGGGTTCGCCGCCCCGGCCCGCGCATCCCCTCGCCGCAGGATCGGATGATGATCGACAAAGAGGGCCATTCGT